>Ga0209986_10000278_pt1 | contig 48985 bp, 48 predicted proteins | sample BlataG_FD_183168 | JGI IMG/M metagenome (GOLD analysis project Ga0209986, IMG submission 183168) | Deep subsurface microbial communities from Black Sea to uncover new lineages of life (NeLLi) - Black_00105 metaG (SPAdes) (version 2) | ecosystem: Environmental > Aquatic > Marine > Oceanic >... | reverse complement strand
GACTCGGGGCCATGATGGTTCAGCTACTCCTTTCATGTGGGGCTCTTGCATCCCCTACTCTATGCCGGTTTATCCCGGCGCTTTCACAACGTCCCCTAATACTGGGAGTTAACCCTTGCCCAACCAGGCGCTTGAGATGGACTGGGCAAAGCCGTGCCGTTTTTGACAGGTAGTATTTGACCGGCAGTTTTTACCTTTATCATAGTTTTTCGGTTATCGTTGCCCAGCCACTCAGCTTTACGTTGGGCTTGTCCATGGAGAAATAATAAAATGTCTTACCCTCACATACTGTCGGAAATAATTTCCGAAGATGTAAGTCTAAATCTCGTCGAACCGGATATTTATTCCGTCTATTCAACTGGAGCCTCACCAGGCTCTTATGACAGCATTGGTGCGTCTACGATTTACGACCTGGTAGCCTGCAATCGGTTTTATAACTGGCTAATCCGCAAATAGGGGACGTCCATTGGATTATAGGTTTACAAGTCGGTAGATCTATGTTACGAAGATCTTATGCCACGAAAAGCCCGGATAGACGCCCCCGGCGCCCTTCATCATATCATCGTCAGGGGCATAGAGCGCCGCAAGATATTTTATGATGACAAAGACCGGAAAAATTTAATAAAGGGAGCTGAGGAAAAATTAGAGCGCAAGTACAAGTTTGAAGCACAGGGGTATGATTTTGACTGGATGGTGAGGCATGTGGCTCAGCTATTGGGTATGGAGCCACCGGATGTTTTAGCCCGTGGAAAATACAGGCAGACGGTAACAGCCCGTAGTTTGGAGTGTTACTGGCGCCACCGGGAGTTGGGAATGACAACCGTGGAGCTGGCCAGAAAACTCAAGTTATCCCAGCCCACGGTAAGCGAATCGGCTATGCGAGGTCAAAAAATAGCCGCGGAGGAAGGGTTAAGTCTATTGGAGAAAATAAACCTATAATCCAATGGACGTCCCCCAACCCCGGGAGTTGGGAATGACAACCGTGGAGCTGGCCAAAAAGTCAAGCTATCCCAGCCCACGGTAAGCGAATCGGCTATGCGAGGTCAAAAAATAGTCGCAGAGGAAGGGTTAAGTCTATTGGAGAAAATAAACCTATAATCCAATGGACGTCCCCCAACTCCCCCCCTAAACGCTTAACCAACAAACCCCGCGGTTAAGTGGCTGGGAAAGGAGCGCAGCGGATTTGCCAGTCCATCTTCAACCGCTTGTTCGCCCATCCTTACGTCGGAGAGTATGCCCCTTTGTGTGTGCTCTTCTTTTCGGACTTTGGCAGCTTCGTCAACTTAATTACCAACCGAAGGGCCTCGTTTACGGCCTCATCATTTGGAAAAGCCTCCGCTACATCACTGTCCAATAGAACCAAATTGGTGCCTTCCTGGAAACGGTCTGCATATTTGCCTTGGACACCGTCCTTGAGCAGTTCACGGAGATCGTATTCAGGACGAAGATCGTCAGTTTTGTCGTCTTTGGATTTCTTGTTCATATGCCTCTCGCTCTGCACGGGTAAGCCCTCGTGCACTTATGATGCGGATTCTCTTGCCACGTTCGGTATGAGCGACCATCAGGAGCCTACCGGCAGCCGAGAATCCGAAGGTGATGAACCGATCTTTCTCATCTGAAATCTTTGTAAACCACCGTGTACAGCAGGGGATTACGATCTATCTGTGCGGCACTCGCATAAAACACTCGAAGGAAGTCCTCGCCAAGTCCGTTTGCTTTTTCCTCGTACCACACAAAACCATTGACCGCATCGTCTTCGACTTCAGGTAGGAAAGAAAGGGAGTAGTTCATTTCCTCCTCTCAACTCGTGCCTGCAATTCCTCAAGAGACAACAGATTGCCTGGGGCACGTACGTGTCTCTCGAGACGCCTGTCCAATTCTTCCTTATGACTGCAAGGTACCGATACTTCTGACTCATCAGCAGTGATGCTGTCCCACAGATCCTCCAAAAACAGAATCTTTTCGGGAATGCTCATTGTCGAGACTTGCGGAATATCGTGTGGTTTCATGGCTGTATCTCCTTATAGTTCTATGTATCCTGATTTCTGTTCGATGTAAAATCCATAACGCTGGGCATCACCTGGACCAAAAGCCTCATGGCTTTTGGGATCTGGTGAATGCCCTTGTTCGGGTTGTTTTCATTCTATTTTGCTTTGGACCCAGGCAGCATAAAGCCGATATTTAGTGTTGTCATAAAGCTTAATCATAGTTCGCTTCTTTGCCTTCTTTCCGTACAGATCAAGAAAAGCTATGAAATCATCAAAGTGGTTTTCATCATCATTTTCGACAAATGATTGTACAAGCATTATCGCATGACTTGCGAAAAATCGCTTTGCCTCAATGACCGCCGAGGCTGTTCTGTGTAGCAACTGATAGCGAATATGGTTTGGTATAGGTTCTCGCAACCCAATATTTTCTGATATTTGAGCCATCCTTTCATGGACACCTTTTGCAGATGTCCTCTGGCGCCACTGCTCAAGCGGAACGTCGAAATCCTCACGCGCTTTGCCTTCTACCATCATCGCAATTAGACCACCAGATGATGTCACAAGAGCAAAAACATCGTTTTGAGATGGGCGCGGACCACCATCCAGGACCACCTTATACTCTGGAATGGCAAGTGCCAGTTGCGCATCTCTGAGGTTCTCGTCCTCTGCTGAAGTAAAGATTTCTTTGATTTCTGGTGGAAGTCCGTCTGATTTCTCCCAGGACAATGCCGTGGACATAGCGGAAAATCCTTGTTTCCACTGCTTGTCAGGTTCAGCAAGAAACTGTTTCCAAGTGTCAATACCTTCTGTGGGAACAAGTATGCGTTTCTGTTTCATATTATTGTTACCCAAACTAATAATTGACGGACAAAAAAGACCCTATAGCCAAACGACAAATGCACCAGTTTTGGTGTATAAAACTCATTTTGTCTTTGATAACATACTGATTTAATTAGGGGCCGATTTTATCATATGGTGTATAAAACGCTTTCAGCCGTCCGCCTGCGGGCCGTAGCCTGCCAACTTCGCCAGAGCGGCTGCGACGGCCGAATCGGCGGAGAGCTCGTAGCCAAAGGCTACTTCCCGGCCTTCGTAGCCGTTGCCACTTCGGGCTCTCCGCCATAGGCTTCGGCCCGCAGGCGGGCGGAGTAGGCTGGCGAAGTCGGCAAAATTCTGCGTGGATTGCACCAAAAACGATGAAATTTGTGACCCAAGATCAACATTGGTGCATAAATACATAAAGCCACGCATGAATCACACCAGTTCGGTCACATGTGCTCTTTGTCCATTATTTTTTCTTCAGTTAGCACATTTTATCAACAATAACAACGTCAAATGCTCCCATCCACCAAAAGCGATACTCACTCCGCAGCGCACAAAGACGCATTTCATGACAAAAGGCATCCAAATGAAATGGGAGCGCCTGAAGTTGAACAGTTCTTATCGTATCTTCCTGTGAGAGGCTTTCATGCGACCTGATCTCACCCTGAAACAAAAGAACTTTCTCGTTTACCTGCAACACGAAATTGATCGCAAAGGAAGTGCGCCCAGCCTGCGCAAGGCTGCGGCTGACCTTAACATCAGCCATGCAGCAGTAGCTCAGTTTATCCGTGCGCTGGAAAACAAAGGGTATCTCAGACGTGATGGCCGTTACAGCCGGACCATCCATCTCCTTGGCCGTACCACTAATATGGCAGCAGGCCAGCGCTGGATTGAGGTGCCGGTCAGTGGAAAGATAACCGCCGGCCTTCCGATGTACGCCCAGCAGGAACACGACGACACGATCGTGGTGGATAGAGACATGTATCGTGGCCAAAATCTTTTTGCCTTGCGGGTAAAAGGTGACTCGATGAAAGACGTGGGTATTCTCCCATCTGATATTGTAATCTGTGAGCCCCGTCAATATGCCCAAAATGGAGAAATCGTCGTGGCTCTGATCAACAACGAAGAAGCCACAGTGAAGCGTTTTTTCTTACGCAAAAATCCCACAACGTCATTTCCCGGTTGGATTCTTCAACCCCCCGAAATAAAAGGATATCTGTGACTGTAGAGTCTTAATTGTACCAGACTGTCCTCTCATTGACAACATCAAACCCCTTGTTATTACTGAATCCATCATAATGAGACCTTGATATCCTAGCCTTTTTGGGGTACAATTAGGTATTATTTTGCAACCGATATACTGAATTGTATCAGGAGGGGCTATGTTATCCAAAGAAAATTCCCCAAAAGCACTGCAAAAGTTATTTCGCCGTCACATGATTGCCGACCTCAATATGCTATATCAAACGCTTGAAACTCACTCACGTATGAGTGTATTTCGACGACTTCAGGAACTTCGATATCTCTCAAGCTATAGCCATGCAGGCCGCTATTACACCCTCGCAGACATACCTCAATTTGACGACTATGGACTCTGGTTCCACCAAGGGGTCGGTTTTTCCAAATTTGTTACACTCAGGAGCACGATCATTGAAATGGTAAATTCATCGACTACTGGAATGACACATCCCGAGTTGCATAATTTATTGCGTGTCAGGGTCCAGGATACTTTGCTCAATCTTGTCCGGAGCGAAGGGATCAAACGAAAAAAAGATCTGGGGTTATACATCTATCTGAATGTTAATCGAGCCGACGAGCAGCTTTCTCAACGCCAAGCTTGTATTCAGGTAACCGAACCTTTGCCGACGGCGTCAGTCATCGAGGTCTTGGTTCAGGCTATTCACGCAGTCGGCAACCAGGTGAGTCCGGCAGTTGTGACAGCTCGGCTTAAGGCCCGGGGTGTGACAGCGAGCATCGAGCAAGTAAAGAGAGTATTCGTTAGATATGGGATAAACATCGAAAAAAAAAGAACAGGATCGGTCTCGAAGCACTCGCAGGTTTGAGGCAGTTGAGCAGAACTGTCAACAACAGGTGTAGCCATCTGATGTTAAATACTTCCGGTATACACATCGCGGTCAATGAGAATCCGGGATGCTGCCCACTTTGCGGAGGGGCATTGCATGTTCAGAAAACTGTGCAGCATCATGGCAAGACTATTAGCCACGGCCAGTTCGAAATCCGTGAAACCATCCATGTTTGCGCACAAAGATGTCGTTATGACTCGGGGATGTTGGTTGTTCGCCGAGCCAAGTCGCTCGCTGAGCAAATTATCCCAGGCAGGGTCGTCGGCTACGATGTGATGGTGTTTGTTGGGCTTCAACGCTTTGTGCATCATCGTCAGCGTGAAGAAATTCGCACCGCACTTCTCCAGGAACACGGTATCCCTTTATCTACAGGAGAGATCAGCAATCTGGCCAGACTCTTCCTCGAGTACCTGGAGGACCTTCACAATGAACGTGCTGAACATCTTCGGGACGCATTCGTTAAGGATGGCGGATGGCCGCTCCACGTCGATGCCACTGGAGAGGACGGCAGAGGAACACTGCTCGTGGTAATCGCCGGATGGCGTCAATGGGTGCTCGGAGCTTGGAAGGTGCCTACCGAACGAGCCGATGTTATCCTTCCCTGTTTGCGAAAAATCGTACAACAATTTGGAGCCCCATGCGCGGTAATGCGGGACCTTGGCCGAGCTGTGACTCCTGCAGTCAATGATCTTTTGGCCGAACTGGAATTGGATGTCCCTGTGCTCGCTTGCCACCTCCATTTTTTGAAAGACATTGGTACTGACCTGCTCAAGTCTGTCCACGGAGATCTTCGCAGCCTGTTCCAGCGCGTGAAGATACTCCCAAAGCTTCGTGCCTTGGTTCGCGACTTCGGTCGTAAACTTGGAGATGAAATAGGAAAAGCACGCAATGAAGTAAAAAATTGGCAGGAACAGACCGGGGTTGCTCATTGCATCCCCAATGGCCGGGCAGGCATCGCCACGATCCGCGCCTTGGCCCAATGGACACTCGATTTTCCTGCAGATAGCACAGGTCTTGACTTTCCCTTCGACAGACCGTATCTTGATCTTCATGATCGTTGTGTAACGGCACGACAGGCCCTAGATGCCTTTTTGTGCGGTTGTTTGGATGATAAGGAGATCATTAAGTTTCTCAAAAGACTGCAACGTATCCTTGATCCGGTTATTTGCGATATACCGTTTCGGCAACTTACTCGCCGATTGAGGGCAAGGGCTAAGCTATTCGATGAGTTGAGAGATGCATTGCGTCTTTTGCCTAACTCCTCTTCGAACCACAAAAAGGACAAAGATAAGAGCAAATCAACGCCAGAATTGGCAGCGATAGAATTACGCGATATACAAAAAGAAGTTGAACAACTTGTCACGTCCCTCAAAGAGCGTCGTTCCAAACGTGGATTTGCTCAAGATACTCGCAACGCCATTGATGTAATATTACAGCACTTAAAAGATCATGGTGATTATCTGTGGGGGCACGTGATTAACTTGCCAAGTGAGGCAGGAGGGGGAATACGGCTTCTGGAACGGACAAACAATATTCTCGAAGGTTTCTTTCGGGACATGAAGCACAACGAACGACGCCGAAGTGGCCGTAAAATCTTGACTCAGGATTTTGAAAGCTTGCCTCCTGCGGCAGCCTTGGCTTATAATTTAAGACTTCCGAATTACGTGAAGATTCTTTGTGGTTCTCTGAACTGCCTTGCTAAAGCCTTCGCAGAGCTTGATATTGAAAAACGTGGGAAACAATTGGCAGGCGAACAAGTTGCTAATGCCGGTTCAAATGATGTGGTCCCACTGATTGCAACAGCTTCATTGCCTACTGAAGATCGCAGAATAATAAGATCTGGCGAGATGAGTCGCCGAATACTATCAGCAGCAAACAGTCGGACGCCACACAATTCGATTAAGCTGCCGACAGTGAATCAGGCAACCGCAAAATGACGCCGTAGCAAAAATCATATTGAACTTAGGCCGGAAAACAAGGCTTATCCGTCGATGCGTTACCGGTTTGGGGAAGTGTTGATCCAGGGCAAGGTCATTGGCGTTCAACGTGGTCCAGAGCAATTGAGATAAGCAGGCAACAAAGAGGCGAAGGCGGTGCGTAGTCCGCTGGATGTGCCGTGAAAAGAACCGGTATTGCAGACAGCCCCCTTCATGGCGGAAAAGCGCCGCGCTGGCTTTTTCAGCGCATGACAGGGCTGGCGCGTCAGCTCATCATAGCTTGTTGTGCAGGAGTTTGGAACCAGGGAGCTGCTTTTGAGGAGTTAGCAGTCCTTATGACAAAAGATTTGACAAGTGCGGGCAAAGAATTATCATTAAAATGGTGTTTAGCTCGCCGCCACTTCGCTTCAAGTCTTTTCGCCTGCCCCCCAGCATAACAAGTGCCGATTAGCAGAGCATCAGAGAAGATTGAGTGGGCTGTCTCTTTTTTCGGAAAGTTACATTGTTTGGGCAGGGCTTGCAGGTGGAGACACGAAAGTCAGAAAGAGAGAGGTCTTACGATGAAAAGAATGGTCGCAATCACGTTGCTGGTCGTCATGCTGACCATGTTGGCATTGGCAGCAGGAGCCTATCTTGCCACAAGGTTTTTTGTTGATCCGGCATTAAAGGATCTCAACAGGGCTGTAGCTGCCGTACAGCCCGAGGCCCAAAAACAGCTAATGCCTTATCTGCAACAATTGCAGGAACTTCGCGATACAGGAGGCTTCTATGTCCCCTGTGTTCTGTTCCTGGCAGGTTTAACGGCAACTTTGATGCTTTCTCCGTTGCTACGCAGCTCGGCCAAGCGCCTTGTGGTCACGCGCGAGGAAACACCCAAGGCGGCGGAGGCAGACATTTTAGCAGAACAAGAAAGACCGATAAAAGCTGTTGGTGATGACCCTGTAGATGTGGGCGCTTGTCGGATACTGTCCATACTTCAAAACAAAGGGAGACTGATCGATTTCCTACAGGAAGATATCACCGCATATCCGGATGCTCAAATTGGTACGGCTGTGCGCCACATTCACGACGACTGCAGGAATACTCTCAGCGAATATATCACCCTGGCTCCGGTCATGTCTGAAAAAGAAGGGGAGACAGTGGTGGTCTCCGAAGGGTTTGATCCTTCCGAGATCCGGCTCACAGGGCAAATAACACAGGAGGCGCCTTTTGAGGGAATTCTCCAGCACTCCGGCTGGAAGATCACCCAGATAGATCTGCCTGAGCAGCCCAAAGGCCAAAAGCATAGGGTAATAGCCCCGGCTGAGGTGGAAATCGGTTAGATAGAGTAGACAAGGGGAACCCATGGAACCATCAAGATATATCGTTGGCATAGATCTGGGGACCACCAACTGTGCGGTCGCTTATGTGGATACCCTTGCACAGGAGGAGGACGATAGGCCCAAGATCCGTCTTTTTCGCATTGCCCAGGTAGTAGCCCCTGGCACGGTGGAAGAGCGGCAACTTCTGCCGTCCTTTTCTTATCAGCAGGCCACAGGAGAATTCCCTCAAGGGAGCCTGGATCTACCGTGGCAAGAGGAGTTGGGGTTTGCGGTGGGAGCCTTTGCCAGAGAACGAGGCGCTGAGGTCCCTGATCGGGTCATCTCATCATCGAAATCGTGGCTCAGCCATTCTGGCGTGGATCGCACTGCGCCGGTGCTGCCGTGGGGTGTCCCGGAGGAAATTCCGCATATCTCTCCGATTGAGGGCTCATCCAGATTGCTGAAACATATTCGCGATGCGTGGAATCACGTGGTCGCAGGCCAAGACCCGGGTTTTTTTCTAGAGTCGCAGGAGATATTCTTGACAGTCCCTGCCTCCTTTGATGCGACCGCACGGGAGTTGACAGTACGTGCCGCACAGATGGCAGGGATATCGCGGGTTACCCTTTTAGAAGAGCCACAAGCCGCCTTTTATGCCTGGATCGAAAATACCCACAACGCATGGCAACAGGAAGTGCGCGTGGGCGATGTGATCCTTGTCTGCGATATCGGCGGCGGCACCACTGACTTTAGCCTTATCCTTGTCTCGGAAAGGGAAGGAGAACTCGTCCTTGAACGGATTGCTGTTGGAGACCACATCCTTCTGGGCGGAGACAATATGGATCTCACGTTGGCCTATGCCATTCGAAATCGTCTGGCAGGTGAAGGGACCAAATTGGACAACTGGCAAATGAGAGGTCTCCTGCACTCTTGCCGTCGGGCCAAAGAGGAGATCTTTGAGAACCGTAGTTGCCACTCCTGTCCGGTCACCATCCTTGGGAAGGGACGGCGGATCATTGGGGGTACAATCAGCACCGAGCTTACCCGGCAGGAGATAGAAGAGGTGATCCTGGATGGTTTTTTCCCAAGGAGCAGGGAGACGGAACGGCCGCTGGAAAGGCATCAGGCCGGGCTGAAGGAGTTAGGGCTTCCATATGCTTCAGATCCTGCTGTAACAAGGCACATGGCATGGTTCCTTCAAAGGCACAAAAATGACGGCAATCTTGCGGGCGAGGCCCTAAGACCCACGGCGGTCCTGTTTAACGGCGGGGTCATGAAAGCCGGGCCCTTGCAGCAGAGGCTGGTGGAAATCCTTGAAAGTTGGGACGAGGGCGGAAAAGGGTTGAAGGTGCTTTCTTCCCGATCGCTTGATTTGGCAGTGGCCTGTGGGAGCGCATATTACGGCCTGGCCCGACGCGGCCGCGGGATACGAATCCGCAGCGGCACTGAGAGGTCCTACTACATAGGAATCGAAACCGCCATGCCCGCTGTCCCCGGGATGCCTGCCCCGGTTAAGGCTTTGTGCGTGGTACCCTTTGGTATGGAGGAGGGGACTGAGGCAGATCTGCCGGATCAGCACTTTGGCCTGGTGGTGGGAGAAGCGGTATCTTTTCGTTTCTTTGGCTCGACTACCCGACAGCACGACAGGATCGGAGACGTCATAGAAGACTGGGAAGAGACAGACATTGAGGAACTCGTCCCGTTGGAAACACGGCTTCCAGCTGAAGAGGGTCTCGAAGGGAGCCTGGTACGAGTGCGGTTGCGCATAAAGGTGACCGAGATAGGAACACTGGAACTTTGGTTTGTCTCCGAGATCAAGCGTTGGAGACTTGAATTCAATGTTCGGCAACGGTGAGAGGGTGAGAGAAAGTGAGAGGGTGAGAAAGTGAGCAGGTGAGAAAGTGAGAAAGTGATCGTTGAATAGCGTTTAACTACTCAACGGGCCAAACGGGCCAAACCGGCTCAACCGGCCAAACCGATGAAACAGATGACATCCAAAAGATCCCGGTACGTCATAGGGATAGACCTTGGCACAACAAATTCCGCCATTTCATATATCGATACCCGCAGATATCCGACCGGTGGTTCAGATGCCGTTCAAACCTTTCCTGTCCCCCAGTTGATCGCCGAGGGCGAAGTTGCAGAGCGCGAGGGGCTTCCTTCTTTCTTATATCTTTCAACCGGTCACGATCTTCCCGCAGGAAGCCTTGATCTGCCCTGGGCTGAGAACGCGGATCTTGCAGTTGGAGAATTTGCCCGCATCCAGGGGGCAAAGGTCCCAGGGCGTCTTGTTTCCTCTGCAAAATCGTGGTTATGTCACTCAGGTGTGGATCGCAAGGCGCCTATTCTTCCGTGGGGAGATGTGGGAGAGATTTCAAAGCTCTCCCCTGTGGAGGTCTCTTCTCTTTATCTCAGGCATATGCGTGACGCATGGAACCATGCAGTAACTGCCGGCGATCCTGCCAAGCGGTTTGAGGAACAGGACTTGATCCTAACTGTGCCCGCCTCTTTTGATCAAGTTGCCCGAGAACTCACCTTAGAGGCAGCAAAAAAAGCAGGTCTTGCCCATGTTACGCTTCTTGAAGAACCTCAGGCTGCATTTTATTCGTGGATAGCCTGTCACGAGAAAGATTGGCAACAAACCATTGGTCCGGGAACGGTCATCCTCATTTGCGACATTGGAGGGGGGACCACCGACTTTACCCTAATCCGTGTAAAAGAGGGGGAGACTGCGCCGGTCCCTGAACGCAGTGCAGTGGGAGAACACCTCCTCCTTGGTGGCGACAATATGGATCTGGCCCTGGCCCGTTTGGTTGAATCCCGGATGATGGGTGGCAGTGAAAAGAGGCTCGATTCTCTTCGCTGGCAGATGCTGACCTCCCTTTGCAGAAGCGCGAAAGAGAAGATTCTCACGGAAGGAGAGCATCAATCCGTTCCGATCAGCCTTCCCGGGCGTGGTAAAGGAATCGTTGCCGGGGCTTTGTCCGGCTCACTCGATTCGGAGGACGTACAGGATGCTATTATCAAGGGCTTTTTCCCATATACACTAGCCGATGAAATGCCGGTTCGAAGGACTGGCAGCGGTATTCAGGAGTGGGGGCTCCCGTTTGCTGCAGATCCTGTTGTTCCACGTCATCTGGCGGCGTTTTTGAAAAGACACCAGGCGGCCGATTCTTCCCGAGCCGATGATTCCCTGTCACTACGACCAGACGCTATTCTTTTTAATGGCGGAGTGTTTACGCCCAAGGGCATTAGACAACGTGTTGTAGATATCGTGTCGGGATGGTTTTCAAAGGCCGGAGGGGTCAAGTGGCGTCCTGTGGTGCTTGAAAATGATCTCCCTGCCATGGCAGTAGCACGGGGTGCCGCATACTATGGCATGGTGCGCCGGGGCCGCGGAATCCGCATTGTGGGTGGAAGCCCGCGCTCCTATTACGTAAAGGTCGTGACCACGGGTGAGACTGAGGAATCGCCCGGACAAATCAAGGCTGTATGCGTCATACCCAGGGGCATGGAAGAAGGGGAAGAGGCAGAGATAGAATCTCCAGTATTCAAGGTGCTGCCAAACCAGCCGGTCTCTTTTTCGCTTTACAGTTCTAATGCCCGAAGGGGCGATCAACTCGGCCAAGTTCTTGCTCTGCAGGAAGATTCGTTGTTTAAGCTCCCTCCACTTCATACAATCTTGCGGTTTGGGAAAAAGGGGGCTGTCCGCAAAATACCGGTCTACCTTTGTGCTCGCCTTACAGAGCTCGGGACCTTAGACCTTGCTTGCCATTCCAGGGAAACCGAGCATCGATGGAGGCTCGAATTCAATATCCGACCAGCCGTAAGTGAAAAAGTAGAGGATAAAGAGCGGCTCAAGAAGAAGGGACGGAAAGAATCAATTTCAGAAAAATCAATAGCAAGGGCCTTGAAGACCCTGGGGGCTGCATTTAGCGCTGAAGGGCCTCTTTCAGATGATCAAGTCACGCCCGCCACTGTCATGAAAGCGTTGCGCGACCATCTTGGTACGAGCAAGGAGAAGTGGCCGGTTCCGGTCTTGAGGCGTCTTGCTGATGCCCTCCTTACAGAGCCAGACCGGCGAAAAATAAGCCCCAGACATGAAGAAAGGTGGCTGAATCTTGTCGGGTTTTGTCTCCGGCCCGGATATGGTGATGTGGCGGATGGCTATCGAATGCAGCAGATATGGAAAGTCTATCATGCCGATGTTATCTTTTCCCGTGACCGACAATGCCGGGTGGAGTGGTGGATCCTGTGGAGACGTGTGGCCGGCGGCTTGAGCCAGAAGCAACAGATGGCACTTTTCCGCAACCTCTGTCCGGCTCTTCTGCCCGGGCAAAAGAAAGGAACCAAGCAACACCGCCTTGCCGCGCCGGAGCGGACCGAGATGTGGCGCACCATAGCCAACCTGGAGAGACTTCCAGTTGACAATAAGGAAGAAATAGGCAAAACGCTCATAAAGCAAATCGGGACCTCCCGCGGTGAAGGACTTAATATGTGGGTCCTTTCGCGTATTGCCTCACGCATTCCTCTCTACGGCCCTCTAAACGAAGTGGTTTCTGCCAGAACGGTCACACGCTGGATAAGACGGATACTTGAAACAGAGTGGAAGAAACCGGATCAGACAGGGTTTTGTGTGGTTCAAATGGCGTGTTTTTCCGGAGACCGGGAAAGGGAGCTCGATGCGAATCTCAAAGATCGCATTGAAGAAAGACTGAGCGGATTGGAAGACAGCGAGCGTTTGTCTCAAAGATTGCACGAAATGGTTTCTCTGAGTACTACTGAACAAGGCCGCGTCTTTGGCGAAGGCCTGCCAGGGGGGCTCCATTTGGCAGAATAGTCCCTTTTGGAGAAGGGAGCCACAACGCGTGAAGAACCAAGCCATCCTGATCAAAGGGGCCAGGCAGAATAACCTCAAGAACCTGGATCTGGAAATCCCCCTGAACCGTATCACCGTCGTCACAGGCGTGAGCGGTTCGGGAAAGTCTTCTCTGGCCTTTGATACGCTCTATGCTGAGGGCCAGCGCCGGTATGTGGAGACGTTTTCCCCTTATGCCCGGCAGTTCATGGATCGCATGGACCGCCCCCAGGTGGATCGCATTGAAGGTATCCCGCCTGCCATTGCCATCGACAGAAAAGACCCGGTGCGAACATCCCGCTCCACTGTGGGCACCATGACCGAAATCACGGACTATGTTAAACTCCTCTACTCCCGCCTGGGCCAACTCCACTGCAAGAAATGCGGCAAGCCTGTGGCCCCCGAAACCCCGGACCATGTATGGAAGGCCATAAAGGATCTTGCAGCGGGGTCTGAGATCGTGATCACCTTCCCTGCTCCTGCAAATGGCGCAAGCGCCGATCAAGTGCGCAAAAGACTAGCGCGGATAGGCTTTGACCGTTTCTTTTCACACGGCAAGATTAGACCTCTAACGGACTGGGAGGCAAGCGATGATGCAACAGAGCTTAACATCGTGGCAGACCGGGTTTTGCTGCAACGGAAGGATCGGAAGCGTATTGTGGATTCCCTGGAGCAGGCCTTTCGTTTTGGAAGGGGTACGCTCGATGTGTGGATCAAGCCGGACCAGCGCCTTGCATTCAGCAACACCCTTGAATGCGCTGACTGCAAAATTCCTTACGTCGCCCCCCAACCGAACCTCTTTTCTTTTAACAGCCCGCTTGGGGCCTGTGAGACCTGTCGGGGGTTTGGCCGGATCATTGATATAGATCAGGACCTCATCATCCCGGACCACGCCCTTTCCCTGGAAGAAGGGGCCATTAAGCCATGGGGAGACTGGGAAGACCACCGCACGGAATATGACGACATGATGGCCTTTTGCCGGCGCAAGAAAATACCCACGGATATCCCGTTTGATCATCTGACACAAGATCAGAAAACGGCAATTATCGAAGGAACACCCGGCTATTATGGGGTGCGGGGTTTTTTCAAGTGGCTTGAATCCAAGACCTATAAGATGCACGTCAGGGTTTTTCTCTCCCGGTACCGGACCTACAAAATCTGCCCTGACTGCAATGGCGCCCGTTTCAAGGAAGAGGCCTTGCTGTATCGACTTGGTGCGCTGAACATCGGCCAGGTCTATGCCTTGAACGTGGATGAGACGAGCAGATTCTTTGACGCACTCAATGTCCCAACCAGGGATGAAGCCGGCCAGATCCTCCTTGATGAAATCCGCGGCAGGCTCAAATACCTTCGGGACGTGGGACTCGGGTATCTCACGCTGGATCGGCAATCCCGCACCCTTTCCGGTGGCGAGGTACAGCGCGTTGCTCTGGCTTCAGCCCTCGGCTCTTCCCTGGTAAACACCCTCTACATTCTGGATGAGCCGAGCATCGGCCTTCACCCCCGGGACAACCACCGTCTCATCCGCATCATGAAAGGCCTCAGGGATCTGCAAAACACCTTGGTCGTAGTTGAACATGATCCGGAAATCATCAGCCAGAGCGACTTCATGCTGGACCTCGGGCCCAGGGCCGGCGAGCACGGCGGCCAGGTGATGTATTTTGGCCCCACTATGAGCGTAAACGGCTCCCTCACCGGGCAATACCTTAAGGGTGAGCGGCATATCTCCATACCCAAGAAGCGGCGAAAGCCCAAAGAGGGCCAGTGGTTGGTGATCGAGGAGGCTGGAGAACACAATTTGCGGGACATCGATGTTCATATTCCCCTCGGCCTCCTGGTCTGTTTGACAGGGGTCTCGGGCTCAGGCAAATCGACCCTGGCAGAAGAGATCCTGTACAAGGCCATCAAATGGGTCAAATGGGACCCCCAGGGCAGACCCGGTCGCCACAAGACGATCACAGGCCTGGAACAGATCGTCGATGTTGTGCTGGTGGACCAAAGGCCCATTGGGCGCACCCCCAGGGCCAATGCCTTAACGTATACCAAGGCCATGGATCCCATCCGCCGCGTAATGGCCAACACATCGGAGGCCCGAGCCAGGGGGTTTGGGCTGAGCCATTTTTCTTTTAATGTGGCAGGAGGACGGTGCGAAACATGCCGGGGAGAGGGGTTTGAAAAAGTGGAGATGCAGTTTCTTTCCGATGTCTTCATTACGTGTCCGGACTGCGGTGGAAAGCGCTTCAAAAAGGAAATCCTGGAAGTGACCTACAAGGGGCAGAACATATACAACATCCTATCCATGACCGTTGATCAGGCCCTCGCTTTTTTTGATGAGCAAGCCAAAATAAAGGCCGCGCTTGAGCCCATGGTCGATGTGGGCCTCGGTTACATTCGGCTCGGCCAGCCCATTAACACCCTTTCAGGAGGCGAGGCCCAGCGTCTTAAGCTCTCTCGATACCTGCCCGCTCGTGCCTCGCAGTGGCAGGCGGGTCTGAAGGCCGGAGACAACGGCTTGCGGCTTTTTATCTTTGACGAACCCACGACAGGACTCCACTTTGACGACATAGAAAAACTCCTGGCAGCCCTCCAGCGGCTTGCCTCTGAAGGCAACACGGTGCTGCTGATCGAGCACAACATGGATGTTGTCAAGACAGCAGACTGGGTGATCGACCTGGGTCCTGAAGGTGGAGATGAGGGCGGCAGGGTCGTTGTGGCAGGCCCACCGGAAGAAGTGGCAAAGCACAAGAAATCTCATACAGGCCGGTTTCTCAAGGAGTATCTAACCGGCCGGGGCCGGTTAAGACCTGACAAGTCCTTACCTTGGGTCCCATCAACCGTTTCCGCCACCCCCACCCTCCCCTCCCCCTTGAAGGGGGAGGGTTTGGGAGGGGGTGAGGCCATCGCAATAAGAGGCGCCCGAGAACACAACCTGAAGAATTTAAGCCTTTCCATCCCGCGCAACCAGCTCGTGGCACTCACAGGAGTGTCTGGCTCGGGCAAATCTACTCTGGCCTTTGACATTCTTTTTGCCGAAGGCCAACGCCGTTATCTGGAAAGCCTTGCGCCTTATGTCAGGCAATATGTGAGGATTCTTGAACGGCCTGATGTGGATGTCGTGACCGGCCTTCCACCCACCGTGGCCATTGAGCAGCGCGTCAGCCAGGCCGGTCGCCGGTCGACTGTTGCAACGCTGACCGAGATCTATCATTTCCTCAGGCTCTTATACAGCAAGCTCGGTTCCGGGCACTGCTCACGTTGCGGCCGCAAGTTGACAGCCCGGACCCCGGATCAGATCGCGGATCAGATACGGGATCGGTTCGAAAAAAGGCAGGCCATGGTCCTGGCCCCCAAGGTGGCAGGACGAAAAGGGTTTCACAAGGCTGTGTTGGCCCGGGCCATGCTCAAGGGGTACAGGGAAGCCCGTATTGACGGCACCTTGACAAGACTCAAAAGAAACATGGCCCTGAGCCGCTTTCATGAGCACACTATTGAGCTTGTGGTGGGACGCCTCCCAACAGAAGACATTTGCGCGCTGGTGGCCCGTGGCCTGGAAGAAGGGGGCGGAAGCATTTTGGTTCTAGACCCCAAAGGGAAGGAAGAGGTGTTCAGCCTGCTGGGCATCTGCCCGGACTGCGGCATAGGCTTGCAGGCCCTGGACCCGCGACTCTTTTCCTTTAACAGCACACAGGGGGCGTGCCCCCTGTGTGACGGTCTGGGCGAGGTAGAGACCCCGGACTCAGATGAACACAAGGTGTGCCCTCAATGCCAGGGAAGTCGCTTAAAGCCTGAAGCCCTGGCCGCAAAAATCGAGGGCCATTCCATCTGGGACCTGGTACAGCAGCCGGCTGCCCAGATGCATAGCACCCTCAAAGGGTTTTCCTTCGGCCCCCAGGAATCGCCCATAGCCGTACCAATTTTGGCTGAGATCCTGACGCGCCTTTCCTTGCTCGATCGGCTCGGGTTGTCCTATCTTGCCCTGAGTCGAAGCGGTCAGACCCTGTCCGGGGGCGAGGCCCAGCGTGTCCGGCTGGCAGCCCAACTTGGATCAAATCTTACAGGTGTCTGCTACATTCTGGATGAACCTACTATCGGCCTCCACGCCAGGGACCACAAGATGCTCCTTGATGCTCTCAAAGAACTCAAAGAACGGGGCAATTCGATCCTGGTCGTGGAGCATGATGAGGATACTATCCGCGAGGCTGACTGCCTCATCGATCTGGGCCCCGGAGCCGGACAGGACGGTGGCGAGGTTGTAGCCCGTGGCCGATTGGCAGACCTGAAAAAAGTCTCTGCATCCGTTACTGGCGCCTTTTTTGACGGGCGCCCGCACCGGATCACTTCCCGTCTTAGGCCTTACAAAGACCGCCCATGCATCACAGTTCGCGGGGCAACAGAACACAATCTGAAAGGCATCGACGTTGCGTTTCCTCTTGGTGCGCTGATCTGCGTCACAGGGGTCTCGGGTTCCGGCAAGTCCACGCTTCTTAAAGAGACCCTATACTATGAGGTGAGCAACGGGATTCTGAAACAACACCATGGCACGAGGCGGTGCAAAAAAATCGAGGGATGGGAAACCCTGGAAAGGGTTCTGGAAGTGGACCACAGTCCCATTGGCCGCACCCCTCGCTCTGTGCCTGCCTCCTATGTAGGATTCCTGTCTGAAATACGCAGGCTATTTGCCATGACCCCGGAGGCCAGGGCCAGAGGATATGATGCCGGCCGGTTTTCATTCAACGTAAGACGGGGCCGCTGCGAGGCGTGCAAAGGGCACGGCAGCCTGAAAGTCGCCATGAGCTTTCTCCCTGATGTCTATGTTCACTGTGAGGCCTGTAGCGGACAACGCTTCAACCATGAGACCCTGGCGGTCACCTACAAAGGAAAAAACATCTCTGAGGTCCTGGAGCTTACTTTTGAGGAGGCAGCAAGCTTTTTTGCTGCCGTCCCGTCTATTCGCCGTCCGATCCGGGTTGTCTCCGATGTCGGCCTTGGATATCTGCGCCTGGGACAGCCCAGCCCCACCCTTTCAGGAGGCGAGGCCCAGCGCATAAAGCTGGCCGAAGAACTGGCCAAGCCTTCCAAAGGCCGCACTCTTTACCTCTTGGATGAGCCGACTACAGGGCTTCACGTGGCTGATGTCCAGAGGCTCTTGATAGTGCTGCAAGCATTGGTGGACGAAGGCAACACCATAGCTGTGATTGAACACAATATGGAGGTGATAAAGGATGCCGATTACATTATTGACCTTGGCCCGGAAGGGGGCGATGAGGGGGGGCACATGGTGGCAGCAGGGTCGCCCGCGGAGCTGATAGCCCATCCAAACGAGTCTCACACGGCCCACTATTTAAGGAAACACCTTTTTCCCGAGCAGGTTCACAAGAATTTCTGACTCTCGCGTTCACTTTTTTGCATTTTTTGCTTGACAGACACCATATCTTGTGGTGATAGAATGAGACTGGTGGAATATATAGTAGAAAGAGGTATTTGATCAATACCTTGGCACAAAGACGGTGACAAAAGCGGTTGGCCTATGAATATAGGGGCCTGTGGTTTTGAGTAACAGCATTCAGTCCCAACGGGAACAACATGTATTGTGCTCACGCCATGGTAAGTAGACTGCCGGACCCGGATCAGAGGTGGATGCAAAGCTCGACATCTGCAGATGATATCGCCCTCACACGGATGCACGAATCAAGCAAATCTCTCAATCTCATCCCACAGCTCCTTGTGGTTCTCTCCAACCAGAACAAGCCAACAGTCGAACTCAAACTGCACAAAGAGATCATCTGCGAAGAAACCTTGAGATTCGAAAGCAGGTGTAAAGAAATCCTCGTTTGTACGAAAGCTGGCGCTAAGCAGAAAAAGGCAAGGAGGATGAACCATGCCCAACATTTTGATTGTAGATAACCAGCCATGTATTCGGGAACTGATTTCAGAAGAACTCATCTACGAGGGGTATGAGGTTGAGAGTGTGGGTGATGCAGAATCGGCGAGGGCCTATATCAAACGGTCACGACCGGATCTTGTGCTTCTCGATCTATATCTTGACGGACCTGATGGATGGGACGTGTTGCGTGATATCAAGAGGCAAGATCCCCATCTACCCGTCCTTGTCGTGACCGCTTATGACAGCTTTCAGGATGATCCCCGCCTGTCTCGGGCAGATGGCTATGTGATAAAGAGTACAGACTTCGGGGAACTCAAACACCAAATAGCCAATGCCCTCGGCCGGAATCGGGAACCCCAGGGCAGGGTGGAGGCAAAGAAGGGGTTTTCCCCCGAAGTCGGTGTGGCACAGCTTCTTTGAGGCTATTTTATTCAATTAAAACATAAGATAAGGGAGGATAAGATGAGATTTCAAGAGATTCAAAAAATGGCCAAGGAAATGGGTATTAACACATACAGGATGAAAAAGACGGATATCATCCAAGGTATTCAAAGAAAAGAAAGCAATATCGACTGCTACGGCACGAGCAGGGTAGACTATTGCGAAGAGGCACGGTGCTTGTGGAGAAGCGACTGTCTATCCTCGAATAGTAACGGAAACGGAAGATAAGTTCGAGTTTTCCTGCAGTAATCTTCGTGAAATCAAGGAGGCAGAGCCATGAGAAAAATTGCTCTCGTCAATCAAAAAGGCGGATGTGGTAAAACGACAACAGCCATAAATCTGGCTTGTTGTATGGCAGATGAGGGCAAAAAGGTCCTCCTGATTGACCTGGATCCGCAAGGGCATTCAGCATTGGGCCTTGGGGTAGAGTCTGACCAGATGGAGAACAGCATCTACGAGGTCTTGTTGGGCGAAATACCGATAACCAAAGCCGTTCTGACCTTGAATAAGAATCTTGACGCCATTTTTTGCAATGTCGTCCTGAGCGCCTTTGAGCAGGTCATGGCCGGCGCCCCGGAGCGGGAATACAAACTCGCACGGAGCCTTGAGGGGATTGAGAACAACTACGACTATCTCATCATTGACAGTCCTCCCAGCGTGGGTCTCTTGACTTTTAATGGTCTGATGGCCTGCGAGGAGGTGATTATTCCTGTTGACTCGAGTTCGTTTTCTCTGCACGGTCTGGGGAAGCTCCTGGATACGATCCAGATAATCGAAGAAAAGGCGGGGCACGAACTCTCCGTTAAGATTCTGGCCACAAACATTGACCGCAGGACAAATTTTTGCAGGGGTGTGGTGGAGACGTTGAGGGCCCACTTTCCCGAGGAATGCTTTGAGACTGTTATTCACACATGCACCCGATTAAGAGAAGCTGCAAGCCAAGGAGAGCCCATTAGTGAATACGACAGGCACTGTGTGGCGTTGCGCGATTATCAAAATCTCACCCACGAAATTTTGGACGTTGAAGATGCAATGAAGGCTAGGATGGCGACTTCTGAACCTTTTTCGGAAGGCAAGGAGCCTTTTGGGAAACTTGGGGAAAGGACGGTCACGTTTACGTTTGAGGCCCCCGAGAACGCCGTGGTCCAGATCGCCGGCGATTTCAACAACTGGAGTGCCGAGGACCTTCACTTCATCGATTCTCCCGGCAGTCCGGCCTGGCAGAAGCCCATTTCGCTCAAGCCTGGCTCCTACCAATACAAGTACCTGATTGATGGGCACTGGATCACTGATCCGGCAAACCGGAAAACGCTTGACGATTTTTTCGGAGGCGCCAATTCCGTCATAGACGTGTAATATTGATGAACTCAATGGACGAGAGCAGAAAACTGGGCAGAGGGTTAGAAGAAGTATCTCATTTGTTTCTGTCCGGCCACCCTCAGCCGCATGATGCAAAAGCATGCACAAAAAAAGAGGTTCAGGTCGACACCGGACAAAGCAGCGTTTTGCCTTATGACACAGCAGAAAAGGAAGGACTCAATGAAGCAGTCTCCACTGTGCGGGTAAAGCGCAATCCGCCGTTGGTTTTTGTCTCTTCAGAGAGCCTTCTTGCCAAAAAGCCTCTTCTTGTGAATGCTTTTTTCATAGTTCCCACAATTGTACGTTCAGAGGAACTATTGAACTCATATTTGTTGATCAAGCAGATCTCCCAAGGCATGTCTTGCAAAGAGGTAGGGCTCTTGATATTGGAAGAAGATCTTCCTGAGAAGGCTGAGGCAGCTTTTAGAGTGATCACGGAGATGGCGCACAAGTTTCTCTCGTGCAAGATACGCCTGGTGGGGACCACTCCCAAAGGGGAAGGGTTATTCCCCTCGATCCTTGGCAGGGCTCCTTTACTGCCTGAGGCGGAATCGCCCGTTTCTCAGACAATGGGCAAGCTGGCGGAGAGACTGATCCAGGAGAACACTCATCTGAAAGGAATCGACAATGGCAAAGACAGTCTATGACGCTGTTTCCACAGCGATTCCGAGAGACGAATTGGTGGATGCGGCAAAGAGATTCTTGATGCATTCCGGAGCGAGTAAAGACCTCGCTCTCGTAGCCAACATTGACTCTCCCCAGTTCGGCTCATCAGATCTTGCATTTGTGAATGGCGAGAAAACGCTCTTGATGGTCGCCCGGATAAATGACGCAAGGTATACTGAGAAGTTCATTGTTTCGTCAATGTCCTACTATTGCTGGCTTGAGCAATCCCTAACAATCAGCGAGGCTTTTCACAACGGAAAGACCGGATTGGATATGTATCTTTTTTCTAATGATTTTTCTGCTGCAATCGAGTGCGTGATGGATAAGCTGGGCGGAAAATTCAATGTTCACCTAGTCAAATACAACATCTTGCAGGTTGAAGGCCTTGATGAGCCCGCAATATACTTTCAACGTATGACACCTGGGGAGCTTGCCCAAGATGCGCCGCCGGAAAAGCATGAAAGTCAAGAAGAAGCGCCGCCAACGGAGGAAACAGAAACATCGGACGCCCTTGAAATCTCAGCCCCAGAGTTAGAGGAATTTTACCGCCTGAAGGAGCATTACCTTGACTAGCATCCATCCGGAAATGGTCCCTTTCTCCCCTGTCCGTCGGATCAATCCGTCCGTCTGAGATTTGCGCGACTTGCCAGGGTACGCTTTCATGCAATTCCCATTATGACGGCTATTCGGTTTCCATCACATTTCTCCCAGGAAAACTTCTGTCCAGACTGTCAAAATGATAGTTTTTGCATTGAAATCAATCCTTCTTTGTGAAAACATATTTCATTATGAATGGCACCCCGTCCAAATTCTCGCTCTTGACCGTAGATGATGAGCCAGCAGTGCTTTCTTCCCTCAAGCGGGTTTTCTTTGAAGATGATTATCAAATCCACGCGGCCCGTAGTGGCGAAGAAGCCCTTGCGATTGTTAGAAAAGTAAGAATCGACGCTGCCCTGATTGATTTGAAGATGCCCGGCATGGACGGTCTGACCCTCTTGAAAAAGATGAGGAAAGATTATCCGGCCATCATGGTCATCATGCTGACGGCCCACGGTGGTGTCCAGGGAGCTGTCGAGGCGATCAAGCTGGGAGCTATCGATTTCCTCGAAAAGCCTTTCTCACCCGAAGGGCTGCGCGCTCGCATGGCCCAACTTCATCAGATATGGCAACTAAAGGAAGAGAATCGCAATCTCAGGGCTAAGGTGGAATCTCGGTTCGGTTTTGATCGCCTGGTGGGCAATTCTTCACCTATCCTGAAGTTGAAGGAGACGATCGCTCAAGTAGGGCCAGTGGACGCATCCATACTGATTCAGGGCGAAACCGGCACTGGCAAGGAATTGGTGGCCCGAGCCATCCACTTTCATAGTCAACGGTCCCGGAACAACTTTGTGCCGGTTGATTGCGCTGCAATCAGCGAGACAGTCATGGAAAGTGAGCTGTTCGGGCATGTGAAGGGGGCTTTTACCGGGGCTCATGTCTCCACCTTGGGGCTCATTCGTTCCGCCGATAAGGGAACCTTGTTTCTGGATGAAGTGGGCGAACTCTCTGCACCGCTCCAGGCAAAATTACTCAGAACCATTCAGGAGAAAGAGGTTCGGCCTGTCGGTAGTAACAAAAGCTATCCAGTGGATGCACGAATCGTCGCCGCAACTAATCGTGAGTTAATCGAGGATGTTGCGCAGGGAAATTTTCGTGAGGACCTCTTGTACAGGTTAAACGTGCTCACCATCGACGTTCCGCCACTTCGGAATCGGAGAGAAGATATCTGCCTGCTGGCAAGATATTTCGTGAAGCAGTTTGCCAGCGAAGTCTCACCAGTGAAAGATATCTCGACCGAAGCCTGCTCTTGCCTGGAGAAGTACAACTGGCCCGGGAATATCCGCGAACTGGAAAACGTCATACGACGGGCCGTGGCTCTAGGCAAAGGAGAGACTATTCTGCCTGAAGACCTCCCCACTAACCTCTATACGACGAATGGCAAGTATTGCTATAGCGCCAAATGTCCCTCTGAGGACAGCCTTGCAGCCTGTGAAAAAGCGGCCGTTCAAAATGCTTTGAGCAAGACCGGAGGGAACCGACAGAAAGCCGCCCGGCTACTTGAGATCGGTGAGGCCACACTTTATCGAAAGATCAAGAAATACAATATCAATAAATAGTAGGCAACGTCTGTGATTTTGTGTGAAGCTATGAAAAACCAGGTGTCGGACGTCACTGGGGCGCAGAATCATAGACGTTTCCAGTAAAATGGGGGTGACAGATGGTTGCAACAATAGAAAGCGTAAGTACACATAAGGCCCCAGCGGCAATTGGCCCGTATTCACAGGCAATAAAGGCAAACAATTTTGTGTTTGTTTCAGGTCAAATTCCCATAGACCCCAAAACAGGTGAAATCGTTGCCGGAAACATCAAGACTCAAACCAAACAGGTTCTTGAAAATACCAAGGCAATACTTGAAGCCTCAGGCTGTTCGTTAGAGGATGTTGTTAAGACAACTGTTTTCATGAAAAACTTGAACGACTTTGCCTTAATTAATGAAGCCTACCAGGCCTACTTCATGGAGAAACTGCCAGCAAGGTCAGCCGTAGAGGTTGCAAGGCTTCCCAGGGATGTGGAGATTGAAATTGAAACAGTGGCAATAGTTGAAAGCTAACATATAGCGTGAGCAAGTTGAATCATTTCTTGATCAGAATTATCCCTTTCAAAATGATAGCCCCCCCTGCCGCGCTCCCCTCAATTTGATAGACACCCCGCATATCTAGAGCCAACAAGCAGAACATATTCCTTGCAAAAACAAAGAGATATGGCACCTTGTCCCTTTTGGCACGAATCTTGGAATGTGCTTAAGACGGGACGCAACGAGATATTGTTTTAACACGGTCAATGGTAATGGGGTGGACAATAAATTTATTATACTACGCAGCGGTCACAGATGGAATTGGAGAACGGCTTCAGAGGGCGGTGGAAGTCTGGGTTCTCCAGGGGCACACAGAGACTTGCCGAACGCTCGATGGCCTTTCCCGCAAACTGCGCGAACTCAAGCCTGGAGATAATCTAGCCATTGCGGTTCTGGTGGCTGCAAACAAGGAAGACCTTATGGACATACTTTGTGATCCTCTTTTTTGACCTATGGATGGTCACGGGAAGAACTATATGTGGCCAAGTCAAACCAGCTTTCTAACTATCCCCGGTCTTGGGGGTGATCACGATTGTCGTAACGTTCAAGGAAGATACTATGGAAAAGCGAAAAGAGGCCCATGTTCTGTTGGTGGGAAAAAGAAACAGGAAGGTCAAACAAGTAGAACGCATTTTGGCTGAACACTTCATTAGGGTGAGCCTAGCTTCGCAATTGACCGATATTATCAGGTTGCCGGATAGTCCTTTCGATTTGATAGTGGTTACTGATTCACCAAAGGATAACTTGTGCAAAGACTTCTTGTTGGCACTTGGAAACCTGTTTCCCCAGGCCAGGGTCATCTGTCTTTTTGATAAGATCACTCAAGACATTGAAATCATCATTCGGAGCACTGGTTTGCTCTTCTTGGGTTCCTACGATCATTTTGGCCAATGGGCGACGGACATTCTTCAATCGGCCACTGGAGCAATAGGTGGAAGAGGAGGTTTCTAAATGATTAAGAAAGGATTGGCACAATATTTGCGGAGACTTTAATGGTTTGATCAGCCTTTCAAGGACGCTCCCTAATAGGAGTAAATAATAACATGCACGGACAGGAGGTAATTATGAAAACAATTAGTCTTTTTGTCACATTAGTTTTGGCAGGGGCTTTGGTTCTCGGCTCTTCTAAGGCATTTGCAATGCAAAAGGTGTTTTTCGTCCACAGTTATGATGCCGAAAATCCATGCGGGGTGCCGCAACAGACCGGCGCAGTAAACATGTTGGAAAAATTAGGATACGAAGAGGGGAAAAACATTCAATACCAAACCTTTTACATGGATACAAAGAAGACATATACGACGCCAGACCAACAAAAAGAGAGGGGAGAAATTGCTTTGTCCATGATCAAAGAATTTGATCCTGATGTCGTTATGGTCATTGACGACAATGCTGCAAAACAGGTGATGTTGCCTCTGGTCGGCAGCAAATATCAAGTCGTTTTTTCCGGCATGAACGGCCAGGTCGAAGATTATGACAAGATGGTGGAATTCATGGAATCGAGAGAAAGGCCCGGCCACAATATCACCGGAGTCATTGAATATATGCATTTTGCCGAATCTTTTCGATTGATGCAAAGGATTATTCCTACATTTAAAAAGGTGATGTTTATTGCAGACAACACGCCGAGTGGTGATGGGCTAACAAATGCTATTAAAATAGACGTGCAAAACGATCCCTCATTTCCGGTTGAAGTAGAAATCAGACGAGTCGGGACCTTTGCAGAGTATAAAGATTTGATCCGTGAGGCCAATAAACGGCAGGATATCCAAGCGATTTATCCCATAGCAGTTGGTCTCGATGCACCGCCTTCAAAGAATCGGGTTGGCCCCCAGGAAATTTTTACCTGGACCCTGAGAAACAGTGCCAAGCCTGATGTTGCAGCAACCTTCTTTTTCTGCAAATTTGGGGTCCTGGGAGGTGCGACTGTCGATTTTCCTGCCATGGGAGGGGAGGCAGCGCTGAAGATTGCACGAATTCTCAATGGTGAGACGGCCGGGGATATCGCTATAGAAAACTGTAAGAGATTTGCTATTGCCATTAATCTTGCCCGGAGCGAACAACTGGGCATACAAATCCCTTGTGATATTTTAGGGGCTGCCGATCACCTATATAAAGTAATGGCGCTTTATCCAGAGTATTCAAAAACCAAGAAAGGGAAATAGACTATAAGGGAAAAGAATCTTTTTTGTGGGTCGCAGTTTTCCTGACCTTGATGCTCATGCCGGACGTCCTCCTGGCTGTCAACAGGGCCAGGGCTGAGCAGCTAGGGCTTAAAGTCCCTCATGACGTCATAGAAGCAGCAAAAGTCGTATATCACGAGTTGCCAGCAACAAGGAAGGAGTAGCAGACAGATTCAGATGACCAAGCTATGAGCCGAGAGAGAAAGCCAATATTATACAGTCTTGCAAGCAAGTTTTTGGTCACATCGGTTATTATCCTGGTGATTGCTATGCTGGTGGGAACTCGGTTTGCGATTTCCGTCATCCGAAAGAACATTCGACGGGAGATGGAAGGACACCTGAAATCCGATGCTTCTATGTCCCGGTTAGTTCTCAAGAATCGACTGCAAGAGATCGAGAACCTGGCGAGTTTGACCTCGGCAGACAATACTCTGAAGGTTACCCTGGATCTTGGAATAGTCCCTCAACTGGAAGAACATCTGAGAGAAATAGTTCGGGTGAACAAACTTGATTTTTACAAGATAACAGATGACAGGGGGCTTTGTGTTTCCTGTTCGCCGACTATCGGCACAAGCTCTTCATTTTTGAAAAAACAAATAGGAGTGGCCCTTCAAGGCGAACTCACTACGGGTCTTTCTTTCGTCAATTATGAATCTGGCTCCAAAGAATCATCTTTTGCTGCGCCAATAGATCATGTAGGCAAAGAATTGATAATGGTAGCCGTTGCGCCAATTTGGCTGAGAAAACAGGTAGTGGGGACTTTAAGCCTTGGAAGGCTGATAAACAATGATACAGAAATTATCAACGTCATGAAGGAAAACATAGAGGCCAATATCATTATCTGGCAAAAGACAAAAGGAGCAATTGCATCAAGCCTTCCAATAGATGGCCTAGCCAAATTTTTTGCGTCTCTGAATCAGCTCTTAGACGAAACAATGCTGAAAAAATCGGATAAGGAAAAAATGCCTACAGCGGACCTGCTAGTTGACCAAAAGGATTTCTTGGTAACGGTATATCCTGTTAAGGATTTCGAGGATGAAACAGTCGCTTTTATAACCCTGTGCAAGGATATAGAAGCCTTAAAGGCACTGGAAAAACAAACCATTAAAAGCATGATCATCATTTCTTTATCCGGCGTCTGCCTGGCAATTCTTTTCACCTCCCTTATTACGCGCTTTATTTCCAAACCGATCAAAAAAACGGTCCGCGCCATGGTTGCAGTAACGGAAAAAAATGATCTTACCCAGCGCGTTGATATGCGTGCAAAGGGAGAGGTGGGAAAGCTAGTCTCTGCCTTTAATAACATGGTTGACAACATTAGGGAATCAAGGGCAAGGCTTCAAGAATTTGCGGATACTCTTGATCAGAAAGTCAGGGAGCGAACTCGTGAACTTGAACAGGCACAAAAAGAATTGATCAACAAGGCCATGGAGGCAGGGCGAGCCCAATTGTCGGCCATGGTTCTTCACAATATTGGCAATGCTATCACTCCTGTGAAGGTTCAAATGGAAGGAATGAAAACGAGTGAATTGGAACAAATATCCCACTATCTTGAAAAATGTTATGTTGATTTGAATGAGCACGCTCAGGAACTGCAGCATTATGTGAATGATGATCCCAGAGGCAAAGAAGCTTTCTCTTATCTGGGGAAGCTGATTGATTCGTTAAAAGAGCATGACAAACAAAAGAGAGATACCGCCAATAAAATAGACGGAGCGGTTTCCTATATTTCTGAGATTCTCACCCTTCAGCAGGCCTATGCTGCCAGTGAGCAAGAAACAAAGGAAAAAACCGACCTAAACTCTCTCATTGAAGATGCAATACAGATGCAAACAGGCGCCTTGGAAAAGAGGAGAATCACTGTAAAGAAAGGCCTGGATCCGAACATGCCAAAGGTGCTGATAGACAAAAATAGGCTGATGCAGGTCATCGTAAACTTTATCAAGAACGGCTACGAGGCCATTGACGAACTCAATGATGATAATAAAGAAAGGGTGATGGCCTTCAAATCTTTTGCAGATGATGGACATGTTGGTTTTGAGATCACGGATAGCGGCATCGGCATTGAGCCGGAGGATATTAATACTATTGTTGAATTTGGAAAATCCAATAAGGGCTCTTCCGGGTTTGGTCTATATTATTGCAACATGTTTGTGAAAAACAATAGGGGTGCACTAAATATCAGTAGCCCTGGCAAAGGAAAAGGCGCAACCGTGTCGGTTAGGTTTCAGGCTGCGAATCAATAATTCCGAGGAGTCAGAAAGCGATGGGCAACAACAGGATATTGATTGTCGATGATGATCCAGGGGTCAGAGATTCTTACAAGGAGATCCTGTACCCAACTTGTGCAGAGAACATTGTGGCCCGGGGGGCTTCTCTGTTTGACGGACCAACACAAGATACTCAACCGGTCGGTCAAAAACAATATGATCTCGTCCTGGCCGAAACAGGGGAAGAAGGAGTAAAGGCTGTTGAAGCGGCCGTCGAACAGAGAAGTCCCTTTGCCGCCGCCTTTATCGACATGAAGATGCCGGGGATGGATGGGGCTGAGACAGCAAAACGTATCTGGGCAATCAATCCTAATATGAAAATCGTTATTGTCACGGCTTATAGTGAACACACACCGGATGATATCATCAGGGTGACGGGAAGGGATGACCTTTTTTACCTCCGCAAGCCTTTTAACCCGGAAGAAATAAGGCAGTTTGCCCGCGCTTTTGCGAACCAGTGGAACATTGAGATGGAAAGGAAAATACTCTCCGGCAAACTGGCACAGGCCAACAAAGAACTGGAGGATATGAATAAGCGCTTGCAAGAAAGGGTGGAGGAACAGGCGGCTATGCTCGTTCAATCGGAGAAGATGGCCTCCATGGGTGTTCTTTCTGCTGGAATTGCCCATGAGATAAACAATCCCATTTCTTTTGTAAGCGGGAACTTGTCAGCCCTGAAGGGTTACTCCAACAAGATTGTGCAACTTCTTCAAAGGTATGTGGAGATAGAAAGGCATATCGATGAGGGCAAAATGGATACGATACCTGCCCTGATGGAAGAAATCGGACGCTTTAAGGACGACGAAGAGCTGGATTTCATCCTGGAAGACATAGTGAATCTGGTGGATGAATCGTTGGAAGGGACGAGACGTGTGAGTAAGATTGTGAATGATCTTAGGACCTTTTCGCGCGTTGACGAGGCAGAACTAAAGTGCGTCAACCTTAACGAGACAATGGATACGACTCTCAATCTAGTCTGGAATGAGCTTAAGTATAAGCCGGAGATCATAAAGGACTATGCGGACTTGCCTGAAGTAAAGTGCTTTTGTCGAAAAATCAGCCAGGTTTTCATGAACATTCTGGTAAACGCCGCGCAATCCATTGAAAAAAGCGGGACCATAAAAATAGTCACGCGACACATTCAAGATGGGCGAAGGGCAGAAGACGCCCATGTAGAGATAAGGATTTCTGATACTGGTTCTGGTATACCCAAGAAACAGCTTTCAAAAGTATTTGATCCATTCTTTACGACCAAACCTGTGGGACAGGGGAGAGGCCTTGGCATGAGTATTAGTTACGACATTATCAAGGCTCACGGCGGGAAAATCACGGTGGATAGCAAAGAGGGGGCAGGCGCCACATTTATCATAAATCTGCCGTTGGAGGCAAAGCTATGACCAGTTGGAAGGTGATTTTTTGCCAGCTTATCACGATTAAGACGACGATGAGACATTGCATCCTCTCCGGATACTCTCAGCTATTGACAGCGGATATGCCAGACCACAGCCCGCTTCACGAACATCTTACTGAAGTCGGGGCACAGATTGACAGGATGGGCAAGATTACGAAGAAACTGATGAAAATTACAAGGTACGAAAGCCGGGACTACCTTGGGGGAAGGATTATTGATATTGAAAAGGCCTCAGATACAGGCAAATAGATGTCTACCCCACTAACGAGACAGGACGTTAGATGATGGAAAACAAGATACTAGTTGTGGACGACGAAGCCTCGATTCGCGAAATGTTGGAGATCGCCTTTGAAAAAGCCGGTTATGCTGTGTGGTCTGCAGGGACCGCCGAGGAGGCTTTGGATTCACTAAACCAAGAAAATATCCAGGTAATGTTTCTGGACCTCAAGTTGTCCGGTATGAGCGGGGTGGACCTATGCAGGAGAATTCGACAGGACAGGCCCATCGCTATCATCTATGCCGTAACGGGCTATGCCTCGCTTTTCGATCTTGCCGAGTGCCGAGAAGCTGGTTTTGACGACTATTTCATCAAGCCCACTGATATTGCAATACTCATCAAGGCTGCCAGGGATTCTTTTGATAAGCTCGAGAGGTGGAAGAAACCGTGAATTGTTGAAAATTCTTGCATTTATTTGTCCCCCTCATATTCCTGGGTAAACCTTTGAAAAAATGTATCCATGAATCTGTGTCTCTCTTCGGCCATGCGTCGACCTTCTGCTGTTAGCATGCGGTCTTTGATCCTGGAAAGTTTCAGCCTGTATTCCCGATATCCAGTGTCTTCCTCTGTGTACGGTTCCGTATCCTCCGGTTCCACATGAGGATTATGGAGCTTGGCCCCCACCTCTCCGGCGAAGAGAAAAGCCCTGGCAATCCCAACCGCGCCAATGGCATCCAGTTTATCGGCATCAAAGAGCACCCGGGCCTCCAGGGTTTCAGGATGGTGGTTTCCGCGGAACCTGTGCGTTCGGATACAGTGGATGATGTTGGCCTTTTGCTCCTCGGCAATTGAGTATTTTGCCAAAAGGTGACGGGCCATCTCGGCCCCTTTTTCCGCGTGGCAAACCCCTCCCTTTGATTCATCCTCACGGGATCGCCCAACATCATGAAGGTAGGCCGCAATCTCCAACACCTCCAAATCTGCCCCCTCAACCTGGCCGATATGCATGCACAGGTTGTAGACGCGCTGGCTGTGTTCCCAGTCATGGCTGCCTCGGGCATGAGAAAAACATCTTGCAGCAAAGGCCTTAATCTGCTCAATAGTAGAGATCATTGACATTCTTTCTTGGTTCCGGCTTATCCGGCTTAGGAGGTTAATAAATGGATCTCAAGGTATTGTTCACCACTTTTGGAATGATCTTTCTTGCCGAACTTGGAGATAAGACGCAGCTCGCCACTCTCTCTTTTGCCGCCGAAAGCGAGTCTCGGCTTGCCGTGTTCCTCGGCTCTGCAGGGGCTCTTGTGGCAACCTCCTTGCTCGCTGTTCTCGTTGGCGCCGGGCTGGGCAGGCTTGTTCCGGCAAACTACGTGAAGACAGGGGCAGGGGCACTCTTTGTCTTGCTGGGGATATGGATGATAGTCTCTTCCGGAGGCAAATAGCCAAAGCACCTCAGCCATGCTTTCGGGCAAATTCTTCCATGAAATCCACGAGGGCCCTGACCGCCTCAAGAGAGGTTGAATTATAGATGGAGGCTCGACACCCTCCCACGGAACGGTGTCCCTTGAGTCCAGCCATCCCATTCTCCAAGGCTTGCTCGACAAACTGTTTTTCCAGTTCCTCTCTGGGTAGGCGAAAGGTCACATTCATGAGCGAGCGGCTCTCCTTTTCAGCGGCGCCCGTATAAAACCCTGTTTTGTCAATGGCCTGATAAAGGAGATCTGCTTTTTGTCTGTTCAATGTCTCCATCTTCTCAAGTCCCCCAAAGGTCTCCTCCAGCCATTTTAGCACTAGTTGAATCGTGTAAACGGCGAAGCAGGGGGGGGTATTGAACATAGAGTTTTTCTCTACGAAGGTCGTATACTTGAGCATGGTGGGAAGGTCCTGTGGCACGCGTTCCAGCATATCCTGGCGAATAATGACCAGGGTGGCTCCTGCCGGGCCAAGATTCTTCTGAGCTCCGGCATAAATCAAGCCAAAAGGCGAAGGGTCAAAAGGTCTGCTCATGATGTCAGACGACATGTCACTGACCAGGGGCACATCTGCCGTATCAGGAAACGATTCCCATTGTGTACCTTTGATTGTGTTGTTGGAAGTAATGTGCACGTAGGCAGCATTGGGATTAAAGGATATGTGCTTTGGAATATATGAAAAACCCTGATCCTCAGAGGAGGCAACCACATTGACCTTCTTTCCCTGAATCCTTACCTCTTTGATCGCCTTGGTGGCCCACGTGCCGGTGTTGACATAATCAGCTGGCTGGCTCTCCGGCAACAGGTTCATTGGAATCATGCAAAACTGCATGCTTGCCCCCCCTTGCAGAAATACTACATGAAAGCGCTCATCCAGATCAAGGAGCCGCCTCACACGGGCCACAGCATTCTCAATAACGTCATCAAACCATTTCGATCGATGGCTCACTTCGGTGATGGACATGCCGGAGCCTTTGAAATCCAGAAACTCTGCCTGAATTTCCTCTAAAACCGGCAACGGAAGAGCCGCCGGCCCCGCGTTGAAGTTATGGATTCTCCCTTTCATTTCAACCTCATGAGTCTTGGATCGTATCCTTGACCTCAACACGCTAACAGGTAACGTGACGAAGTCAAGAAAAGAAAAACAGCATGTTCTTATGCAATATTGCAACCAAAGAACAACTGTTCTGCGTGGCATCCATGGGACGCCGGTGAGATACCGAATCGGTCTTCATGACATGCAGGCGAGAGAAGGAGGGGTGTTGTGACTGATCGGACTTACTTGAGAGCACAAATCAACCCCGTCAGCAGGGTCAAAAGGGTTTAAACCAGCGCCTTACAGTATATGGCCTTTCCGTCTCCCGGGGCGTAGAAATCCGTCAACACGGTCTCCAAATGATACCCGCAGCCTCCGTAAAATGCCCGGGTGCTGGCATACTGGGCCCGCTGGGACGTGTCTACATAGATCCGTGACCCGCCAGCTGCCCTGATGAGCCTTTCGGTCTCCTCAACCAGGCCTCGACCGATTCCCCTTCTGTGGAAATCAGGATGAACGGCGATCCAGTAGAGGTCAAAGCTGCCGGCCGTACACGGGATGGGTCCATAACAGGTGTAGCCAAGGAGGCGGCCATAATGTTCCGCGAACAAAAAATGGTATCCGCACTCCGGCGCGATTCAGCGCAGCGGCAAAACCGGCATCTGGAGACAGGCAGGGATTGGCATTGACCTCCAAGATCCATGGTCGGCCGTCATGGTCGATCCGGAAATCGATACGGCCGTAACCCCTGAGCCCGAAGACCTTCCAACAGGCCAGGGCCTTACATACCGTTTCAGCCTGGACCAGCACGTCCTGGTCGTCCGGCCCGTCCGTACCGACTACGGCATTGTGCACCACCGCAACACGCATCAACCCATCCGGAGGACCCGGCAGGCCGCCGAGGCAAGGATACGCTCGATCAGGGTTACGTAAGGGATACCAAGCTGGTTGCAGATAATGGGCAGGTCCGAGTGTTGTGGGTGGATGCCGGCCAGAGGATTGACCTCCATGAACAGGGGTGAGCTATTTTCATCACACCGGAGGTCCACACGGCCTGCATCCCGGCAACCAAGGACTTGCCACGCCTTTAAGGCAACATCTTCGGCCTCAGCTACCACGGGGTCCTGTTCGGGCCGTACCAGGCGGTATTCTACCAGTTCTTCACAATGTTCCTTATTTATGTAGGAATATACACCTGGTTCTGCCCCTGTCAGAACAAGCACTTCCACCGTCCCCAAGGCTGCAGCATCGTGGCCTGTGCCCAGGATGGCTACCGTGAACTCCCGTCCCGACAGATACGGCTCCACCAGCACGGGCTGGCTGTAGGCTCCAATGAGCCGTTCACAAACCGCAGGCAGTCTGTCGGCCACCTGGACGATGGACTCGGGGGACACCCCCTTGCCCGTCCCCTCGGCCACAGGTTTCACGAAATAGGGCGGTTCGAAGGGAACCGTTTGGGCATCCTTGGCGGTTTCCACGATCACGAAATCCGCCGTGGGCACACCGGCATCCCGAATGACCCGCTTGGTCATGCCCTTATGGAGCGTCAGGCACATGACCAGAGGATCAGAGAAGGTATAGGGGGTTTTGTAGAGATCGAGGAGGGCAGGAATCTGGGCTTCCCGTCCGATGCCATGAAGCCCCTCAGCAATATTGAACACCAGATCCCAGCGTTTTCCGGACCCCAGCGCGGCGACGAGCTGTTTGGCGTTTCCCACCCGTTCGGGACGATGGCCCAGCTCTCGGAGGGCCTCCTCGATGGCGCTAATGGTGTCCTCCCGGTCAAGCTCGGCCGTCTCGTCCTCACTGTAGCCCATGGCCAGGTACTCAACCCGCAAGTCGTACGTTAGTCCTATCGTCATCGCCATCGAACAGAATCTCCTCATCGTGGGATTGTTCCGCATAAACCGGGTTAAACGGTGCCGCGAGTTCACAACATCCCGTCCGTCCGGTGGTATATCTGCTGATCCGGCCCCGATCGCCCAAGGTGACATAGATTTCTGTTCCCTGGCAACAGGTTTTTCCCCGACCGGCGCATTGGACACAGAGAAGTTCTTTTTCCCCCAACCCACACCTCGCAAAAAAAAACGGGGATGCGGAACCATTCTCATCGGTCTCCGTATCCCCACAAAAAACTAGAGCAAGTTGTCAGAGCAAGGGCCATTTGGATATTGATACAGGCCGTTCTGGTAGTTTCTCAGGATTAACTCATCTCCTTGTTGTCCCACTACGTAATTGGGCATCAGGGGGATCTTTCCGCCGCCGCCCGGGGCGTCTACCACGTAAGTGGGAACGGCATAGCCGCTGGTAAAGCCCCGCAGCCCACGGATGATCTCGACCCCCTTTTCCACAGCGGTTCGGAAATGGGCGGACCCTGTAATGGGGTCGCATTGATACAAGTAGTAAGGCCGCACCCGCATCTTCATGAGGTGGTGAACCAGGGCTGTCATGGTCTCCACCTCGTCGTTGATCCCTTTGAGCAGGACCGTCTGGGAGCCCAGTGGAATACCCCCGTCGGCCAGTTGGGCACAGGCCCGGTAGGCCTCCACCGTGCATTCCTCGGGATGCGTGAAATGCAGACTCATCCACAATGGATGGTACCTTCGCAACATGCGCACCAGTTGCGGTGTGATCCGCTGGGGCAGTACGGCCGGCACCTTGGTCCCGATCCTGACAATCTCCACGTGAGCAATCTGGCGTAGCCGCAATAGGATCCACGCCAGACGGTCATCGCTGAGCAGCAAGGGATCGCCGCCCGACAAGAGGACGTCACGGATAGAAGGGGTGGCGCGAATGTATTCCAGGGCTCGGTCGATACGGGATCGGCTTGGACGGAGCGCGCCATGCCCCACCAGGCGAGACCGGGTACAATACCGGCAGTAGGTGGAACAAAAATCGGAGAGCAATAACAGCACCCGGTCCGGATATCGGTGGACCAGGCCTGGCACCGGGCTTTGGGATTCTTCTCCCAAAGGATCATCTGCCTCTCCCGGGCCCTTGACGACTTCCTGAAGGGTAGGGATGACTGTACGTCGCAAGGGCTGTTCGGGATCGTTCGGAGCAATCAAGCTCATGTAGTACGGCGTTATGCCCAGAGGGAGCTTGACACCGTCCTGTTCCAGCGCAAGGCGTTCTTCATCAGACAGCCTCAGCATGGCCTGGAGCTGGCCGGCTGTACGAATCCGGTGACTTACCTGCCAATGCCAGTCATTTCAGAGTTTGGTTGAAACCCCGGGGAAAAATTTTCGCCTGAACCGCATACGTCCGCTGGTAGATCCGATCCGGAACTTGGGAAACGGCACGATCGTAGCGGTGTCGGCTTGGGGGCGGGGAAGGGGAAGGATTGCAGCAGAAAGAGAATGAAACGGGCGTTGACCTGGAGGTTCATCTTCGGCATCACTCACGGACACCTCGGTTGCCACACAGACAGTTGCTTTCGGGTTAAGGGCTTTTTTTTGCATGTCCCATCCTCCCATGGTTATAGTAATATTGCCCTCCTTTTTCGAAGGGACAGTTGGTTGTTACGGTGTTACAGATACCAGTCTCTTATCGGCTTGTCGGCGCGTAATATAAACATTTAAATAGGGAATGCAAGCCTTTTGTAAAGATCCCAAAAAGTTTTTTCTTTCCAGGATTTCATCCCTCTGAACGTGCCTATCGGCCCGGCATACTATTGCACCATGTCGCGGTTCAGGCCGCCCGCGGGAGAGAAAAACCGTTCCCGCCCCCATAGATCTTGGCAGGCCTCCTGTTCTCTTTGGGCCATTTCCACCCAAAGGCCGTACCTTTCTATGGCTAGCCTAAGGGCTCGATTAATAGGCATAAGCCTGTTCTGCCCTGCCCCGTCACATCCGAAAACCTGCATGGCGTATTGGGTGAAAAGGGGCACGTTTAGGCCTTTGGCGATCGCTTCCCTGGCAACTGCCGCCATCTGGGGGAATGCCGCCACCATGTTTCTGCATGCTACGAACTCGACGTGGCCGTCCTTTTTCGTAACGGCAGCAAAACCAAACAGGCGACACACCGTGGGCCTCCAAACATACATGCGGCAATGCCCGTTGGATGGGAACACGGGCTCGGTGGAGTAGAATAGGCACCTTTCAGAATCGTACTTACCTATCGTGAGACCGATGATGTCGTCATCGTCTTCTTTTTCATCCACATAACCGATAATGGTCTGAATCCTGTCTTTGCTTTTCATATCGTCTCCCCTGGCAGGCGAAGCTATATAGAAAAGGTTGCTGGTGTCAAGGGGAAAACCCTTGAATCAGGCTTCAGCCTCTTGACAGGTTGTCCATTTTGGAAGTAAGAAACATACTTGTTGTAATCAAATCATGGTGAGGATTCGTTGAAGGAGAAAGAAAATTGAAAGTCCTGGTAAGTGATAAGCTTGCAGATGTCGGCATCAAGATGTTCGAAGAAGCAGAGGGTATTGAGGTTGACGTGAACGTTGGCCTGGCGCCAGAGGAGCTAAAGGCAATCATTGGTGACTACGAAGCATTGGTCATCAGGAGTGCCACGAAAGTGACCGGGGAGATCATTAAGGCAGCTTCCCGGCTGAAAGTGATAGGACGGGCAGGTATCGGGCTCGATAATGTGGACATACCGGCAGCCACGAAACAAGGCATCGCTGTCATGAACACCCCAGAGGGAAATGTCGTGACCACTGCCGAGCATGCCATTGCCATGATGCTTGCCCTTTCGCGCAACATCCCCCAGGGGACAGCGTCCTTGAAGGCCGCCAGGTGGGAAAAGAAACATCTGCAAGGCAAAGAAATCTTTAACAAAACCCTGGGAGTCCTTGGCTACGGCCGGATCGGAAGTATTGTGGCTGACCGCGCCAGGGGACTTAAGATGCAGGTGATAGTACATGATCCCTACGTAAACAAAGCACTGGTAGAGCAAGCCGGGTTTGAGGTGGTCTCCCTGGAAGACCTTTACAGACGTTCGGACTACATCACCGTTCATGTGCCCAAGCTGAAAGAGACAATCAACCTGGTCAACAAGGAAGCCTTCGACCGGATGAAGCCCGGCGTGATGATAATCCACTGCGCCCGTGGCGGTATTGTAAACGAAAAGGACCTGACAGAGGCCCTTCGAACGGGCAAGGTGGGAGGCGCCGCCCTGGATGTCTTTGAGACTGAGCCTCCGGGCCCCTCACCTTTGTTTGAATTCAACAACGTCATTTGCACTCCTCACCTGGGGGCGTCCACGGCTGAGGCCCAGACCAACGTGGCGGTGGCAGTGGCGGAACAGATCATCCGTTACCTTCAGACAGGAACAATAATCAATGCCGTAAATGTCCCCTCTGTCACCGGTGACTTGTTGGCCAAGCTCAGGCCTTACTTGAGCCTGGCCGAACGTATGGGTAGCCTCCAGGCCCAGCTTGCCGAAGGGGCCATACAGGAGGTCACCATCATGTATTCGGGAGATTTTGTGGGCCTCGACATGGCCCCTGTCACAACGGCTGCCTTGAAGGGGTTGCTCTCTCTGTTTCTCAAAGATGAGGTCAATTTCATCAATGCCCCTGTAATCGCTAAGGAACGGGGCATTAGAGTCGTCGAGTCTCGCAGTGTCGAGACTGAAGACTACACGAATCTCGTCACCATGAACGCTGCAGCCGCCGAAGGATCCAACACCGTCTCGGGAACCATATTTGGCAAGCACGAACCGAGGATTGTCAGGATCAACAACTTCAGGCTGGAAGTCATTCCCGAAGGCCACCTTCTTCTCATCCATAACGTGGACAAGCCCGGCGCCATCGGGAGCATCGGAACGGTACTCGGCAAACACAACGTAAATATTGCTCGGATGTACGTGGGTCAGGAGAAAGATGGCGGCCGAAATGTGATCTTCCTGGATACAGATACTCCCGTAGCGCCAGAGACCCTTGAGGAGCTGCAAGCCCTTCCCTTGATTAAGTCGGTCACGCCACTGGAATTGTAGTCCACCGCTCAGGATTCCAACGACGCGCTTCCTGCCGAATCTTGTGAATCGGGAGAGCAGAAACCAAAGGCTTTGGACAGGGAACGCCATCTTGACAACGTGGTTTAGAGTATGTATTAATATACGATACATGATCTCGTAAACATCAACACCCAGCGGACGTGGCCTTGATCTGCCCCTTTGAAGGGGGCCGGTCGCTCTGCAAACTCATGAAAGCAAGGAGGGGAGCATGGCAGAAGAAGAAAAGGGATTTGTCATAAAGGACAAGCGAGCTTTTTCCTCAGAATCCGGAGAACCCACACCTGAGGCAGTGCCGGAAACCAAAGAGGACAAGGCAGAACAAGCTCCACAAGAAGGCGCTCCCAAGGCTGAGGGAAAACCAACAGCCGATGAGGAGATCCGGCTTCCTGAAGTCAATTTTTCTACCTTTGTTTTTTCACTCAGCTCATCAGCCATTTTCCATTTTGGGGAAATACCCGATCCTCAAACGGGCTCGAAACACAAAAGCCTCCCCATGGCCAAACATACGATTGATATCCTCGGGATGTTGGAAGAAAAGACCAAGGGAAACCTGACCGATGATGAAGAAACCCTTCTGAAAAACATTCTTTATGATCTAAGAATGCGATATGTGAAAGAAACCTCATGAATTGAAACTCAATTAGGGGAGGAAGAATACGAATGAGCTCAATAAAACCAACTGCCACCAACACACGGCGCCTGGCTTTGCTGTCCCTTGCGCTGGTTTTTGCACTGGTAGGCATGCTCCTTGCCGCAGGCCTTGACATTACCGAGGATACCACGGCTTCGAGTCCATCTCCGACGGCAATCGTGCCAGGCAGTTTTACGGAAATAGCACAGGCGGTTAGTCCGGCCGTGGTCAATATTAGCACCGAAAAGGTAATAAAAAGGAACGGGCAGGCCTTCAGACATTTTCAAAGCCCCTTTAGCAAGGACGACCCCTTTCATGATTTTTTTGAGAGGTTTTTCGGAGACGGACGACAAAAGGAGTTCAAACAGCGCAGTCTCGGCTCTGGTTTTATCATTGACGAGGAAGGGCATATCGTAACCAACAATCACGTGGTAGAAAATGCCGACAAGATTAAAATAAAGCTCAAAAACGGCAAGGAGTATAATGCTGAAATCGTTGGGCGAGACCAAAAAACCGATATTGCCTTGCTTAAGGCCAAGGGACTGAAAGGTTTTCAAGTCGCCAGGTTGAGTGATTCGGACGACGTGAAGGTAGGTGAATGGGTCGTGGCCATCGGAAGCCCCTTTGGGTTGGAACACACGGTCACCGCAGGTATTGTCAGCGCCAAGGGCCGGGTTATCGGCTCTGGTCCTTACGATGATTTCATCCAGACAGATGCCTCCATAAATCCCGGAAACAGCGGCGGACCCCTTGTCAACATGAAGGGCGAGGTAGTGGGCATCAACACGGCCATTGTCTCCAGGGGCGGTGGTAACGTTGGGATCGGGTTTGCAATCCCCGTAAATCTGGCCCGCGGCATTATTGAGCAGCTTGAGGCCTCTGGTGTGGTAACGCGTGGCTGGCTCGGTGTGAGCATTCAGGATCTGACTCCGGAACTCGCCGATTATTACGGTGTCAAGGACGGCAAGGGGGCGCTGATCGGAGAAGTCTTCAAGGAAGACCCTGCGGACAAGGCGGGCATCCGTGCAAAAGACGTGATCATTGCCGTGGATGGGAAAAAGATTGAAAGCAGCAGGGACTTGTCCCGAGCTGTCGCAGAGACCCCTGTTGGCAAGAAAGTCACGCTCAAGGTGCTTAGAGAAGGAAAAGAGCGCACTTTCAGCGTCAAGATCGTGAAACGCACTGATGAAAAAGAGGCGCTGACCACAAAGGGGGCCACAGAAGAGACCGAGTTGGGAATGACAGTGTCTCCACTCACTCCGGAGCTGGCGAGACAGTTCAGGATGCCTGAGACTGAAGGTGTTGTGGTAATCGGCGTTGAAGAGGGTAGTCCGGCGGACGAGGCCGAAGTCCGTGAAGGAGATCTTATCCTGGAGATAGATCATGAGCCTGTCAAAACCATTGAGGATTATCAGAGACACATAGGAAAGGTGAAAAAAGGCGAGACCGTTCCCCTCCTGGTAAGGAGAAAGGCAGGCTTTGTTGCGCTGAACATTACAAAATAGGTTTGGCCGGTTGGGCCAGTTTTAGAGGCCGTTCCTTAAGTTAGTGACATTGGGGCTAAACCGGGAACATGAGTACACTCGCTATACCATCGCCTGCCAAGATCAATCTTTTTCTTAGAGTAGTCGGCAAACGGGCAAATGGCTTTCATGATATCGTGACCCTCATGTGCCGTGTTGATCTGTTTGACACGGTAACCCTTTCTTTTGACAAACCATCCATAAGCGTCCATTGCGTCCATCCCGGGGTCCCGGAAGGGGAAACCAACACAGCTTTCAAGGCGGCTGCCTTGTTTTTTGAAGCCGTATCAAGAGATGATGGTGCAGGCATCTCCATCGAGAAGGTGATCCCGGTAGCTGCAGGTCTGGGTGGTGGGAGCAGTAATGCTGCTGCCGTGCTAATGGGATTGAACGAACATTACGGGTTTCCTCTCAACGACAAGGAGCTTATGGACATGGGACTAAAGGTGGGGGCAGATGTCCCCTTTTTTCTCTTCAGACATACGGCTGTGGCAAGGGGAGTTGGGGAGCATTTGGAGCCGTTTGACAGGATGCCCCCATTCTGGGCTGTCCTGGTGAGCCCAAAATCCCAGATATCTACAGCATGGGCCTACGAACACCTAAATTTACGATTGACAAATTGTGAAGAAAATTATATGGTTTCTGAGTTTTTGGAGGACCTTTCCAAGCTCAAGGGCCTTTTGTGTAATGATTTAGAGCAGGTAACCGTTGAGAAGTTACCGGAGATAAACGCCATCAAAAAGGCCCTTCTTGATCTCGGCGCAAGGGGAGCGCTCATGTCTGGAAGCGGCCCTACTGTTTTCGGGCTTTTTGAGACCCTACAAGAGGCCTCTCAGGCGTTTCGAAGAGTACAGCATCTGCGGCGTTGGGATACTTTTCTGGTGAAGTCGTTGCTCCCTTGATGACTATGCTGGGGTGTCGTCAAGCGGTAAGACACAGGATTTTGGTTCCTGCATTCGGAGGTTCGAATCCTCCCACCCCAGCCATAAAATAAAATCGCTTCGCGGTTTTATTTTATATAACGCGGCGTTGCCGCTCAAAAGGAAAACTCGTTTACCGTGTGCAAGAGAGATGGTTTGCGATTCTGTATTAGGATGTGGTGCCAAGTGTGGGCTGTGATTGATGCATAGTCTTATTCTGTTTGCGGGAAACTCTAATCCTGACCTGGCCAGGGATATTTGCCGTCACATAGGGATCAGGTTGGGCGAGGCCGAGGTAAAAACGTTCAGCGATGGTGAAATCCAGGTAGAAATCAGTGAGAATGTGCGAGGCAAGGACGTCTTTGTCTTGCAGTCCACTTGCGCCCCTGTGAATGACCATCTGGTGGAACTCCTACTGATGCTGGATGCCTTCAAGCGCGCATCTGCGCAGAGAATCACAGCGGTTATGCCCTACTATGGCTATGCCCGGCAGGACAAGAAAGTTGCATCTCGTGTACCTATTAGCGCAAAGCTGGTGGCCGATATACTCACGGTAGCGGGCGCTGACCGCGTCATCACCATGGACCTTCACGCCGGCCAACTCCAGGGTTTTTTCAATATTCCAGTGGACAACCTCTTTGCAGCTCCAGTCCTTTTGGAGCATATTAGACAGGAGCTAAAAAACGATACCGTCATCGTCTCTCCGGACGCAGGAGGTGTCGAACGTGCCCGGGCCTTTGCCAAGCGCCTCCACACCCAACTGGCCATTATCGACAAACGACGGGTAGCGCCCAACCAGGCCGAGGCCATGCATGTGGTCGGTGATGTCAAAGGAAAAGTTGCCGTTATACTTGATGATATGGTGGATACCGCAGGGACTCTCACCGAAGCGACTTCGGCCTTAAAGGAGCACGGCGCTTTGGAGGTTCATGCTTGTTGCGCCCACGCGGTACTGTCAGGTTCTGCTGTGGACCGTATTACTGAGTCTGAGATAAAGACGGTCGTGGTGACGAATACCAACCCCTTAAATGGAAAGGCCAAGGCGTGTGACAAGATCCGTGTGCTATCCGTATCCAAGCTTTTGGCAGAGGCAATTCACCGTTCTCATACGGGCAGTTCTTTGAGTTCCCTCTTCGTATAGAATCGCTTCGCGATTTTATGACCATTGTGGGAATTTTCTTAACACAAGCGGCGAATTCAGCCGTCGTAGCCGCGTTATATGAAATCGCCAAACGATTTCATGGAGGAAGGCATAATTGGAAACATTTCAGCTTGAAGCAAGTCAACGTAAAAGCACCGGCAAGGGCCAGGCGCGGGCGCTCAGGCGGCAAGGCCTGATTCCGGCCGTCCTGTACGGCCCTAAGACTGAATCGATGCTCCTGACCATATCAGACTTCGACCTTGGCAAGATCCATAAGGAAAGCGGGGGCGATCACGCTATCCTGAATTTAGTTATCAAGAACGGGGGCATGCAGAATAGAACGGCCATCATAAAAGATATGCAGACTGCTCCTGTAACCAGGCAGTGTCTTCATGTCGACTTTTATGAAATATCCCTGGATGAGGAAATTACGTTAAAGGTCCCGGTTGAGCTCACCGGAAAATCCAAAGGGGTCGAGCGCGGAGGTTTTCTACAACTGGTTCGCCATGGATTGGAGATTTCCTGCCTGCCTGCGGATATCCCGGACAAGATTGAGGTTGATGTGTCCGATCTCGACATTGGGGATTCCGTGCACGTGGAGGATATTAGTTTAGGAGAGAAGCTAACGCTCCAGTTTGATAGCAATTTTACCGTGGTCACGGTTGTAGCGCCTGTTGTAGAGGAAGAGGTCCCGGAAGAAGAACTCGAAGAAGGTGAAGAGGCTCCAGGCGAGGAAGCCAAAACTGCCGAAGAAGGGGCTGACAAGTAGAGGCTAAATGCCGGAGGATCGGGTTCGCTTAATTGTGGGGCTGGGCAACCCGGGCGAAGAGTATCGGTTCACCCGCCACAACATGGGATTCAGGGTGGCGGATCAACTGGCACAGGCCCATGAGATCCTTTTCGACAAACGAAAATTCAAAGTCGTTTTTGGACGGGGCCAAATGGAGGGTCATGCAGTTATTCTGGCCAAGCCCATGTCCTTCATGAATCGGAGCGGGCCGGCAGTCAGGGATTTGGCTCACTTCTACAAAGTAGGGACGCAAGATATCTTAGTCATCCACGATGACACAGATCTTGTATTTGGCAAACTAAGAATTAAGCAGAAAGGAGGGGATGGAGGACATAATGGTGTGAAGTCTCTGATCGAGGCGTTGGGGAGCGGTGCATTTGCCCGCCTCCGTATCGGCATTGGGCGTCCCGAATCCCGGCAGGGGGTCAAAGAGTATGTGCTGGGAAGATTTGATGCCCAACAGGAAACACTCCTGGAGGAGGTTATCTCTGCGGCACAGGGTGCGGTGGAGACGGTACTCTTCCAAGGGGTGAGAGAGGCGATGAATCGATTTCATGGTAGAACAATTACAGAAAGTAATGTTGGGAGGAGACTATGACTAAATTTATTAGTAATGCGGAGCTTTATTGTGCACTGGTAGGCCTTGCCGGTGTAGTTTACGCGTTGTTGTTGGCCACTGCGGTAAAAAGCGCCCCTGCCGGGGACGAGAAAATGGGCGAAATCGCCGCCGCAATCAAGGAAGGCGCTATTGCGTATCTGAACCGCCAGTTGAGGACTATTGTTGTAGCCGCTGGCGTCATCGTGGTTATTATCGGGGCGACCCTTGGCATCCAGACTGCCATCGGCTTTATCATCGGCGCCACTGCTTCTTATTGTGCAGGCTATGTCGGTATGCGCGTGTCGGTGCTTGCGAACGTGCGAACGGCAGAGGCTTCCAAAAAAGGGCTTGCAGCCGGGCTCTCCCTGGCCTTTAAAGGAGGCTCTGTGACGGGCATGATCGTGGCCGGCCTGGCCCTGGCATCTGTGGCCGGCTATTATACCATTACACATGACATCAGGGCCCTGATAGCCCTCGGATTCGGCGGGAGCCTGATATCCATCTTTGCCAGGCTCGGTGGCGGGATTTTCACCAAGGGCGCTGACGTTGGCGCGGATCTCGTCGGCAAGGTGGAAGCAGGGATCCCGGAAGATGATCCCAGAAACCCTGCAACCATTGCCGACAACGTGGGTGACAATGTGGGCGACTGCGCAGGCATGGCCGCAGACCTCTTTGAGACCTATGCTGTGACAGCCGTGGCTGCCATGCTCCTGGCCCACCTCCTTTTTCCGGAGTCCAAAGTTGGACCGGAAGTTTACCACAAGATAGTTACCTTCCCTCTCGTGCTGGGCGCCATCTCCATTTTTGCGTCTATCATTGCAAGCTGGTTTGTAAAGCTTGGCTCCAGCGGGTATATCATGGGCGCCCTTTACAAGGGGATGTTCGGATCAGCCATTCTTGCGGGCGCTGCCTTTTACCCGGCAACCAAGGCCATGATGAGCGAACTCGGTATTCCCTTCATGAACATTTATCTGGCTACCCTGATCGGCCTGGTCCTCACAGTCGGCATCGTGATCATAACCGAATACTATACAGGCATTCGAGGTCCTGTTAAGGGTATTGCCCAGGCCTCAACTACAGGCCATGGCACCAACATCATCGCAGGCCTTGCAGTGAGCATGCAGTCAACGGCCGCTCCGGTTTTTCTGATCTGTGCCGCTATTTTCGCCTCATATCAGTTGGCAGGCCTTTTTGGCATCGCCATGGCGGCCATGAGCATGCTGTCGATGACCGGCATGGTTATAGCCATCGACGCCTATGGACCTATCACCGACAATGCAGGCGGCATCGCTGAAATGGCAGGCATGGATGAGAGTGTGCGCGCAGTGACCGATCCACTGGATGCCGTTGGAAACACCACCAAGGCCGTTACCAAGGGATATGCCATCGGTTCTGCCGGCCTGGCGGCCCTCGTGCTCTTTGCCGCCTACATCCAGGACCTCACTGAAGCCTCCCATGCCGCAGGCGGAGCGGCCAAGGCGTTGTCTTTTGAGCTGAGCAACGTGTACGTGATCATCGGTCTTTTCATCGGCGGGCTCCTTCCCTATCTCTTTGCCTCCATTGCCATGATGGCGGTAGGGAAAGCCGGCGGTCAGGTCGTCATTGAGGTAAGGCGGCAGTTCAGGGAAATTCCCGGAATCATGGAAGGCACTGCCAAACCCGATTATGCTGCCTGTGTGGATATCGTGACCCGTTTTGCCCTTAAAGAGATGGTAGTTCCGTCCCTTATCCCAGTGGTCACGCCGATTATTGTCGGGTTTTTCCTTGGACCGGTTGCCCTGGGAGCTGTGTTGATCGGTAGTATCATCACGGGTGTTTTTGTCGCGATTTCCATGACCACAGGAGGCGCGGCCTGGGACAATGCCAAGAAGTACATCGAAGACGGCCATCTTGGCGGTAAAGGAAGCGAGGCCCACAAGGCTGCGGTCACTGGCGACACGGTTGGCGACCCGTACAAAGACACAGCAGGTCCTGCCGTAAACCCGATGATCAAGATCCTGAACGTCGTAGCCCTTTTGTTGGTGCCGTTCCTGATCTAAGAAAAGTACAACATATTTAACCCATTATGAAAAGGATTGGTGTGGTGACCACACCAATCCTTTTTTTTGTGATGGCTGTTTTCACCTCTCCCCTGGGGGAGAGGGATAGAGCCTGCCCCGCACTTGATGCGGGGGTGAGGGGGAAAACATGCGTCAGCAGTGAAGGAAAGGGTTTACGGGTTGATTGTGCCACAAAAAAGTGGTATAAGAATATGCTCAATAATGAAAACACTCCTACCATTAGGAGAAGACGGGAGCTTTTAGCATGTTTAAGATTGGTGACCTGGCAGTCTATCCGGCCCACGGCGTGGGGCGCATCGAGTCCATCGAGACACGGAAAATCTCGGGGGAAGAACAAGATTTCTATATCATGAAGATCCTTGACAATAATATGATTATCATGATCCCGGTAAGCAACGTGGACTCTGTGGGGTTACGCGATATCATCGATGTGGGGGAAGTGCCGAAGGTCTATGAGATTATGGAAAAGCGCGACATGCCCGCGGATAATCAGACCTGGAATCGGCGATACCGCGAATACATGGAAAAGATCAAGACCGGTTCGGTTTACGAAGTGGCTGAAGTGCTCCGGGATCTGTACCTGCTCAAGGAAGATAAAGACCTCTCTTTTGGGGAACGTAAGATGCTCGATACGGCTCAAAGTCTTCTTCTAAGAGAGCTTTCAATCGCCAAGAAGACGGACGAGAACGCCATCATGTCGGATATCAATGTCATATTTAACCTGGAAGAAAATGACTAGTGAGCGGGGTGCCTGTTTTCAGTTTTGCGGCAACTGAAAAGGAAGCAGGGCGCCGCCTCGACACGGTCATAGCAGCACGAATTCCTGCCCTGTCCCGGTCCTATGTAGGCCGATTGATTCGAGAAGGGCGCGTTACGGTCAATAGCCTGACGACAAAACCCGCCTATGTCACCAGACGGGGCGATGTTGTCCGGGCTGAAATCCCACCCCCGCGACGGATTGCCAGCAAGCCCGAACCGATTCCTCTTGCTATCCTTTATGAGGACTCCGAGGTCATTGTTCTTAACAAACCTGCCGGCCTTGTTGTCCACCCTGCGGCAGGACACCAGAGCGGAACCCTTGTAAATGCATTGCTCTACCATTGTCGGGATCTGCAAGGCATCGGGGGTGATCTCCGGCCAGGCATCGTCCACCGCCTTGACAAGGACACTTCCGGGACCCTGGTGGTTGCAAAAAATGACATGGCCCACGAGTGCCTGAGCCGCCAGTTTAGAAAGCGCCAGGTGCAGAAACAATACCTGGCCCTGGTTTGGGGAGATATGAAGGCATCGGCAGGGGTCATCGACTTGCCTATAGGTCGCCATCCTGTCGATCGGAAAAAGATGTCCATAAAGAGCAGGAGAAGTCGATCTACGGAGACCGGCTGGAAGATCAAAGAAGCCTTTTCCGGCGTGACCCTGCTTGAGCTTGATCTGAAGACCGGACGGACTCACCAGATTCGGGTCCACTGCGCGGCCATAGGTCATCCCGTGGTTCGAGACGCTACATACGGCGGGACAAAAAGATGGAAAGGCGCGCCACTGCAGGATGCCCGGCATATCCTCAAGTCCGTGAAGCGGCAAATGCTCCACGCCTGGAAGCTTGCCTTTGCACATCCCCGCACAGGGGAATTGATGAGGTTTGAGTCCCCCTTGCCAGAGGATATGGCCTCAGCGCTGGAGTCCCTTCGGGCCCTCACTGGACAAGGAATGCAAAGTATTTGATGCTCTCAGTAAGTAACTATTGTAAGGGCTTTACAATGAAGCTTGAAACATATAAGAAGTTGACCCATGCGGTATTTGGAGTGTTGGGATCTGCCCGCCAATTGACGGTCATGCCCTCAGCCGGTGGCAAATCACCTGTTATTTCTTTCCAAATGCCAACGTTGGCTCTCCTCCCGAGTGCCCCCTTTCGTCCCGCACATACATTTTGTGGCGCCTGTCAGTTTAGGAGGTAGCTTTTGTCAACAATGGGGGGGCGGTCTCTGAATGGCGCTGGTCTGTGCCAACAGGCGTTTGCACGATGTTGATCTGTTGTGTTCGTGAAGTCCGCGCGAATCTGATGATGTGAACAATGGAGGCAAACAAATGATGCAAAACATTCGGATCGGTATTGTTGGGGTCGGCAATTGCGCCAGTTCGTTGGTTCAAGGAATAAGTTATTACAAGCACAAAAATGGTGAAGACGCCATAGGTTTGATGCATTGGGACATCGGGGGATACAGACCATGCGACATCGAGGTGGTGTCAGCGTTTGACATTGACAAGCGAAAAGTTGGCAATGACGTGGCAGAGGCCATTTTTGCCGTCCCGAATTGCACCACCGTATTTTACAGGGACGTTCCAAAAACAGGCACTACGGTGAGGATGGGGAATATCCTGGATGGTTTTTCTGAACATATGCGGGACTATAATGACAAATACACCTTTGTCTTGGCCGACGAGCCCGGGCCTGACATGGGAGAAGTCGTCCGCGTTCTCAAGGAATCGGGCGCGGAGATTCTATTGAACTACCTTCCGGTTGGGTCCGAAGATGCGACTCGCTTCTATGCCGAGTGCGCCTTGGAGGCAGGGGCTGCCTTTGTAAATAACATGCCTGTATTCATTGCCAGTGATCCTTTCTGGGCCAAACGATTCGAGGAGAAGAACATACCCATCATCGGAGACGACATCAAGGCCCAGCTCGGAGCCACCATAACCCATCGGACCCTGACCGACCTGTTCAAGAAAAGGGGTGTCAAGCTGGAGCGCACCTACCAGC
>Ga0209986_10000277_pt1 | contig 49087 bp, 35 predicted proteins | sample BlataG_FD_183168 | JGI IMG/M metagenome (GOLD analysis project Ga0209986, IMG submission 183168) | Deep subsurface microbial communities from Black Sea to uncover new lineages of life (NeLLi) - Black_00105 metaG (SPAdes) (version 2) | ecosystem: Environmental > Aquatic > Marine > Oceanic >... | reverse complement strand
ACGGTTTGTTTGAAAACTCATTTTTAACCTCACAATTTCCCTCCGCTCTAATTTTTTAAAAGCTTTGGGTTACATTATCCGTGAGGCAATAACTTTTTTAAAGTTACATTTAACGTGAGTCAATGCGACCCGCAACAATAATTGTCGCTGATCATAGGTGAAGCTCCGGTTGTATCGATTCCTATAGCAATATGTCTTTTCTTCATGATGTATCCTATTATGGTAAAAATAGATTTTGCGGAGGTAATTCAGGCCGGAAAACCACCAAAACCCGTTTTTTTAACTCTTTTTGCAAACTGGGCTGTAAAACCGTTTACGATGTATGCAATTTCTATTTTCTTTCTAGGATTTCTATTTAAAAATTTAATAGGTGCTGAGGCAACAAATATTGTAAAACTGCCGCCCGGTGCAGCAGATTGGGCAGTTGGATCAATTCATGGAGCCGGTACAGTTGTAATGCAAAGCGGTATTAAGATGCTTGAAATCCCTTTATGGAGAAGCTATCTCGCCGGATGTATTTTACTTGGAATAGCTCCATGTACTGCAATGGTATTAGTATGGGGATATCTTGCGAAAGGCAATGACAGGCATACTTTTGTCATGGTGGCAATAAATTCACTTACCATGTTATTTTTATATGGAATTCTCGGAGGGTTTCTTCTTGGAGTAGGACGGTTACCTGTTCCATGGCAGGCATTGCTTTTATCAATTGCAATATATGTTGCATTGCCTCTGGTAGCGGGCTATTTTTCGAGAAGAATGATCATAAAATCAAAAGGGGAGGATTGGTTTAAAGAGAAGTTCTTACATTTGTTGACCCCGGTTTCAATATCAGCTCTATTGATAACATTGGTTCTGTTATTTTCATTTAAAGGCGATATTATACTTTCAAAACCTTTGACAATTTTTTGGATAGCGATTCCATTATTCATACAGACTAACCTGATATTCTGGATAACATACGGATTAGCCATGTCGATGAAATTTAATTATGAAGATGCTGCACCATCTGCAATGATAGGAGCGAGCAATCATTTTGAAGTAGCTATCGCAACAGCGACAATATTGTTTGGGCTTTCTTCAGGAGCAGCTCTTGCGACAGTCGTAGGAGTGTTAATTGAAGTTCCTGTAATGCTGATGCTGGTCAGAATTTGTATTAAAACAAAAAATTGGTTTAATAATATTTAACAGTATGACAAAAATAAATAAAAATTGCATCTATGACCAAAACGATAAAAATATTGTTGAAATCAGTAAAATAACATGGATTGGCGCTATAAATTAATTTGGGACATGATATCTATTTCCCTTTTTTCGACGGTCTCTTCTACAGGCTCAATATTGGACCTATCTTTTCTAATAAAAACTGGATGATATAAAAAATAGGAAATGGGTATCATGTCCCCATTTTATTAACCATTACTCCATTTTGGGATTGCTCATAAATTTTCAGGAAGGAGCAGAAGCGATCAGACTGTTAAAATTGAACAAATTTTATTTTTCCGGTTGGATATATGATCGTTCAATAGAGATCTTTTTGAAAAGGATAAAACAGAGGGTGGCAGGATATATCCTTCAGCATAACATTTTTCCCGTCCTTGATATTTGCTGCGGAACAGGTAAACAATGCCATTTGATTAGAATCCATAACCAGAATACAATTCATACTATAGGATTAGACTCCGATTTAAAGATGATGAATTATGCCTCTTTGAAATACCCTTATATTTCTTTTATATGTGCCGATGCTGCAAACATCCCCATTAAAATTGCCTATTTTAAGGGTATAGTTATTTCATACTCTCTTCATGACAAACCCCCAGAGCTGCGGACAAAAATGCTGGATGAGGCCAAGCGATTGTTAGCTCCAGATGGTAAAATCATACTAATTGATTTTGAGCAACCCTGGAACAGGGTCTCGCAAGTGGGGAGATTTTTCACATATTTGATTGAACGTACGGCAGGTGGTGAGCATTTCAGAAATGGGGAGCAGTTCTTAAAGCAAGGTGGTTTGCAGGCGTTTATAAAGCAAAATGGACTTGTTGAAATTGAACGACATAATATTGGAATAGGGAACAGCAGTATTGTAGTAGCAAAGTTTGCTTGATCATTATGAAAATGTCCGGTTTTTCCAGTTGACTACTCTTCCACTACTTGATATTCTTTTACCACCCTAAACAGAAGGGACAATAATGGGTATTAGATGTCCTAAATGCGATTTTAACAATACTTCCGACTCCAAGTATTGTAAAGAATGTGGAACACAGCTTCCTCCCTTAGAGGAAATTTCTCCCTCTCTAACCAAGACTATCGAAACCCCAGTTGAAGAACTGACGCGGGGAACTCTCTTTGCAGGTAGATACGAAATCATTGAGGAACTTGGAAAGGGTGGAATGGGGAAGGTCTATCGGGTTGAAGATAAAAAGATTAAGGAAGAGGTTGCATTAAAGCTTATTAAACCTGAGATTTCCGCTGATAAGAAGACAATTGAACGGTTCAGCAACGAGTTGAAGATAGCACGCAAGATTACTCACAAGAACGTCTGTCGTATGTATCATCTAGGTGAAGCTGAGGGGGCTTACTTTATCACTATGGAGTACATTCCTGGTGAGGATCTAAAGAGTATGATAAGGATGAGTGGACAGCTAGGCATTGGAACAACGATAAACATAGCCAAACAAGTCTGTGAGGGACTGGCTGAAGCACACAGGTTAGGAGTAATCCACCGAGACCTAAAACCCAGCAACATAATGATAGATAAAGAAGGTAGTGGTCGCATCATGGACTTCGGTATAGCCCGATCCTTGAGGGCGAAAGGCATAACAGGTGCTGGAGTGATGATCGGGACACCCGAATACATGTCACCAGAGCAAGTGGAAGCCAAAGAAACAGACCAGCGGTCAGACATCTATTCGTTGGGCATCATCCTGTATGAAATGGTGACAGGTCGAGTACCCTTTGAAGGAGATACTCCTTTCACGATTGGAGTGAAGCATAAAAGCGAGATACCAGAAGACCCCAAAAAACTCAATACTCAGATTCCTGAGGACCTCAGCCGGATGATTCTACGATGCCTTGAAAAGGATAAGGAAAAAAGATACCAGAGTGCAGGTGAGTTGCGTTCTGAATTGGAGAATATCGAAAAAGGAATTCCCACAACAGACAGAGTAAGACCCAAAAGAAAACGCACTACATCTAAAGAGATTACTGTAACATTTGGTTTGAAGAAGCTCTTTATTCCTGTTCTGGTTGTTACAGCTCTTGTAATAGTGGCTGTGATTGTCTGGCAATTTCTTCTCAAAAAGGAACCCCTTTCTGTCCTGCCTAGCAAGCCTTCTATTGCTGTGTTGCCTTTTGAAGATTTAAGTCAGCAAAAGGATCAAGGCTATTTTTGTGATGGACTTGCAGATGAACTCATAAATAGGCTGACTAAAATAGAGAGCTTAAAAGTTCCTGCCCGAACCTCTGCCTTCTCTTTTAAGGGAAAAGAGTTGGGTATCAAAGAGATCGGGAAACAATTAAATGTTGAAATGGTGTTAGAGGGAAGCTTACGGAAAGCAGGGAATAAGCTGCGTATCACAGTGCAACTTGTTAAGGTATCCGATGGCTATCCTCTTTGGTCTGAGAAATATGAACGTGATGAGGCAGATATCTTTGCCTTACAGGATGAGATTTCTTTAGCGATTGTAGATAATCTGAAGGTAAAACTGCTAGGAGAAGAGAAGGCGAAAATCGTAAAGCATTATACTGAGAATCTTGAAGCTTATAACCTGTATTTGCAGGGTCGGTATTTTTGGAATAAGAGGACGGAGGAAGGACTAAAGAAAGGACTTGATTATTTCCAGCAGGCGATTGAAAAAGATCCTAATTATGCTCTGGCTTATATTGGGCTGGCGGACTCATATATTATCCTTCCCGATTACAGCTCTTTTCCGCCAAAAGAGGCTTTCCCGAAAGGGGAAATAGCAGCGAATAAGGCATTGGAGATAGACAACTCCCTCGCTGAAGCTTACGCTTCTTTGGGAGCTATTAAAAGAGATTTTCATTGGGATTGGACGGGTGCAGAGAAGGATTTCAGGCAAGCTATTGAACTCAACCCCAGCCATGCGACTGCTCACCACTGGTACGCGCTTACTTTGGTGAGTGTGGCTCGATTTGACGAAGCCATCAAAGAGATAAAACGTGCTCATGAATTGGATCCTCTTTCTCTTATCATAAACAGAAATATTGGAACGGTGTTTTACTATGCTCGCCAATATAACCAAGCGATAGGACAATTCCGAAAAGCTATCGAGATGGACCCGAATTTTAGCTATGCCCACGGTTATCTTGGGTGTGCATACCTCAAAAAGTCGATGTATAAAGAAGCTTTAACAGAGATGCAAAAAGAAAAAGAAATTTCAAGAACTTGGAATCCACGTGTGGAGGCCTGGCTCGCAATCGCATTTGTGAAAATGGGCAAGAAAAGCGAGTCGCAAAAAGTTTTGGACGAATTGATAAAAAGATCGGCGCAAACTTATGTCTCCCCATACTATATAGCACTTGTTCATTTTGCCCTTGGAGAGAACAATCAGGGATTTAAGTGGTTGGACAAGGCAAATGAGAAACGAGATAATTGGATGCGTTATCTCAAAGTAGATCCATTACTCGACAATGTGCGCGGAGAATCAAGATTCAAAACACTACTGAAGAAAATGAATCTTGATTAATAATCATCAAAACTACTATTAATTATTATTCTATTATCGCATTAGTAAAGAGGGAAAATCGTGGTTATTAAATGTCCCAAATGTCACTCAGATAATCCTGAAACTTCCCACTTTTGTGCTGAGTGTGGGATCCAACTTCTTCCCACACGGTCCGATCAGAGAACGGGCCCTACAGATAATGAAATTTCTGTTTCCCAAACCAAAACTCTTGAAACCCATAAGGAAGAACTATTTACAGGTTCTACATTTGCTGGAAGATACCAGATTATTGAAGAACTTGGAAAAGGAGGTATGGGTAAGGTATACAAGGTTCTCGATAAAGAGATTAATGTGAAGGTGGCTTTGAAACTCATAAAGCCAGAAATCGCTGCTGATAAAAGGACGATCGAACGTTTCAGAAATGAGCTGAAGATAGCCCGTGACATTTCTCACAAGAATGTATGCCGTATGTATGACCTCAATAAGGAAGATCACACATATTACATCACTATGGAGTATGTATCAGGTGAGGACTTAAAAGGGTTGATCAAAAGAATAGGACGATTGAGTCCAGGGCAAGCTGTTTCTATATCTAAACAAATATGCGAAGGACTGGCTGAGGCACATAAATTGGGTGTAATACACCGTGATTTGAAGCTGAGTAACATCATGATAGATAAGGGCGGGAATGTCCGAATAATGGACTTTGGAATAGCCCACTCGCTAAAAACCAGAGGAATTACAAGTACTGGTGTTATGGTCGGGACCCCTGAATATATGTCTCCTGAGCAGATTTGGGCAAAAGAGGTAGATCAGCGTTCGGACATCTATTCTGTGGGAGTTATCCTGTATGAAATTTTGACTGGGCAATTGCCTTTTAAAGGAGAAACTCCTCAAAGTATAGCCATGCAGCACAAGAGCGAGGTGCCGACAGATCCAAAAAGATTAAATACTCAGATACCTGTGGAATTAAATAAGTTAATATTGAGATGTATGGAGGAGGATAAAGAGAAAAGATATCAAACTATAGAGGAGCTACTTACTAGCTTAAGCAAGATTGAGGAGAGGATGCCTTCCACAGAAAGAGTTATTCCAAGACGAAAGCCCCTTACCTCAAGGGAGATTACGGTAACATTTGGTTTAAAGAGACTATTAATTCCTGCTTTAATTTTCATCGTAATAGTAATCGTGGGGATAATCGCCTGGCAAATTCTTACAAAAAAGGAAGCTATGCCTCTTCCTGAAGATAGGCACTCGATTGCTGTGATCAGCTTTGAAAATCAAACAGGCGACATTGCTTATGACTATCTACAAAAGGCCATTCCAAATCTTTTGATTACTAGCCTAGAGCAGTCGAGATATCTTCATGTTGTCACATGGGAGAGAATGCATGATCTCTTAAAGAAAGAAGGCAAGGGAGATGTAGAGGTTGTTAATAAGGATTTAGGATTTGAACTGTGCCGCTTAGAAGGAATAGACGCCATCGTCTTAGGGAGTTTGATTAAAACTGGCAATATGTATGCAACTGATGTCAAAGTATATGATGTTGAGACCAGGAATCTTTTAAAGAGTGCCAGCTCGAAGGGAGAAGGAATAGACAGCATTCTAAAAAGGCAGATTGATGAACTAAGTAGGGAAATCTCCCGTGGAATTGGCTTACCTGACTACAAGATTAAAGAGGTAAAACAGCGGATTGTAGATATGACGACCAATTCAATGGATGCCTATAATTATTTTTTAAGAGGAAGAAGAGATCATGACAAGCTCTATTTTGATGATGCCCGGAAGTTTCTCGAGAAAGCCATCGAACTTGATCCAGAATTTGCCGTGGCTTATTTATACCTTGCTTGGACTTATGGGGAGATAGGGAATACTAGAGCGAGAAATGAAGCCTATGAGAAAGCAAAGGTTTATTCAGAGAAGGCAACAAAGAAGGAACAGCTTTATATCGAAGCTGCTTATTCCGAAGCTACTGAGAATAATCGAGAAAAAAGATTTCGTATACTTCAAGAAATAGCAGAGAAATATCCCGAAGAGAAACGTGTTCATTTTTATTTAGCCGTTCATTATGAGGGGGAAAAAAATTACTCCAAGGCAATAGAAGAGTATAACTTATCACTTAAATTAGATCCTAATTATGGAGATGCTTTAAATAGATTTGCTTATATGTATGCTGACATGGATGATTTTGAGAGGGCAATCGCATATTTTAAAAAGTATGCATCTGTTTCTCCTGGAGATGCTAATCCTTTCGATTCTATGGGTGAGATCTATTTTCGAATGGGTAACCTTGAGGAGGCATTAGCGAAATATAAGGAAGCGCTAGAAGTAAGGCCTGATTTTTATTTCTCGAATTGGGCTGTTGGATATATCAATGCTTACATGGAAAATTATCCTGAGGCTTTAAAATGGTTAGATAGATTCATTGACCAAGCCCCATCTGCTGGTAAAAAAGCAGAAGGATACTGGTGGAAAGGGTTCTACCACTTCTGGCTCGCCAATTCGAACCAGTCCTTCCGTGAACTTAGCAGGGCAGAAGAATTAGCAGAATCAGTAGGAAACAATCTGTTGAAGGCCTATACTGATTGGATAAAGGGATGGATCTATTATGATAAAGGAAAGTTTGAGCTCAGCCAGCGATACTTTAAAGACTGGTTCGATTCAATGACAGAAAAAGCTCCCACATACAAACCATTTTATACAGCATATAACAGGTTTTGCCTAGGTTTATTGGATTTAAAACAAAGACGGCTCAATTCTGCAAAGTCCAAGCTAGAAGAGATAAAATCTATTATGCCAGAGATAAATCCTGTATCAAAAAAGAGTGTATCCTTTTATATTGATCTTCTTTATGCAGAGATGTTACTCGAAGAAGGTGAGATTGAAAAAGCTGTTTCTGTTGCCAAAACTATATTACCTTCAAAAATACCTGATATGGTTCTGATGAACATGGCAAACTATAATGTGCCAATCCTTATGGATGTACTGGCACGGGCTCATCAAGAAAAGGGAGAGCTCGATTATGCGATTGCTGAATATGAGCGACTGATAACTATTGGTCCTGAAAGTAAGGAGCGACGTCTCATTCATCCAAAGTATCATTATAGATTAGCCAAGTTGTACGAGCAGAAAGGCAGGAAGGGGAAAGCCATAGAGCATTATGAGAAATTCCTCGACCTATGGAAGGACGCTGATCCGGGGATTGCGGAAGTTGAAGATGCCCGCAACAGGCTGGCTGGCCTGAAGAGCCAGTAACAATAATAAAAGCTTATAAGGATTTTCTAAAAAGAGGAGTATGGAGATGAAAGGCAAAAAATTGCTTATCAATGGAATCCGTTGGTTTGCTCGAATATTAGGCATCATCTCAGGACTAATTGTTCTTTATTTTGGGGTTTTGGATCGTATTCTCGAGATCTCATGGTATTTACAAATAGAAACTCACTTGAAGTTTATTGTTTTATTGGCGTTCTTGATATTGATCCTTTCGGGAATCGTGATTGCCTGGTTTCGTGAAGCCGTTGGAGGCATGATGATTTTACTGGGTTATGTCCTTTCTTTAGCCTTTAAGGAAATTGAGGGGTCGCTGTTTTTTTCCCTTCCAATAGCCGGTTTTCTATTCTTATTCTGTTGGTGGCAATCTAGAAAATTGACTTCACAAGCACCTAGTAGAAATGTTTCTTAGTAAGGAATTGATTGAGGCAAGTGGATGCCATAGATTATACTAAAAGCCTGCCTGAGATAGGGCGTGGAATTCACATGGCATCGACTGTCATCTTTGTCTTCTTGACACAAAAAGAAAAAAAGGTAATTTGAAATGTATGATATCGTTAAAAGTTGGAAATATCTTTCAAAAGCTGTGTTTTTAATTCCTCACAATTGGAAAGTATGTCATATACTGTATAAAGAGAAGTTACCGTTTTGCCCTCTGGAAGTAAACAGCCGTTTACAACTTCTTAGTTTATCCGAAAATCGAGTTTAGCCTCTAACAGGGGAAAAAAAGCACCGCTTTCTTACTTGGCGTGTTTCTTGAATCACAATCTCTGCCATGAGCAGGGTATATAGTCAGCTAAGACCCGCGGATTCTGCCCATCTTGTCATGCTAAACGTCGTGAGGAATGGGGTGACCTGTCTGCGTGCGGTCACGCACAGGCAGAATGGATGCGGGAGGAGCTTATCCTGCGCACACCTCACCGCCAGGTAGTCTTTACCATACCCAAGATGCTGCGGATATTCTTCAAGTACAATCGTTCGCTTCTCTCTTCGCTTTGTCGCTGTGGCAAAGAGGCGCTTGAGAAATACTTCAAGGCGACCACATGCAAAGAGATCACACCCGGTATTATTGCTGTGATACAGTCATTTGGAAGCAGGATAAATTTTCATCCGCACTTGCATTTTCTGGTTACAGAGGGTGGGGCAGATAAACAAGGCCGGTTCCATAAGGTCTCAAGCTTCAATGATTCTCTTCTCTGCCGGTTTTTCACCCGTGAGGTTTTTTTGCTTCTTCTTGGCAGACAGTTGATCAACCTCTCATCTGTCCAAAATGCGGGGGGACAATGCGTATTATCTCATTTATCGAAGATTATAAAGTCATAGACAAGATTATCGATCACCTTAAACTTACCTTTAAGGCAGAACGTCCTCCGCCTCCTCAAGCTCAGCTCAGCATGGCAGCTGAGGAAAGGCTAGAATATATATGAAAATTAAGAGTTATTGATAATCAGTTCAGGGCAAAGTCTAGCCAATAAAGGCTTTTTACAGGTGAATTCTAAAAGATTCTTACTTTCCTGCGGATTTCTTGTTGAAGTATATGTTTTTCCTAGGTAATATTGTTAATGTAGTTGCTTAGTAGGTGAAAGTTTGATGAAATTGAGAGAATATCATCATCAACTTAAAAAGCAAATTCTTATAGTTACTGCATTTCAGAAAGTTGTTATTGCCAAGAGGCGGTAACATTGAAATTAAACAGAACATCGCAAATTTTCATGAATACTTCAGGTAAATTAACTGAATGAAACTTTTAATCGTCGAAGACGAACCCGCTATGCTCAACAGCATCACATCTTATATGGCCAAATCCGGCTATGTGTGCGAGATTGCTGCCACATATGCTGAGGCAGATGAAAAACTGTGGCTTTACGATTATGACTGCATCCTGCTGGATGTTACGCTTCCGGATGGGAATGGGTTGGGCCTTTTACAACAGATCAAAGAGAAAAAAAGTCAAGCGGGTATCATCATCGTTTCTGCAAAAAATTCGTTGGACGATAAGGTTGAAGGCCTGAATTTTGGGGCGGATGATTACCTGCCTAAACCGTTTCACCTCAGCGAACTGCAAGCCAGGGTGAATGCGATTATCCGCAGAAGGCATTTTGCAGGGATAAACGAGATTGTGCTGGGAAATGTTGTGATTGGTCTGGACAGCAAATCCGTCAGAGTTGAACAACATTTCCTAACGCTCACACGTAAGGAATATGAAATGCTGCTGTTTTTTGTGTCCAATAAAAATCGGGTCATCAGCAAAACGTCTCTGGCAGAGCATATCTGGGGGGACCATATCGATCAAGTGGACAGTTACGATTTTTTATATTCTCAGATTAAAAATCTGCGAAAAAAATTGAAAGAATTTGATTCCGTTTTTAACATTCAAGCCGTTTACGGATTGGGCTATAAATTTAGTTCACAATGAAACTCCTTAACATCACGACAAAATATTTTTTGATTTCTTTTTTAATCATTCTGCTTTTATGGTCGGTTGCTTTTTATTCCATCATTAAGGGAATCATTTATCACGATGTGGATGAATTTCTCTCCAATAGAAAAACTCAGATTTTGGAGGAGGTTAAGGGTAGTCCAAAATTGTTAGAGCAAAATAAGGTTGTACAAGCGGATTATACGATTGAAAAAATAACAGGCGGTCAGGCGGAGGGCCTTCCCGAACACTATGAAAGTATTTTCCTGCAAGATCCCGTGGAAGACGAACTGGAACCTTATCGTCAGCTCGTGACAACTTTTTCCACAAAAGCCGGGCTTTTCAAGCTGAGCATCCGGACTACATTAGTCGGTAGCAGGGAACTGGCAAAGATTATTCTGCTCAATGTTTTTATACTGTTTTTCGTGCTATTTGTTTTTGTCGTTTATTTAAACAGGAAATTGCTGCAAAAGCTATGGCGTCCGTTTTATGCAACACTCCATCAGGTTAATACATATCGCCTGGAACAGTCGCATCCAATCAAGTTTTCAAAGACACAAATATCCGAGTTTAAAGAATTGAATGAAACCATTGAACGTTTGATTAAAAACAATCTTTTATCTTTTCAGAATCAAAAACGTTTCACTGAGAACGCTTCTCACGAAATCCAGACACCGCTGGCCATTGCCAGCAACAAAGCAGAATTGCTGATGCAAAGCCCCGATCTCACAGAGGAACAGGCAGAATTGGTTCATGCAATGACAGAGAACCTGAGCCGGTTGTCGAGGTTGAACAAGAGTTTGTTGCTGCTTTCGAAAATTCAAAACAACCAGTTCCAGGAGACGGAAAATATCGATGTTCAAGCGACCTTGAAGAAACTTTTTGATGATTTAAACGAATTGACAGCTTTTAAAAATATTTCCCTTGAGATGACTATCGCTGGAAATGCAGTTGTCAACATGAACCCGGACCTGGCAGAAATACTTTTTGGCAATCTGGTCAGAAATGCCATCCGCCACAACATCGAAAACGGGATGGTTAGAGTGAAAGTCCAAAAAAACGAAGTCAGCATTAATAACACCGGCCTGCGCTTTGAAGGCGATACTGAGCTGCTCTTTCAACGGTTCAATAAAAATTCCAATCATCAGGACTCTTCTGGTCTTGGTCTCTCCATTGTAAAAACCATCTGCGATTTCTACCAGTTTTCAATTTCCTACTCCGTGCAAAAAAATATCCACGAATTTTCCATCCAGTTTTAAAATTCCAGTTTTTCTACAAAATTGTGTATTAAACTTGAGCAGTGATTGATTGTAGACCATATAAAGTTTATTAAGAAAGGAGTCAATTATGAAAAAGATCATCCCATCTATTTTGGCAATCGTTTTGTTCAGTATTTTTGCCTGTTCACAAATTAAAGTGCCGGAAAATGTTGCAGCCTCATTCAAAGCCAAATACCCTTCTGCCCAGAAAGTCGAATGGAGCAAAGAATCGGATACAGAATTTGAGGCGGAATTCGAGATGAACGGCAAAGAGATGACGGCCAATTTTGACACCAGCGGCAAATGGCTGGTAACAGAAACCAAACTCGCCAAAGACGACCTGCCGGCACCGGTCCTGGCTACATTAAAATCTCAGTTTGGCGACAGCAAAGTTAAGACTGCAGAAAGTCTGGAAAAAGCTGGTGAAGCTGTCGTTTATGAGGTGAAACTGGAAAAGGATGGAACGGAGCTGGAAGTTGTGCTTGATGCCAGCGGCAAGATTATAAAAAAGTAAGCCAAGGGCAAAGAAAAGAAATAAAAAAAACATGAATCCTATGAAACACCGTGAATACATCTCTATTTATACCATGCTATTGGTCATGTTCTTCTCCCCTTTCCTAGCGTTTGCCCAACAATCCAGTCCCGACAGGCTTCAAGCAGGACACATCGATTCCCCGGTTAAGCTGGACGGTGTGCTCGACGAAAACGACTGGGCAAAAGCCACACGGATCTCGAACTTCACCCAGCGCGAACTCAAGGAGAACATGCCGGCGACGGAAAAAACCGAAGTCGCCGTCCTCTACTCCAAAACCGACCTTTTCATCGGGATCTGGTGCTTCGATTCCGAACCCGGTCGGATCATCGCCAAGAAGATGAGCTGGGATTTCGACTACGGTACCGAGGATAATTTTGAGATCGTTCTGGACACTTACGCCGACAAACGAAATGCCTACTTCCTGGTCATCAATCCTAACGGCGCTCAGTACGACGCCCTGATCACGGACAACGGCCGGAAGAGCAACTCCGACTGGAACGGTGTCTGGTACGTCGCCGTAGAGCGGACTGACCAGGGCTGGTTCGCCGAAATCAGGATTCCGTTCTCTACGGTAAAGTTCAGCCCGGCGGACAAGCAGGTCTGGGGAATTAATTTTGAAAGGAATATCCGTCATAAACGGGAGCAGGTCCTCTGGCAAGGATGGTCGAGAGACGCCAACATCCGGCAGGTCAACCGGGCCGGAACGCTCGAGGGCCTCGTGGGTCTGACTCAAATGAAGATCTTCGAGTTCCGACCATATGTCATAGGCGGGGGGGCAAAAGAGCGAGAGGTCAAGGCCGATGGCACGGCCGATATCGGCCTCGATTTCAACTACATCGTCAACCCGACAGTGAAGCTGGATTTTACGATCAACCCCGACTTCGGACAGGTCGAATCGGACCGCCTCATCGTCAACCTGACCCGGTTTTCGATCTCTTATCCGGAAAAGCGGCCGTTTTTCCTGGAAGCCCAAAACTTTTTCGATTTCTCCCTGGGCAGGGCCCGGGCCTATTACAGCCGACGGATAGGGATCTCCAACGGCCGGGAGACGCCTATCATCGGCGGCGGCCGCTTCCTTGGGAAAATGGGACGTTCGACCCTTGGCGTCATGATGCTCCAAACGGCAGGGACGGACAACGACGCATCGAAAAATATTTCCTTAATTCGCTGGAAGCAGGACATCCTGGAACAATCGTCTATCGGAATCCTGGCTACCGGTTCCGTCCAAAAGGAGCACTTCTATGGAACAGGTGGTTTTGATGCTCTCTATTCCACATCCAGACTCTTCGGCAGCAAGAATTTAGAGGTCGGAGGCGCGATCGCGATGACCTATACTCCCGACAGCAAATCCACTTCCGGAAGCGCGCACCGCGTCTTCGTAAGCTACCCGAATGACCTTGTCGAAATCGATGCGTCCTGGGAGCGGGTTGGCCAGAGCTTCAATCCCGAAGTCGGATTCCTGAACCGGACAAGCTACCAGTTGTTTGCGACGGAATGGCAGTTTAATCCTCGTCCGAAATTTCTCCCCTGGGTCCGGCAGCTCGAAATCAAGCCCATCGATCTCAACTATTACATCGACAACATCACCCGGGAAATGCAGTCTGTCTATATGGAATTCAGACCGCTTGGCATGCACCTGAAGAGCGGGGACTTTCTGGAGTTCAACATCGAGCGTAACGCCGAAAACCTGACTGAGGAATTTGAGATTCGGGAAGGATATGTTATCCCTGCGGGGCGGTACTGGACGAACAGGGCAGAAATCCAGATAGAAACTTTCGAAGGAAGGCCTGTCGTCGCCGATGCCGGTATCAACTGGGGGCGGTTCTACAACGGTTCAAGCACCGAGTGGGATGTCCAACTGGCCTGGAAATTGAACAAGAATTTCGGAACGAGCTTTTCTTATCAAAGAACCGACATCAAGCTTCCTGCAGGCACAATTGCTATCGACGAGGTTGTCAGCCGAATGACTTTTTCTGTGACCCCCAAGCTCTTCGGATCGGTCTTTGCCCAGTGGAACAACGACGATGACGAGATCCTGTTCAATTTCCGGGTGACATGGATCCCCAAACCGGGCGCAAGCCTCTATTTTGTTTTTAACCAGTTTGGAGATACCCTCAACCCCCATGCGCGGATCCGGATAAACAAAACAGTAGCCATGATCAAGTTTGTCTGGTATTTCAGTATAAAGTGATGCAGAAATGAAATGCAGAAAATTTGTGAAAAATGCGGTCATATCCCGAGCTGCAACCCACGCTCCGGTGATTGCGCTAAACTGAAGGGAAGAGTAGACTGCACAAAGAGGTGAAATAAAAATGAAAACTTTTCGTTTGGGTCTGGTCTTCTTTTGGGCAATCACATTACTGAGTTGTACAGCGGATCAGGTGCAAAATCCGGGCGGCTATCATTTGATCAAGAAGCATGTGCTTGGTGGTGAGGGAGGATGGGATTACATGGCGCTAGACGGCCGGACGCGCCTTCTCTATGTAACACATGGCAATGCCGTCGAGATCCTGAATATCGACACCGGCGTCAAAGGTGATCCAATCATCGATCTCAATGGTGTCCACGGCGTGGCCTTCGCTCCGGAAAGAAACAGGGGATATTTATCCAACGGGCGCGGCAATACCGTTTCCGTCTTTGACCTCAAAACTCACGAAATCCTCGAGGAGGTTCCATCCTCCGGCCAAAATCCCGACTCCGTCATGTACGATATTTTCTCAGGCCGAGTCTTCACATTCAATGGCCGGACTGGGAATGCGACTGCTATAGACGCCACCACAAACGAGGTCGTCGGGACAGTCGATATCGGCGGAAAGCCTGAATTCGCTGTCACGGACGGTAAAGGCACGATCTTCGTTAACAACGAGGATACGAGCGAAATCGTCGCCTTCGACGCCAAGTCTCTCGAGGTCACAAAACGCTGGTCGATCGCGCCCGGCGAAGGTCCGAGTGGTCTGGCCATCGACCTCAAAGGCGAGCGTCTGTTCAGCGTCTGCGACGAAATCATGGTCGTTTCAGATTTTATCGGTGGAAAAGTCGTCACGACCGTCCCAATCGGTGGCGGCCCAGACGCAGTCCGTTATGATCCAGGGACCGGGCTAATCTTCGCTTCGAACGGCGAGGGAACCCTGTCTGTGATCAAACAAGAATCGCCGGACAATTATATACTCGTAGAAACGGTTCCAACAGCCCGTGGTGCACGAACCATGGAGCTTGACCCCGAGACGCACCATGTCTTTGTCGTGACGGCGGAATACGGTCCAGCCCCAGAACCAACCACAGAGCAGCCCCGGCCCCGGGCCAAGGTCATCCCGGGTACGTTCATGGTGCTTGAATTCGGAAAATAAACCGCTGTATCACAATATTTGGAGTTGAAAAGGAAACCACCAGGAGGCAAGGAGGTCGAGGAATAATCAGTCTTTTATTTTCTTGAATAAGTGCAAGAGGAGGAAATAAACAGTCGGTGTGGCTACGAGAGAAAGGAAGACCGATATGAAGAGAGCTCCGATAACAGCAATAGCCAGAGGTTTCAGCATATCTGCCCCTGAGCCGATACCGTAGGCCAGCGGTAGCATTCCGATGATTGTCGTCATGGACGTCATCAAAACAGGGCGCAATCGGCGTCGGCCCGATTGCACCAGGGCTTCCTCCAATGTGAATCCATCGGCACGTAAACTCCTTACGAAATCCAACATTAAAATTCCATTCTTGGTCACAATCCCGACACCGATGATCGCTCCGAGGAAAGAAACCACATTGAGTGATGTTCCGGTCAGCCTCAAAGCCAGGATTGTTCCGAACATGGCCAGTATCGCACCAAAAACGATGGCTAAGGGTTCATAAAAGGAACCAAATTCAAGCAGCAACACAGTAAAGACCAGAAATATCGCCATGAGCAGCACAATCAAGAGATTACGGAAAGATTCCTGCTGTTGCTCGTAGAGCCCACCGTATTCGATTGTTCCCGGGGGAATGGATTTATCTTTGCTCAGTATGTTGCGGATCTCGTGCATAGTGCTTCCCATATCGCGGCCTTCGAGACGTGCCGTTACGGCAACGTTCTGCCGTTGGTCTTCACGCCTGAGTTCGAGCTTCCCCGGTTCCTCGATAACATCCGCCACTTGCGACAACTTGATGAGCAAACCTTCTGATGTCCGCAACGGCAGTTCCCTGAGGCTAGCCAGTCGATCGAGTCGAGAGGGATCAACCTTCACCCTGATATCCACCACTCGATCTCCTTCAAGCACCCAGGAAGCCGTCTGTCCTAGCATTGCTGTATTGAGTGTCTGCGCAATATCATTCGCCGTCAGTCCGAATCGCTGTGCATCAACTGGGCGCACATGGAAGCTGATGGTCGGTCCGGTATAAACCAATCCGTCAAACGTGTCCACGACACCTTGAGTTTCTTTCAGTTGCGCTTCAATCTCTGGTGCTTTTTTCTTGAGCCATTCCGTGTCGGTCGAAAACAGCTTTACTTCGATGGGTTGAGGCGCCCACATCAGGTCGCCGATCAAGTCACTCAGAATCCCTGGAAATTCCCAATTCAAGCCGGGCAGTTCCGTGTTGAATCTCCTCCTTAATTCGGAGATCACATCCTCGGTTTTTCGTTTGCGCCGGGTTTTTAGCTTAACAAGAAAATCCCCTGTGTTCGGTTCAGCGATGGCTAGGGCAAGCCTTGCTCCCGTGCGGCGTGAATAGCTTTCGACTTCTGAGATCGATCTCAAAATCTCCTCCGCCTGCAACAGCTGGAAATTCGTTTCCGAAAGACTTGTCCCCGGCGGAGTGAAGTAATCGATCACGAATCCGCCTTCATCCATCGAGGGAAGAAATTCACTGTCAAGCTGACTGTAGATCAAAATGCCGGTTAGGAATACAAGGCCGCAGATGCCCATCGTGAGCCAGCGATGCCGGAGTGCAGGGCGAACAACGATTTCGTAAATCCGGATCAAACGGTGAAGCAAAAAACCGCCTTGTTCATTGAAGGGCGTGGGTTTGACTCCCTTGTGTGGACGGATGAACCAGGCTGCAAGTGATGGAGTCAGCGTAACCGCCAGGATAAGTGATGTCAGCAGCGATACGACCATGGTTAGAGCAAGGGCGCGGAAGAATACGCCGGTGATTCCAAGAAGGAAGGCCAAAGGAATAAAGACAACGACTGGTGTAAGAGTTGAGCCAATCAACGGCCGGAAAATTTCTCTAATCCCCTCGCGGATAGCTTCGAGTCGGCTTAAGCCTGATATCAGCTTGGTGTGGATTGCTTCCACCACTACGATCGCATCGTCGATAACAATGCCGATAGCCGCAGCGATGCCTCCAAGCGTCATTAAATTGAATGTGAGGCCTGTCATCTTCATAGACACGAGAGTGATCAGCACGGTTACGGGAATCACGATGGCCGCAACGAGCGTTGTGCCCCAATTTTTTAAAAAAGCAAAAAGAACGAACACGGACAGAAAAAGACCGAAAATAATGGCTTCCCAAACTCCTTCGACAGATGCTTTAACAATTTCAGACTGGTCATAAAAAAAAGCAAGATTCAAATCGGGAGGCAATTCCGTCCTCAATTCTTTAATCTGTTTTTTAAGCGCGGCAGCAATATCCAGCGTACTGCCATCGGGCTGGCTGCGGATGTTGAGTAGGACAGCATCCTCTCCATCAGCGGTGACGATATTGAAAACGGGTTCTGGACCACGCACGACTTTAGCTATGTCCTTGATCCGAAAAGGGTGTCCGTTTTCTGTTTTAACGACGAAGTTTTCAATGTCCAGGATCGAGTTTACTCTCCCATCGACAACAGTCAAGTAGAGAGTGTGGTTTTCTTCATGCATGCCGGTTGAGGCCACAAAATTGTTATCGATTAATGCGTCTCTGATCTGGGAGAGCGTGAGATGGGCAGCATTTAAATAGAGGGGGTCTGCAACGATGTGATATTCGGGCGTACGGCCGCCAACCAGGTCGACGCGGGCAACACCGGGAATACGAAGAAAGCGAAGTTTGAGGTTATACCGAGCTATCTCCCACAGCTCGGTGATACTCCGCTTATTGCTGGTAAGGCTGACGCCTACGATAGGAAAAGCTGAAAAAGTCAACCGGTGGACCGTCGTTGTAGCAGTCGCTGGAAGCGTACTGCGGATTTGAGACAGGCGGCTAAGCACGAAGAGCTCGGACTCGATCATATCGACCTTCCATGTGAAAAACACGTTGATCTCGGATGATCCGCGCCCCGTAGCCGATCGGATGGTAACAACGCCGCGAATATCTTTCATCGCTTCTTCGATAGGCCGTGTGATTGTGGCCATCATTTCGTTGGCAGGCATGACGCCGTTGTCAACGAGGATGACTACACGAGGAAAATTTGTTTGAGGAAAAACTGATGATGGGATGTTAAATGCCGAATAAATACCAGCCAAGCATAACGCAATACAGACAAAGACAATGAAAAGGGAATGATGGGTAGCAAATGTGCCAAGAACGTGATTTTTATTCATGTTATCGATTGATGATGTTGATCTTTGTCACAGGAGGAAGGCTGTAGGCTTCTTCTGTGACAATAATCATTCCTTCAGTCAAGCCTTCTCCTTTGACTTCGACGAGACCGCGTTCGCGGAAGCCGTCCTGCACAGGCATACGGATGGCCTTGTCATCCTGAACGATCATTATCCAGCTGCCTTCCTCCTCGCTGCTTATAAGGCTTTCTTCCGGCACAGCCAAGCAGTCCCTGTGCTCATCACAAATAATCCTGATATTAAGAAACTGACCGGGAAAAAATTCGATTGTTGTTGGAATGGATGCCCAGATCGATATGGTATCCATCTTAGGATCGATGTTTTTGCTGATGAATGTCAGAGTGCCTTTGGCAGAATCCTCTGAACCAAGTTCAACAGATTGGCCCAACTTCAATAATGAGGCTTCCCGGCTTGGAACGTCGGCGGCCACTAACAAGCGGTTTAGATCAATTATCTCAGCTAAGGTTGTATTCGATTCAACAGACTGACCGAGTTCAGCATTGAGCTTAACCAGCGTCCCCGTCAGAGGAGCCTCGATCTTAAGAAGGGAGAGCTGAGTTTGAGCGGCAGATAGCTCGCTCCGGGCAGTATTAATCTGGCTTTCTGCCTCTTGAAAGGATTTTTGGGAAGTCCCTTCAATCTCGAGAAGTTTTATCTGACGCGCATAAGTCTGTTCGGCAAATTTCAGTTTTTTTTGAGCTGTGAGGAGGGAAACTTCGGCTACGCGGCTGTCCAGCCGAAATAAGATGTCCCCCTGAGAAACCCGTTGTCCTTCGGTGCAATTAATCTGGACAAGAATGCCACTCATGGGCGAACCGATGAATGCTGCGGCAGGCGGTTTTCCATTTGAGGCAGGCTCAGGTTCCACTCTTCCGTATGCCGTAACATAGCGATGGAGCGTCGTACGAATGACCTTGCTGACATGGACAGCCACGTCAGTGGCCACTGGGCCTTCTTCGGCCTCTTGAGACCTAAACAATCTTAAAAGCATAACAATGGCCAGAGCTGCTGCCGCCAGAATGATTAAGCCCACCCATGTTCGGCGTTTATTCATCTTATCGCTCCTTATTTTCTCTGGGCTGTCGGTACGGGATTTCGAAGACCCAGTCCTTCAGGTCCAGGGGGCTCTGCATGGCATCTTCCAATTGACCGATGGCCTGATGGGCCTTAATAAGAGCGTCCAACCGGGAGAGCGCGCTCGAGGCCAGCTCTTGTTGGACTCCCAGAAATTCAAGTTTTGAGATTTCCCCGAGTTTATACATCGCCATGGCCGTTTCCTCTTGCTTTTTGAGGTTTGCCAATAGATCGTCGGCCGTTTGGGATTTTACAACAGCTGAACGGCAGGCTGCTTCAGCGCTGTCAATCTCTCCTATAATCTTCGCTTGGAGGGCTAGGAACCTCACTGCAGTCTCTGTCCGGCGAGCCTCGGCCTCACGGATAGGCCCTCTGTTGCGGTTGAATATATGAAGATCTAACGCCAATCCCAGGGTCCATTTAATGTCTGTCTGATCAAGCTGGTAGCCGGGACCGATATGAATGTCCGGATACTGTTTGGCAATTTCAAGCTGCAAGTCGGATTGGCTGGCCTTATATTCCGCCAAGGCGCCCAGGATATCTGACCGGTTCAGCAGCGCCCGGCGGCGGACTTCGGTCGATGAGATCTCAGGACGAATATAATTAAAAGCGTCAAATATAATCTTGATGCCGTCAAGGGCATTCGCGGGAATGCCGATAGCATCCGCCAGGCGAACTCTGGCTTCGGCGTTCTGTCTGGCGGCTTCAAGCGCAACCAACCGGCTGTTGTTGCGTGCTATCCGAGCTTGGGTGACCTCATAAGAAGAGGCTTCTCCGGCAGCCAGCTGAAGCTCTAGAAGACGAACGTTCTCGGATTGGATGTCTTGCTGTTTAGCCAGAAGGGTCTCGCTTTCTCGGGCCGCATAAAGTTCAAGCAGTGCCTGACGCAGTCGGCTTCGGACTTCCCAGGCGACAGAGAGGATGTTCAGGCGGGCTGCTTCGGAAAGATGCTGGGCCCGGGAAATCCGGATACCTCGTTTGCCTGCGGTCTCAATCGTAATGTCCAGAATGATCTCAGGGATCCATGGAGTGATCTCGGACACAGGCGTGGTGCTGTTGTAGCCCAGCGAACCACTCACTGAGGGATTGGGCCGGACTCCAGCCGTAATCAGGCCGGCCTGGGCGACTCCATATTGAGCCCGGGCAACGTCCAGGTCAGGATGGAAGTAAAAGGAGGCCAGAGTAAGAGATTTAAAATCCCATGAATCCGGCGGTTCTTCTTTGACCTCTTGATGAGATTGAAGGAATTTTATAAACGTGCTGTCAGCAAGGCTTCTGTTTTCGAAATCAGCCAGGCTCTGCGCTGCAGTAATCGGTATAGGATGAAAGCGTATGCAGCTTGCTGCCAACAAACTCATCACCCCCAAGCAGAGAATTCTCAGTCTACGGGGGCGTTTTAAGGGTGGATGAAGAAAAATATTGGCGTCCAATCTGTCGGGCATTTTTGTATCCAAAGATACTTTTTATATTTTTCAAGAAACATTGTCAATCCAATCCCTGTTTCCGAGATGGCCGAGGTTGTCGCCTCGATAGGGCGATGTCCTAAACCTATTTTGACTTGCTCCAAATTCTTCACAATTTCCCGTAATTTCCACACACTCACCGCAAAGTGAACAGGATTTTGAGTCAAGTGCGTTTTATCTGGTGTCCATATAGTGTCCAAGACACATCTATACAGGGATAAATAGAGATAGATAGATCTATAACAGAAACAATGCAATGTTTCTGATAATAAATACAATTGCACTATTTTCAAGGATTTAGAACTTACTCCTAAATCGGATTCGAACTCCACTGCTCTATCCGCTGAGCTACGGGCGCACCTTATTTAGAAGGCTTATTATAGCAGATTGGAGGGATGAAATCTTCAGATTCTCTACTACCCCTTCAATCCCGCCACCCGCTTTGTTAATCAATTTAGGGGGACCGTTGTAAATGTCAAGGACTTATCCCACTTGTCACCAATTTTTCACGAGTTTTGACTAAGATCGCCTAGTATTGCCTACGATTGCTCAAGCAGAAGACAAATAAATCTTAGGATTTTTCAGGGAAAACATGGTGCCGGAAGAGGGAGTCGAGCCCACACTCTCTAAAAGAGAACTGGACAATTTTGAGTCCAGTGCGTTCTTAGACTACTCCCCACATGACAAATACGTGCCAAATTCGACTGAAAATTGCTGAAATTATGGTTTTAAAACTGAATCAAGAAAAAAGACAAAACCAGCAATAAATCTCCACCATATCAGGGGAAAACAGGCTGGCGGGAAGGTGTTAGAGTTGAACCCACCCAGGGTATTTCTCGGCCCCATACTGGTTTTGAAAACCAGAAGGAGCATAATGCCAGTTATGACACAGCCGCATCTACTTTGTAGCAGCGGATTCGCGGTGAAATACCACAGCTTCATCCCCTGCGCCTTGTATCTGCGGCAACCTCGACTCGTGAATAATCCAGGATAGTACAATCTGATTGACTCTTTCCTCATCATAGTAAAGATCAAGCCCGTCGAGGCATATTTGATACATTGAAATCTTTTACAATCGGTATCTCAATATACTGTATAAAGAGAAGTTACCGTTTTGCCCTCTGGAAGTAAACAGCCGTTTACAACTTCTTAGTTTATCCGAAAATCGAGTTTAGCCTCTAACAGGGGAAAAAAAGCACCGCTTTCTTACTTGGCGTGTTTCTTGAATCACAATCTCTGCCATGAGCAGGGTATATAGTCAGCTAAGACCCGCGGATTCTGCCCATCTTGTCATGCTAAACGTCGTGAGGAATGGGGTGACCTGTCTGCGTGCGGTCACGCACAGGCAGAATGGATGCGGGAGGAGCTTATCCTGCGCACACCTCACCGCCAGGTAGTCTTTACCATACCCAAGATGCTGCGGATATTCTTCAAGTACAATCGTTCGCTTCTCTCTTCGCTTTGTCGCTGTGGCAAAGAGGCGCTTGAGAAATACTTCAAGGCGACCACATGCAAAGAGATCACACCCGGTATTATTGCTGTGATACAGTCATTTGGAAGCAGGATAAATTTTCATCCGCACTTGCATTTTCTGGTTACAGAGGGTGGGGCAGATAAACAAGGCCGGTTCCATAAGGTCTCAAGCTTCAATGATTCACTGCTCTGCCGGTTTTACACCCGCGAGGTTTTTTTGCTTCTTCTTGGCAGACAGTTGATCAACCTCTCATCTGTCCAAAATGCGGGGGGACAATGCCTACCTGTGCGTGAACGCACGCAGACAGGCGTATTATCTCATTTATCGAAGATTATAAAGTCATAGACAAGATTATCGATCACCTTAAACTTACCTTTAAGGCAGAACGTCCTCCGCCTCCTCAAGCTCAGCTCAGCATGGCAGCTGATGAAAGGCTAGAATATATATGAAGAGTTATTGATAATCAGTTCAGGGCAAAGTCTATCCAATAAAGGCTTTTTACAGGTGAATTCTAAAAGATTCTTACTTTCCTGCGGATTTCTTGTTGAAATATATGTTTTTCCTGGGTATTATTGTTAATGTAGTTGCTTAGTAGGTGAAAGTTTGATGAAATTGAGAGAATATCATCATCAACATAAAAAACAAATTCTTATAGTTCCCGGATAAATACGATGAAATGTCACAAGTGTCAGCATGAGAATCCGTCCGATACGATCTACTGTGGCAAATGCGCCACACCTCTTGAGTCCAAAGATGGTATGTCCATTTCTCAGACTCATACTCTGCAAATTCCTACAAAAGCACTACTCAGAGGGAGCATCTTTGCCAACAGATACGATATTCTCGAGGAATTGGGACGGGGTGGTATGGGGAGAGTCTACAAGGTTTTTGACAAGAGGATAAAGGAAGAGGTCGCACTGAAACTGCTTCGGCCGGATATCGCTGATGATCCCCAAGTGGTCGAGCGCTTCAGCAATGAGCTGAAATTCGCCCGAAAGATCGTCCACAAGAATGTCGGCCGCATGTACGACCTCGGCGAAGCAGAGGGAGTCTTCTATATCACCATGGAATTTGTCTCTGGGGAGGACCTCAAAGCATTCATCAAACGAGCGGGCCAGTTGTCCATAGGGAAGACCGTTGCCATCGTTGAACAAGTGTGTGAGGGACTGGTGGAAGCCCATAAGCTGGGGGTTGTGCATCGGGACCTTAAGCCTCAGAACATCATGATCGACAAATCGGGCAATGCCCACATCTTGGATTTTGGGATCGCCCGTTCGCTGAGTGCTGAAGGGATAACCGATGCTGGGGTGGTCATCGGGACTCCTGAGTACATGTCTCCCGAACAGGTTGGGGGAGAGGACGTCGACCAGAGATCGGACCTGTATTCTCTGGGAATTATCCTCTATGAAATGGTGATCGGGAGAGTGCCATTTCATGCTGATTCGGCTTTTGCTGTGGGAATGAAACACAAGAGTGAAAAGCCTCAAGCCCCACAAACCATCGATCCGCAGATTCCTGACAGTCTCAATCGTATGATTTTGAGGTGCCTGGAAAAGGATAAGGAAAGAAGGTTTCAGAGTGCCGAAGAGATCCTCTCGGAGTTGAAGGTCATAAAGGAAAGCATCACAACCACACAGAAGATTACTGGAGAGCTTGAATCAATCACAGCGCCACTCGCTCAGGAGAGCGAGGAAAAATCTATCGCTGTGCTCCCGTTTTCGGATTTAAGCCCACAGAAGGACCAGGAATACTTTTGTGATGGACTGGTAGAGGAGCTCATCAATTCGTTGTCACATATCAGTGAATTACACGTTCCTGCACGAAGCTCGTCTTTTTCTTTTAAAGAAAAGGATCTCGACATCCGTGAAGTCGGTAAAATACTGAATGTCGAGACTGTGCTCGAAGGCAGTGTTCGAAAGGCAGGAAATCGCCTCCGTATCAACGCCCAGCTCATCAATGTTGCAGATGGCTATCATATGTGGTCAGAACGGTATGACCGGGATATGGACGACATTTTTGTGATCCAGGATGAGATATCTCTGGCTATCGTGGATAATCTAAAGGTCAAGCTCCTCAAGGGCGAAAAGACTAAGATCGTCAAACGTCACACAGAGGACAAAGAGGCCTACAACCTTTATTTAAAAGGCCGCTATTTTTGGAACAGACGCCATGAAGGCGACATGATGAAGGCCATCGAGTGTTATCAGCAGGCGCTCGAAAAGGACTCCTTCTACTCCCTTCCCTATGTGGGGATCGCTGATGTTTTTAATGTGCTTGGTCTGTGGAGTTTTATTGATCCCAAAGAGGCTTTTTCCAAAGCCAAAGCTGCAGTAAGCAAAGCCTTAGAGTTAGATGACTCACTCGGCGACGCATACACATCCTTGGGCTTTATCAACATGTGTTTCGAGTGGAAGTGGGCTGAGGCAGAGAAGAATTATAAGCGTGGCATAGAGCTCAATCCGAAAAATGCGTATGCACATGCATGGTACAGCATATATCTTATAGGACAGAAACGGCATGATGAGGCGGTTGAGGAATCGCAAGAGGCTCTAGAGTTAGAACCGCTCTCTCCTCTCATGAATGCGATCCTGGGTCTTGTTGTGGGAATTGGAGGCGATACAGTAAAAGGAAGGGAACAACTCCACAAGGCGCTGGAGATGGAACCGAATCTGCCCATGGGACATCTTTGGGTGGGGCAGATTTATCTAATGGCTCCTGATGATTATGGAAAGGCGATTATTCATTTTCAAAAGGCCACACAATTAGGCATGACGTTTGCCCTGGGATGGTTAGGATGGGCATTGGCTCTAAGCGGAAAAATGAATAAAGCCGCGAAAATTCTGGATCAATTGGATGAAATTGCAAATCAGAGATACATATCCCCTTTCCAGAAAGCACTCGTTTTCCTAGGGCTTGAGAAGTCAGACGAAGCATTCGAATATCTTGAATTAGCTTATAAGCAACGCGAGCCATTTTTGGCATTTTTCTTTCCTTGGGTGCCTGGCTCTGTTCGTTCTGACCCAAGATACATTGCGATATTAAAAAAGATAGGCTTGGATAAAGTGACGCCACTTGACTCTTCGCAATGATATCGAACTAAGTTATATCCAGGGGAGCTTTTTGAATGAGGGAGTCATCAGATGGATGAAAAATCGATTATCATTATTGGCGGGGGGATTGCCGGATTGTCGGCGGGTTGTTATGCGCGATTGAACCACTACCGCACGCAGATTTTCGAGCAGGATACGAGGCCAGGGGGACTGAACACATCCTGGGAGCGGGGTCCATTTACTATCAACGGCGGCCTGGCTTTTCTTATGGGTTCCGGGCCGGGGACAGCTTTCTACCGCATTTGGGAAGAGCTGGGTATAGTTCCAAAGATAAGGATGATCGATTACGAGCTTTTCCTTATTGTCGAAGGTAAAGAGGGACAAAATTTTTTCATGTATAATGACCTCGACCGCCTTGAAAAACACATGAAGGAAATCGCTCCGGAAGATAAAAAATTGATCGAAGATTTTGTTAACGGTGCTCGAGTTTTTACGAGATACGACATGCCGATCGATAAAGCTCCGGAATTGCTTGGCTTTGGCGATAAAATGAAACTTATGCTGACCAAGTTTCCTCTTTTACGAACAATGGGGAAATGGAAGAAAGTCGCGATACGGGATTTTGCTGCACGCTTTAAAAATCCGTTCTTGCGGGAGGCTATGTTTCAGGCTAGAGCTCTTTTTTCTGAGGATGTGCCCGTCCTGTTCTTCCAGATGGCATGTGCTTTTGGTCATTTAAAATCTGCTGGTTTTCCTGAGGGCGGGGCGCTTAAGCTTGCTCAAACCATAGAACACTACTTTAATGAGCTAAGAGGAGAGATCAGCTACAGGTCCCGCGTGGAAAAAATATTGGTGGAGAATAACCGGGCTGTTGGCGTTCGGCTGGAAGATGGAACCGAACATCGTGCCGGGACTGTTATCTCTGCCTCCGATATGCGGTCCACCATTTTTGGAATGCTGGGTGGAGAATTCATTAACGCAAAGATCCGTGGATATTTCGAGCGCCTTCCCGTAGGCCCATCGCCTCTTCTAGTTGCTTTTGGTGTTAATCGTACCTTTGGAGATATCCCTCATACTGCGGCTGGTACGATCTTCCCTCTTGATGAGCCGGTTACTATTGCTGGGAAAGAGATCGAGTGGCTGCGCCCCATGATCTGTAATTTTGATAACTCTTTTGCTCCTGCAGGAAAAACTGTAGTGAGATTCGTTTTGGATTCGGATTATGATTATTGGAAGGCACTCGGAGAAAACCCGGATGGCTATGAGGCAGAAAAAGAAAAAATAGCCGGAACGTTGATTGCTGCGATGGAGAAGCGATACTCTGGTTTTTCCTCGCAAGTCGAGATGTGGGAAGTGGCTACTCCGCTCACTTTTGAGCGGTACACGGGTAATTGGAAAGGGAGCTCCTTAGGATGGGATTGCACAGTCGACACGTTTTTTATGCCCATGAGCAAATCTCTGCCAGGACTCGATAATTTTTACATGGCCGGCCAATGGGTAGAGCCAGGAGGCGGGGTGCCGATGGCTGCTATGTCGGGCCGCAACGTCATTCAGCTCATATGTAACCGCGACAAAAAACCATTTGTCACAAGGCTTCCGATATAGCTAATCTTTCCTTATATGATCAAGAGATAATCCTCAAATAAATAATGAGACATCTGCTTGTTGGGCCTGCTCGATGAAAAATGCCACGCCAACACACTTGTCCACTTCATCGATCATTTTTTCTCGGGGAATTTCCATCACTTCCATGCTCATCTGACATCCGTACATTTTGACACCGAGGTCCAGGGCTGTCTGTCTCAGGTCGGAGAGAGGCGGAACATTTTTCGCCTTCATCATCTTTTTAAACATCCAACGGCCCAATCCGCCGAAGCTCATTTTGCTCGGGCTTGCTCTGTCAATATCTCCTCCGTACATGGCTCCGAGCATTTTTCCCATGAAGCTCTTACCTGTTTTGGTCTTTTTTTTGAGGGCGCGTAAACCCCAAAAAGTGAAAAACATGGGGACATCCATATTGGATGCTGCAGCCCCAGTTGCTATCGAAAAGGCTGCAAAAAGTTTATCCATATCCCCGCTGAAAACAACCATTGCAACTTTTTTCTTTTTCTCTTCTGCCATAACCATTAACTCCTCTATGCCATTATAACTTTCTTCTCATTCAGAATCTTCACAATATATAAATTATCGATTTATTTAAAATGTCTTGCACATACATACTCTACTAATATGATATGTTTAGTGTAGCATGTCAAGCTGAAATTCTAAAACTTAGTTGACTTTTTGGAAGTCTTCAGCGTCTCTTTCGAGAGAAAATCGTTTGCGACTGTTAAGGCTGGTGGAGATAAATCCCACAAAGACGTTTGATGAACATGGCAAACTATAATGTGCCAATCCTTATGGATGTACTGGCACGGGCTCATCAAGAAAAGGGAGAGCTCGATTATGCGATTGCTGAATATGAGCGACTGATAACTATTGGTCCTGAAAGTAAGGAGCGACGTCTCATTCATCCAAAGTATCATTATAGATTAGCCAAGTTGTACGAGCAGAAAGGCAGGAAGGGGAAAGCCATAGAGCATTATGAGAAATTCCTCGACCTATGGAAGGACGCTGACCCTGGTATCGCTGAGGTTGAAGACGCCAGGAAGAGGCTGGCTGGGCTTAAAACCTAGATCGTCTGTATATTGGAAAACATAGGGCTTACGTTTTTAACTTCTAGGTTGATAGATCCTTCGGGAAATTTACTAATTATTGAAGGTTAGTGAATTTTGCTTTGACTTTCTACCAGAACAAAGTCATGGCCTGGGGATAGCGCTGACAAGAGCTGGCTAAATTTTTCGATGGTTGGAATTGACTTGCCTTGCTCGTATCGGGCGTATGTATTGTGTGACTTCGCTCCTAATCGCCGGGAAACTTCCATCAGAGTAAGCCCTCGCTTCATTCTTTGTCGCCGGAGTAGAAATGCAGTTAAGGTAGCCAAGTCTGTAGAACCAACTTCAAAATACTGATCCTTTCCCGGAAATACCTCAACGTTAAATCCTTTTTTATTCACAAGTGACTCGATGGCATCCGCAATCATCTCATATGCTTCTTTTTTTGTACGTCCCTGGGTCACTACGCTAAGAATTGATACTTCAATAGCCCAATACTTGCCGACTTTTAACACCTGTCCTGCTAAACGCATCAGTCTCCTCCTTTGGCTTCCTTAAGAATAGCCTTAGCGGTATACTCATTGATCTCATTGTGCCGTGGCATGGCTATTTCATACTCACCGTTTGTCCAAATATCATGTCTGCGTCCACGCCGATCCAGCTTCCAACCAAGCTTCTGTAATTTCTTCTCGAGTTCACGCCGCTTCACAAACACAATTTACACAAATTAGTGTAAATTGTCAACGGGATATTAAAGCCGTAGATTCGAATCCTGCTGTTAAATTGTAAATTGGTAAATTGTTGGTAAATTGGTTGGTAAATTGTAGTTTGGCTGGGCCAACCTATAGATTATAAAAGAGATAGCCAAAATTACCCCACTGCTTTCCTACTTAAATGGCCCATTTTAGCAGGAAAATTCGACCTGTAAGGAAAGACTCATTTTATAATTAGCGATAAAGTTGTCTTCATTTTTATTATTAAACAAAAAGATAATATCTTACCTCCGGTTTTTTTTCTGAAATGAAATTTCATATCCCAATGCATGGAGTATGATTTTCAGCATATTTAACGATGGTTCTCGACGTTTATTTAAAATTCTTGAAAGAGTATCTTGAGCTATACCTGCTTTTCTGCAGAATTGGTAATGAGAGTCAAATTCCTTATCAATCAATGCAACAAGTTCATCTCTATAATCAGGCAAGCGAGTTTTGCCTTGTTCGATTCCCAGGCGTACCTCAAGGTCTTGACATATCAGAAAAACAGGCAAATTTACTACTTCTCTTTTTTGCATGCCCCCCCAGATTTTTTGTCCTTCCTTAAGCCAATAATTAGAAAAAACATTCCAGTCAGGCCTATCAGAATAATATTTCTTAATCTTTTCTAGGAATTCATGTTCCTGTTCGGATAGAGCATTGATATCAATTTGTAATTTGTTTTGATTACTCGCCATTTCCGTTGTAAAATACAAAATGAGGGGAAGTGAATTGGCAAGAAAAATAACAGGTCTGTTTGCCCTGACATTTTTGTTCCTCGTTCCAAGGCTTTTATCCCAAGAGAATAAAGTGAGAGTCATTGCTGAAAAAGCCCCTATTTATGCTGAAGCCAGTATTTATAGTTACAAAATCGAAACTGTAAAAAAAGGAACTGTTCTTGCTTTATTTACCACAGGACCAATCAAGCAAACTTGGTTTTATGTGTTTTATCATTCTCAAAGATGGAGCTCCAAGGTGACAGGCTTTATTCAGGCTTCTTTGGTTGAAAGAATTTCTGAAAAGCCAGAGGCTGTTGCTAAGGAGAATAAAGAGAAAAGGCAGGAAGTAAAAAAGAAAGAAGCACAGATAAGCAGAGAAAAAGTGGAGCAGGTCAAAAAAGATTTAAAGCCTGATGTTAAGATTACGCCGAAAAAGAAAAAGGCTGCAATAGTATCCGTACCCCCGCATAGAGCCTTTGTTCTTCTTGAGGTCAAAGAGAAAGAAAAAAAACCGCGAGTTTTTGCACTCCTACCCAAGATAATGCCTGCTCCTGAAAAAATCAAAGAAAGAAAAGAACCTGTGAAAAAAGAAGAAAAAACAGAACCAGTCGTTATCCTTCCTGAAAAGATCATCGTTCAGTCAGAAATCAAAAAGCAAAAGGCAGAAATAAAAAAAGAGGAGAAGGCCCAAGTAGTTCCCCCTAAGCCAAAAGCAAAAAAGCAAGAAATACCAAAAAAATCTGTACCTTCTCAGAAAAAGGCCAAAGAGCAACAAATACTAACAGAAAGGCCGCCTACGATCGCAGAGCCAAAACAACCACCCAAAAGTCCGTTGCTGACTATGAGTCTCGGTTATGGGCCTTCTCTAGGAAGTGGTATAGGCGGATTTATTCAGTTGAATACTCGCGCTGGTTTTTCTTTCCATATAGGGGCGGGATATTATCCGACTTCCTATTTCTATTCGGAATATGATTGGGTGAAAAATAGGGTCCTTTATAGCGCTGGAATAAAGTATTATCTCCCTTTTGGGAACAATCGGATTCGTCCCTATCTGGACCTTCAATATGGAGGAATTAGCATTGAAGCTGTCCGTATCGTTACCGAAATATGGTATTACAATTATACCTATGAAAATATACAAAAGACTTTGATGGGCCCCTCTCTACTTGCAGGGATAGAAATAAAAATGGGAGCTTTAGGATTAAACGGGGCTTTGGGACTTTCTTATAATACGACTGAATGGGGTTATTTGGTAAGGGACTATTTCTTGACAGGGGATGTGGGGTTACTGATTTATTTTTAAGAAAAGACATATAGGCGGATTTAGCTGCTTAGAGGAGAGGCGATTGAGAAGTTACGGACTGACCTCCTATTCTATTGTGTACCGTCCCCCATAGAAAAAGTTGCTTGTCCTACTTTTTTTGAAGTAAAATGGACTCTCATGATTGTGGAGAAGGCAAACTACCAGACTTTGAAAAGATTTGCCCTTGATCAGGGATTTTCGCTGTTCGGGGTGGCTGATATAACGAGCGTTAAGGAAGGATTCAACCTCGATAAGAATTCGGCGGCCAAGTTCGACAGGGCAATTTCGCTAGGGAAAAGGCTTTTAGATTCTGTCATAGAGCATATAAAGGACAGGCCGACCGCCCTTTATTTCCATCATTACCGGCAGCTTAATTTTTTCCTCGACAGAGGAGCCTTCCTGATTGCCTCTTACATCCAGGACCTTGGATCCCAGGCTCTCCCTATTCCAGCATCCCAGATCATAGACTGGGAGAAACAGAAGAGCCATGTTTCTCACAAGAAGGTAGGGTATCTAGCCGGATTGGGCTGGATAGGGAAGAACAACCTTCTTGTCAATCCGGAATTGGGAGCGAGATTCCGGTTGGTTACTGTTTTAACCGACATGCCGCTTGAAACGGATATGGCGCTGGAGGCAGGCTGCGGTTCATGCATGGAATGCCTGGCTCCTTGTCCGGCTCAGGCTATAAAGGAGAGGAAAGAGGATTTTGACCATTGGGCGTGTTTCGATAAGCTGAAAGAATTCAGGAAGATGGGAATTGTTGGTCAGTACATCTGCGGTGTGTGTGTCAAGGCATGCAAAGGCAGTAGAAATAAATAAATTAAAAATAAAAAAGGAATGACCAGGGAGAGGGGGAGAGGGGAAGATATTGCAAGTGTGCAGTAGGCAGTGAGAAGTAGGCAGGGGGAATGTGAAATGGAGATAAACCAGATAAACTTAAACAAACCAATTAACCGTTGTTGTGGCTTGCTTAATGGACAGAGTAGATATTTTTTTTGGAAAGGACGAAACAGACAGAACAGGCGGAACAGAGCGAATAGACTTGTTCGCGATTTGCCTGCATGTGCGCCTGCGTGTGCGTACTGGCAAAAAGGCATACGCAGACAGGCACATGCAGACAGGGAATTTGGGATTTGGATATTGTAATTTGATTCATGATGTTTTACTCAAGAGGCTTGTTTTGCAATCTTGAAAGTTCTATAGATGTTTTAGAGTTGACTGTTTTATTTTTTCCAGATTTTTTTGCCCTAAACAATGCTTTATCTGCAAGATTGATCAATTCAGTTGCAATTTTTTCATAGCTTGCAGGGTATATCTTCTTTATTATGCCTTTTCTAGAAATGCCGTCTTCATAATAACAGTGGGCTATTCCCACGCTTATTGTTTTTTGAATAACATTCTCTTCAGGTCTAAACTTTATGTTCTGAAAAGTACTCCTTATCCGCTCCGACACTATTGTTGCCTCGGTTTTGGTTTGTCCTGGCAATATTATGGTAAACTCGTCTCCGCCAAACCTTGAGGCCCAGTCTCCGATGGCAAATTCATCTTCCCCAAATTTTGAATACCAATCCCCATCTCTGTCTTTTCGGATATTCAAGGAAATGACGCGGGCAATTTCTCTGATGACTTCATCTCCTTTCAGGTGGTGGTATGTATCATTGTATGGCTTGAAATCGTCAATATCAATCATGATGAGTGATAGAGAGCTTCTGAAATTTTCTGCTGCTTTGATGTATACTGGCAGTTTCTGGTTAAAATATCTCCTGTTGTACAGGCCTGTGAGTTCATCTGTGACAGAGAGGCGTTTCACTTCTTCTTGTAATTTTCTTCTCTCTGTAATGTCTTCGACAACTGTATCGTAATACATGACTTTTCCGGAACTTTCCCTGATGGCAGATGGAGTAATGGATGCCCAGAATGTTTTGCCGTCTTTTTTTCTCAAAAGGAATTCTTTGTTTTTTCCAACACCATCTTGTTCAATTTCCTGTATGAAGAAGCTGTTAGCCTCAGGGTTGTGATGCAGATCAGCAGTTTTTAGGCTGAGAAGTTCCTCAGGATCACTATATTCGAGCATTTCTAAAATTGCTGGATTGACTTCAAGGATTTTCCCGTCGGGCGTAGCCCTGAAGATTCCTACTCTAATGTTGCTTATCAGTTCCCGGTATTTTTTTTCTGATTCGTTTATTATTTTGGCAAGAGCCCGTTTCTGGATTATCTCCGATATCAGGTTTGCAAAAAACTCCAAAGGTCTTACTGTTTCTTCGGTGGGGACTATGCCGCTTTTTGAGTCATCCACAGAAATAATTCCAATAACCTGGCCTTTCGTATCTATCATGGATACAAGGAGATTATCTTCCCTGTGCCAGCAGCCTTCCTCGCTTGGGTATGTTTGCTCTCCGGGTATGACTGCTTCTCCGTCAAGAATGCTTATTAAGTGATGAGGAATATAGCAGGATTGATTCCCGATTTTTATGCCTCGTTTGAAATATTTCAAAAATTTTTCCTTGGGCATTTCGACTTTTTTTACCCTTTCTAGATCTTCCTCCTTGACTCCCTTGTGACCGATTATTTCTCTATACGGAGGGTCGTCAATAAAATAGGAGATGAGTACTCTGTTGAAGTCCGAGATTTCTACAACAGCCTGGGAAATATATTCAAAGAGCTCCTCTTCATTTTCTATGGATAATACAGCTGCAGATATATCTAAAAATCTTTCAATTTGCCAATTCATTTCTTTTATTTTTTCTTCAGCTTTTTTTCTGTCTGTTATATCTATAACTGTGGCCACGGCGATAGGTTCTTGCCCGGGTAGAACCACAGGAAAAACAGAACCTAAAACACGTTTTGCTTCTCCTGTCTTTTTGGTTATTGACCATTCCATAAGAGGCGAAGGTTTATTCTTTTTTAAGATATCTTTGATAAGATTTTTGAATCCTGGGTCCTCGGATTCGGATAAAAGGAAACCCTTAAAGCTTTTCTCTTTAACCTGGGCCTCGGCAATTCCAAACAGTTTTTCTGAGAATGGATTCCAGAAAAGAACTTCCCCGTTTTTGTTATATCCCTGGATGGAAATATTCGGTACGTTATCTATGATGGCCTTGAGTTTTGCCTTGGAATTTTCAATCTCTTTATAGGCCAGATTGAGGTCCTCAGTTGCCTTCTTGTGTTCGGTAATATCGGTCAGGATTCCCGTGACGCCTACAGGCTGATTGTTTTCCAATATCACCCGGATAGAACCGCGGACATGTCGAACCTTGTTGTCTTGTTCTAACAGCCGAAATTCGAAAGTCTGCATATGCCCATTAAGAGCATCCTTTAGAATCTCTGACAGTCTGGGCAGGTCTTCTGGATGAACATAGCTGGAGAATGGCTTGCCTGTGAGTTTATCCGCTTTATAGCCGGCGTATAGCTCTACGGCTGGGCTTATATATGTGATGATTCCTTCAGTGTCCAGAGAAAAGATTACATCTGTAATGTTTTCCACAAGAACGCGGTGTTTTTCATCCGACTCCCGGAGGGCTTTCTCCATTTTCTTGCGCTCTGTAATATCTCGAATGATTCCAATATCTGCCGGCTGGCCTTCGTATTGAATAACCGCGCCGGAGATTTCAACTTCCTTAGTTGTTCCATCCTTGCAAATAATCCTGGTTTCACATATTGGGGGGACTTCTTTGTTTGCCATGCGCGATTTATACCTTTGGGCAAGGAGTTCCTTATCTTCTGAGGGCAGCCAGTCAAAAAGGCGCTTGCCTATGAATTCCTCTTGGGGATAGCCAAAAGTCTCTGTGACTGCTTTATTTGCGAACTTACAAATGCCGTCTTGTACAATAACAACCCCGTCCTTTGCGCGTTCTACCAGGGACGAATATTTTTTTTCTGACTCTTGTAGAGCATCTACTACTTTTTTCCGTTCAGTGATGTCTCTGGCGACTCCGCGGAGGGCGACAATCCTGCTTTTTTGATCTTTGATGGCTTTTATATGGATATCAAAAGGAATGCTGATTCCGTTTGATGAGATGATTTCGACTTCAAAAAAAGGCATATGGCTTCTTTCTGAAAAATCGTTCAGGATTTTTTTGACAGTATCGTAGTACTCTGGGGCCACGAATTTCTGCAGATTGCCTTGAAGCACTTCAGAAAGGGGATGTCCTGTTATTTTTTGGGTGGCCTGGTTGAGAAACAGGAAGTTGCCCTTAAGATCAATGATGAAAATTATGTCAGGAGCATGTTCGACTATAGTACGGTAGGTTTCTTCAAATTCATGGATGAGGCCTTTCGAAGAGAGAAATTTTGCGAATTTCACATCCGGTGAAATAGATATTTCTCTATGGCTCGCCATATTTATGTGTCCAAAAAACTTTTATTTCAGTCTTTTTTTATAAATGTAAGAGATAGGGGGGAAGATGTAAATCGCCTTATGGGATGAAATTTGGAGGGATATTGTTGTTTTCTTTTTCACCGCAAAAGGCGGTATCCCTCACCCCTTTAAGCTAATCAGAAGAGCTCAAAACTGAGAACAGTGAGGAGTGAGGAGTAAGGAGTTAGGAGCAAGAATAATTTTTAAATTAATTTATACGGACTAAACAGTCTAAATGGACCTAACGGACTAAAATGGATCTTTTCTCACTCATTATTTGTTTTGCCTGTCATTGCGAGCTCCCTCCAGGAGCGCGGCAATCCCAACGTGTAGCGCCTTTGAATGGGATTGCCACGGTGCTTCGCACCTCGCAATGACGGGGGGAGACAAACTCAGATAAACTTAAACAAACTCAAACAAACCGGAAAAACCGATAGACCGAATAGACGGAATAGACGGAACAGACCGATTTTATGTCTTGCCAGCGAAGCGTTGTCTTGCCAATTTATGTTGTCTTGCTTTTCTTACACGCGATCCAAATTTCTGTCTTTGCGGTTTCGGCCGTTGCGTTTGGGGATGTTATACTCAAGAATTTCCCCAGTATCGGGCCATCTTGTTCATAATTATTCGCTTCCATCCATTCATATATACTGGTAATGGTTTCACCGGTTGTCTCATACGGTCCGACATGAGTAGCTACAGCCACGAGCTTATGTTCCCACAGCTTTTTTTCTAAGGGTGTTTGAGGCAATGCTTGAGCTGTTACTGGAAATCCAACTTCCCATTCCAACTCAGCAGGTTCAACTTCATCCGGGCTGTTGTAGTAGATTGAAATCATCGGTCCTTGTGGATATATGTTTTGGCTTCGCATGGTTGGCATCAGCAAGTTTATGATTTTTTCCATATCTGTATAAGGCCCTTTATGTTTGATGCAGCAGTAGGCAAAAGGCGAAACTTCTTCAATAGTTACAGCGATCTTATTAGAAGCGCTCACATGATTGCTGACAGCCAATGTTGCCGAAGAAATCACAAGAATGATTGATAGTAATAAGATTGTTTTTTTCAAATTCCCCTCCTTCAGAGAGAACATATCGTCATTCTCCGTTTTTATTTATAAGAGGATAATATAATAGAAAGCCGAAAAATTCAAACAATCTCAATAAATTCAGTTAATCAGTTAGTCAGTTTATCAGTTGGTCAGTTAATCAGTTATCCTGTTAATTATTTTAATTAAAATAACAGATTAACCGACTAACCGATTAACAGACTAACAGGAATTAATTTTAAGCTTTGAGTTTTTCTGCCTTAAATCTTAAACCTTCAACCTTAAACTATATTTAGTTTATACAATATCCCTGTGATACCTGGTATAAAGGCTGATAATTGGATTGTGTCCTGTGAAGCGGTCTTTCACGATAAGGGTGGTGACAGGCGCGTTGGAGTACTTTGTGAAAAGCATGTCATGCCCTACACAAAGGCCGATTATGATGTTGAAATCGGTTTCTGCCTTGTTAAAAATTTCTGCTTGAAGCAGGGGATTGCAGGCGGATTCAAATTTCTCCGGGTCTCTTATCTTATATTCAGAAGGGATGCCAAGATCTGTCTTGTCAAGAGTGCCGCAGCAACAAATGGCAGAACAGATTTCGAATCCATGTTTTTCCAGTATAGAACTGGCTCTACCTGCTTCATCGGCGAGGCCAATACAAAAGGCGATACCGATCTTTTTTGTGTGGATTTTTTTTCCAAACTCTGCGATCTCCTTTATCCTAGGGCGGATTGGAACTGTTCTCCCTTCCTCTCTAGCTGCCTTTTCATCATAGGCTTCTTTTTCTGTCAGGGCGGAGCTTAAGAAGAAATAATGGATTTCTTCAGTGCTGTATTTCTCTGTAACTTCCTGTATTAAGACTTTGAAGTTTTTTACAGGGCAGAAAGCAGGGAGAAGTGATTCATCTGTTATTCCTTCATGGCAATATTTTTGTTTGCATTTTGCACATTTTGGGTCAATCATTTTCATTTAATCCTTTTTTCCATCATTTATCTGGATAGAGGTTAAACCACCACTCGGGTTCACCTTTGAGCCATCTGTCAAGCCAGGCCATGATGGTTTTGGTCCAAAGTATCCTCTTGTTATAAGTCATGATATGGTGATTCTGGTCTGAAATCTGCACATATTCCACTTCCCTGCCGAGAATTTTTAAAGCTGTAAATAATTGGGTGCTTTCTCCGGAAGGGACATTTGTATCCGCAGAGCCGTGAAGAAGAAGCAGAGGCGTTGTGATTTTATCGGCGTTGAACAGAGCGCTCTGGTTGATGTAGATATCCTTCCTGTTCCAGGGAAAGCTGTTGGCCGTGGCAATGGCGCTGTATGTATATCCCCAGTATCCTTCTCCCCAGTAGCTTGAAATGGAGCTGATTCCGGCATGAGCTATAGCAGCAGAGAAGATGTTGGTACGGGTTTGGAGGAGCATGGTCATGAATCCACCGTAAGAAGCGCCCATGCACCCAATCCTTTTAGAATCAACAAATGGGTGAGATGACAAGAACTTTTTCACGCCCGCAATGATTTCATCCGCCACGATGATTCCCCAATCGTTGACATGGAAGGCGGAAAATTCTTGCCCGAATCCTGTTGCTCCGCTGGGCTGGAGGACATAGACTACATAACCTTGTGAGGCGTATAGATTTTTGGGGTAGCGTCCTCCAAAGTCGCGGGTTACAGGGGAAGTTCCTCCGTAATAGTAGACGATGCAGGGGTATTTTTTTGATGGGTCAAAATCGGGCGGATAATAAATTCTGCCTTCGATTTCGATTCTTTTTTTGTTTTTAAATGTCCACCGCTCGACCCTGCCGAATTTCACATCGTCAAAATCCTCTTTTTCCGGGTCTTGAAGAAGTCTGAATTTCTTGCTATTGAGGTCTATGATATAAGCCTTAGGAGGGATGGCGGCACTCGAGCCTGTATACACTGCCACAGGTTTTTCAGCAGCGATATCGAATTGTCCGAGAACTTCAATCCCGCAGTTAATAAGAAAGAACTTCTTTTTATCAAGGTCATACCTGTAGAGATGGCGGTAAGAGCGGTCTGTGGTGACGAAATAGATGCAGTTCTCTGTTTGGCTCCAGCGCGCCTGATTTATGGAAGGGTCAAACCTTCTAGTGAGGGGAGTCACTTTTTTTGTCTCAGGGTCAAACATGTAGGCCTGGGTGTCGTACTCGTTGGGGATAAGACCTTTTGGAACATTAACCCCAACTAACCCAAATGTGGAAGGGCCGCCTAAAATCAGAATTTTTTCCCCCTCCGGTCCCCACTGGGCACTGGCAAACCAATTTCCGCTCCAGAGCAATTGAGTTTTCAGTGTCTCAAGGTCTAGGCAATAGAGCTCTGTTTTCGAATAAGGACGCTCCGAATAGTCAATGATTGAGCGGGTGAACAGTAGATTTTTTCCGTCCGGGCTGATGCTGTTTAAAGACGTTGAAAACTCTCCTGCTGTCAACCTCTGGCGGACTCCATCAGGGATTGTGACTTTATGGAGAAAGCTTCGGTCTCTCCAGTATGGCTGCCGGTCAGCCAGGTTTTTGAACCTTTTTATTCCGCGTTTGTCAGATTTTGCTTTCTCCGTTATAGAGTATACGATAAAGCTTGAGTCTGGAGACCAGACATGCATGCCCAAGTCTTGTATGTTTTTGAGAATTGGAAAGGATGTTCCGGTCTTCAGGTCCACGATCCAGATGGTTCCTATTGATTTGTCTCGGGTTGTGAAAGAGAATTTTTTTCCGCTTGGTGCCCAGTTTACTCTGGATATATTTGTGCCTCCGCGATAACTCTGAGTGAGACAGCCGTCAGCAATCCTGTACATCTCTACCCAGGTTTCAGAGGCATCGCTTGGGGGCAGAGTTTTTCTTACGGAGAGTGCGGCTAGTGTGCCGTCAGGAGAGACAGAAATGCCCGAGACCTTGGGGCCGTCCAGAAGATGGGTGATTGTCATATGCTGCTTTGTGGATAAGGTGATTGTTGGAGGTGCGGAGGCGAATTTTTCATCATAGGAGAGAGTGGCTTTGATAGTCCAGTCTGCATTTGAGCCTGGATCGGATACAGTTTTTACAAGAAGCAAGTGTTTGCCGGTTTCCAGAGTTATATCAGCAGATACTTTTCTCCCTTCAGGTGGAGAGTCTCCGTTTTCGCTTTTATCGATTTTGGATTTAGTTGCGACAATTTTTCCATCGAGCAGGATTCGAATCGCTTTGGCACTTTTTATAGTTGCCCTTGCTTTTGTCCACCTTTTTGCTTCAAGGTATACACCTAAGTAAGCGATAGAAGGATTAATTTTGTCTCCAGTCAGCTCAATGCCCTTTTCTCCTGCCTTGAGCTCTTTCCATTCGGCGAGACTTCCATCATGCCATTTAAAAGAGCTTTTTGCTTTTGGCTTAAGCAATGAGAGGTCAACCTCGCTAAATTTCAGTAATCCTTCGACAGCGAATCCTTTTTTATATTCTTTATGCAATGCGGGCAAAGGGGTTGTAAATGGTCCGAGAAGCAGCCATGAAGTTATAGAAACCTCTGTAGTTTTATTCTGAACTTCTTGAACTACACCAAAGATCGGCGCGCCTGCCATGAAAAGCAGAAAAAAGGTGATTGCAACGGATAAGCATATTTTATTCTTCATTTTCTCCTCTTTACATTTAATATATTTAGAAAAGGAATGACAGGGAGAGGGGGAGAGAGGGGGAGGGGGAGACAAATACAACAGTTAATACTTAACATCATAATGTCTTCAACCTTAAACCTTCAACCAGTTCTCATGTCATTACGAGCTTTCGGAGAAAGCGTGGCAATCCTCTGTTGCGAGCGAAGCGTGGCAATCTCATAAATCAACGTCGCACAATGAGATTGCTCAGACTTGTTCCGAGCGAAGCGAAGGAATCTTCTACGTTCACAATGACAGGAGAAGTGCCGTTTCGTTCTTCTTGCTCCTTCCTCCTCACTTATTTTTAACATACTTATCAAACCACTCAATCATCTCAGCCAGCACGTGAAGCACAGACTCTTTGGCTCTGTACCCGTGGCTTTCATTGGGAAGCATGACAAGCCGGACAATGGCCCCATGTCCCTTTAAAGCATGATAGAGCCTTCTGGATTGAATGGGAAATGTTCCGGAGTTGTTGTCTGCCTCTCCATGGATAAGGAGAATAGGCTCGTTGATCTTGTGGGCATGCATAAAAGGGGAAACCTTGAAATAAATTTCCGGATCTTCCCAGAGAGTTCTTCGTTCGCTCTGGAATCCGAACGGCGTTAAGGTTCTGTTGTAAGCACCGCTTCTTGCAATCCCGGCTGCCAGAAGGTCACAGTGTGCCAGCAGGTTGGCTGTCATAAAAGCTCCGTAACTGTGTCCGCCGACACCGACTCTCTTGGGATCGATAACACCCATGGAATCCAGCTTGTCTATGGCTGCTTTCAGGCTGTCTACAATCTGCTCGACGAAAGTATCATTCATGGTTTTTGGGTCTCCGACCACTGGCATTTGAGCTCCGTCGAGGAGTGCATATCCCTGAGTTATGAATAGGAGCTGTGAGGTGCCCCTGAAAAAAGTAAACCGGTGAGCCGAACCTCGCACCTGCCCTGCAATCCTGTGATCGCTGTATTCGAGGGGATAAGCCCAGACCACAAGCGGCAGCCTCTCTCCTTCCTTGTATCCTGGAGGCAGATAAAGCGTTCCTGAAAGATCTACTCCGTCTGCCCTCTTGTACTTTATGAGCTGCTTCTTCAAGCCCGTAAGCTGAGGAGCAGGATCTTTAAACTCGGTAAGGGCTTTCATTTTCTTCTTCTTCAGGTTAAAAAGATAATAATTAGGAGGCTCAGTCTTGGACTCGTGTCTGATTATGATTTCTTTTCTTGATTTCCCGACAAAGTCAACAAAAGTTTCATATTTAGCCTCAGCGCACTGGAATAACCGCTCCTTCTTCATTGTCTTGAGATTCATCTTGTCCAGGAAGGGCATGTCTCCTTTTGGAGAAGCGCCCATTCCTGAGAGATATATCCAGTCCTTATCTTGGAGCAGGATTCGTTCTCCTGCAGGAGTTGTTGTGTAAACAGTGCGGCCAGGATCGTTGTAGCGGTCCTGTGTGCTGAGGTCAAAGATTTTTTTTGGCGCCACACTTGAATCGTCGACATTTACTAGATAGGTTGTTCGCCATCTTCTCTTCCAGTCGCGCTCTGTGAGAAAGGCTTTTCCTGCAGGCTTTAGCCATGCTATTCCTGAATAGCGATGTTGAACTTTCAGTATTTCTTTAGGCTGTTCTTTAAATGGGGCAGAAAGGGTCATGAGTTTATCCCTGTGAGGGACTTTTTTCTCAGGGTTCCCTTCATCCAGGGCTTCGATCCAGATTAGCGTGGCTGGTTTAAGCGGCCGCCACTGGACTGACCTTGGTCCTGTGGGAACACCTCTCATAGGAACTTCATCAGCAAGAGGCAGATCGGCAAAAACATGGACGAGTTTACCGCCTCTGTCCCAAATTTCTAAGCTATGGGGAAAAGAGTAGTATGGGACGCTGTAAGAATAAGGTTTTTTTATCCTGTAAACCAGCAGTAGATTCCCATCGGGGGAAGGGTCAGCATAGAGATATATCCCTTGCTCGCCGATCTTTCTGCTGCTGCCGGAGAAGACATCTATTTCTACGATTTGCGATGTAGTGTAATAGTCGAACAGTTTCTCATCATAAGGGCATGTTAAAAGGTCCTGGTAGGTCCATACCTTTGCAAATTTTCCGGATGTCTCCTGGATATTAGGTCCGATAGGAACTTCTGGCTTTTTGGGTGGATTTCCGCGGTCTTCCAGAACCGTGTAGGCGAGGAGATGGCGGTTGTCGAGCAGCCATGTAAAACCGGAGCTTATGGTTGCATTGATGACTGATCCTGTGAGAGCCTTTGCTTTTCCGGTTTTTACATCTGCAGCCCACAGTTCGATTCCAGCATCTGTGTAGCGGGTAAAAGCGATCCATGAGCCGTCAAAGGACCATCGGGGAGAACCCAGTTTTGCCCCTTTTGGAAGATCAATGGGTATCATGGAGCCGTCTTTTATTACCTTGATGGTAAGGCCTGTATTAAAACTTGTCACCTGGCGGCTGTTATACTTCGGTGTAATCCTTGTCCCTGCGATCCTAAGCAGAGGTTGAGCCATGTATGCGATGGACGGCATGGATTCATACTCTAAGAGGATCATTGTATCGCCGGTCGGGCTGATCATTGTGCGCGGTGTGGGAGGTGCGGTTACTATATCTACCACGTCTTTAGGCGGAAGCTTATAAGGCTCCTGAGCTAAGACAATAGATGAAAGAAAAATAAAGACCAAAAAAGAAATTGATAGAATTTTTTTCATGTCTTGCCCTCCTAAATCATAGATCTTTTTACCTTAACTGATTAACTATAACGGATTAAATTACGTTTTTCAATTTGTCTTTTTACATAATAACTGAACTGATGAGATTGCTGCGTTTTCTTCTAAAAGGAGAAAAAAGTAGCCTGTCCCCTTTTTATTTCTATTTTTTGACAACAGAGCACAAAGAGACTACTTTATTTTTTCTCCTACTCAAGAATCTCCGCCAACACTGGGAGTTGTGCCTTGATTTTAGTGAGAAACTCATCAAACTCATCTATTCCGGCTAGAAACACATGCTCTTTATCTGTTTCGATGCAAAGGGCCCGTTCCCCATGGAGAACCAGATATCCCTTGCGGCCGTTCTTTAGAGTGAACCATCCTGTTCGAACGTCTCCAAACGCAGTCCCGGATCTCTTTTTTGCCGGGTGCCATTTGCTGTCTTTTAGATCCTCTACCCAGGCCTGCTTAATTTCATTTGCCTTGATTACCTGCGTTTTTGAAAAAGCCGCCTTGAGAACCAGTTGATCTTCTGACACCACGATTTTGCCAGGCACACGGAGGGAAAAAATAAAAATACCAACCGCGATGCAAAATATAGACCCGAAGATGTAACTAAAAGGACTCTTCCTGCCAAAAGGAATCCCCAATAAAATGGCCACTCCCAGGATGATTGTGCCAATTCCTGCCCACATCAAGATCTTTAGAGTAGGTAAAATAAATTCCATTTGTACCTCCAAGAATTTGTTCAAACCTTCAAGAATGGGGTCAAACCTTGACATTTGACATTTTGTGGTCGAGTTTGTCAAATGTCAAGGTTTGACCCCAATTTAAATGACCCCAATTTAAATGAAGGAATCAAGGTCAGGAATGAAGAGGGGAAGCTGGCTGTGAAGGAGGTTTTGCCGGGTTTGAAAGGTAGAGAAAAGAGAAGCCCTGCCCAGCCAGCCTAAGCGGGGCCACTCATTTTAGTCGGGAAAGAAGCAAAAAAATGGAACAAAAAATAAGAGGCTACTCAACCTGAGTTACTTTTATTCTGCCTGAAATGGCGAGAGTTATTTTGTATTTTCCCCAGGAATTCGAGATATAGATAGAGGCTAAATTAGAGACCGTTCCTACCGGGTGAAAAATAGGGCTGTTGTTAGCCTGAAGGATTACTCCATCGAGAAAATTTATTTGATCTCTTCTCCATTCATTTTGAGCTTCATCGAATTTTTCAATAAAATAGCTGTTCGGATTGAATGTGATTTTGACTTTTGTTCCATCAAAAATAGCTTTGTACCTTGCATAATTCATTTGAGAATTTATTTCCCATACTGCCTTCTTAAGCCTGTATTTTGGAGAAAGATTCATGAAAGAAATTGAGGTAATACTCACCATGATCGTAAAAATTGCGAGGGCAATTACTACTTCTATAAGCGAAAAACCAGCATTCTTATTCTGAATTCTGAATTCTGAATTCTGAATTCCTATATTATTACTTGTATTATTCATTTTCCTTCCACTCCAGCGTCTTAAAAAAAGAAATGTAAAGAACAGGTTTTGCTGTTTTTGGTGCATCTTGGAAGAGATTCCCCTCCCCAAGAGATCGCTCGTCAAATTTGATTTTGAGATTGTTATTGTTGGAGGCGTAGTCTTTGAAGTGAAGGCTTCCCAAGATATGGACTGTTTTTCTTTCCCCCTCGATGGAGAACCCATTTTTAGAGGCTGTAAGAGATGCTTGAATTTTTATTTCTTCGGGCGAATCTTCATCGATGACTATTTGCCCTTCCCGGTCCGAGTCTTCCAGGAAATCTTTTCCTGTAGCAAAAATATTCAGTTGAGAGTTTGAGTCTTTGACATAGGGGACTCCTTCTTGCCAATTCACTCCCTGGTGGATGAGATGGGAAGAGAGGGTGATCTTATCTGATGAGATAATTGTAAGGTTAACCCCTCGGAGAATGCATGGAATTTCTTCCTCCCTCACCATGACTACGCCGCCAGAAAGGTTGACGATTCCTCCTCCAAGGGAGCGAATCTCGCCGTTGACTATGATGATGCCAAGGGGAAGAAGTTCATAAGTAAGGGTCTCTGTTTGTGATGCGAAGACGGTTTTCCCCTTGGTTGGGCTGAACTTCAAAACCCACAACCCTGCATCCGCAAGAAACGATATCACCTGAAAGTCTTCTTCTATAGCCAGGACCATTTCGTTCAAATCACCCTGGACGTAGATGCCCCCCAGGCCCAGGTCGTCTTTAATTAAGTAAACGCCGTCAGGAGCAGGCTCATCTATTACTTCCAGACCGAGCGCTTCCCGGAGTTGAGGAGTTGAAAGATTCTGAGGGTAAAATATCTTTGTCTTCAGTGCCTTGTTGATCTGGGAATTTGCTTCTGTGGGAAGAAGTTCTTCTCCAGAGAAAGACACCTGGGAGGGAATGCGGTTCTTTTCGGAAGGGAGAATTTCAATTTTGTTATTTTCTAAAAAATTTTCTTTTTCTTCTGAACTGAGCTTTTTGTCTATGAGCATGGGAATAGAGGGAAGAGGGATATGCCCGGTGAGAATTCCCAGTGCTGCCTCCAGGGTTGTTTTTTTTGTCTGCCGGAAATTTTCTATCTTTCCTTCCGAAGAAATCACAACTCTATATGAAGTCTGAAAATATTCGTCTTTCTCTATGATTTTTTCCAAATAGAAGCTCGTGCTGCTTTCCCAGGCCAGCCTCTTCCAACTTTCTGAAAGGGTGAGGGGAAACTCCGACCCAAAAAACTCTTCAATTATTTTTATGCCTTTGTTCCGGGCATCTTCCCTGAGCTCAAATGTTTTTTCTGGAGAAAGGACTGAGGGAGAAGAAACAAGGGAGAGCAAATCAGTGAGCTTATCAAATCCCTGCTTTATTCCGTTTTCGGAAGCGTAATCGAGAATGAGAGAATTTTTTTTATACGCGCTTAATTTAAGATAAACCTGAGTAAGATAAAGCATGCTTAATCCGAGAGTGGAAAAGATAAAAAAGACAAAGACAGAAATCAGAATCATAGTTCCCCGGCGTGTTTTTTTCTGCTTCTTAATGAAGCGCGGCCAAGGCAGTATTTTTCGGAAATACCGTGATTTCATATTCCTTCTCCTTTTTAGTCTCAAGGCTGAGACGCAGAGTCACAAGGTTTGAATTTTTATCGTATTCAAAATTAAAAGAAGCAACCTCCTCAAGAAGGGGCTGGGAAGGGCTGGCGTTGACTTTTCTTCTTATGATTTGATTTTCATTGTCAAAAAAAAGAGTTATCTTTCTCAGCAGCAGCATGCTTGTTTTTTCTTTGAGAAAAGGAGAGTTTAGCGGCGATGAGAGGACAATGCTGTGTTGGTCCACAGAGGATATGGAATGGATTTCTCCCTTGTTTGAGTCAAAGAAGACTAATTGTTTACCTCTTTTCATGTTTTTTGTGCTTTCAAGTTGGATCCTTGTCTGCCCTGCAACAAGATCGTTGAGAGGAGGAATTTCCATCTCTCTGCTGAGGATAATCAAATCGCTGTTTTTTTCACTGATTCCTTCAAGAATCCCCTGCTCAATTGGGATGATGAGTCCTAATCCACCATCCAGACAATCTATCCTCATCTTATCCAGAGCAGAAAAGGCTGCTGCGTTTGTCTCCTCGGCTGTCTTTAGTTTGAAAAAATGGGTGCGGGTGGAGGAGAAAAATTCAAGACTTGCAATAGTGATGAACAGGAATAAAGACATGCAGAGCAGACTTTCAATCAACGAAAACCCTTTTTTCTTTTTTTTACGTTTTACGTTTTGCGTTTTACGCATGATGTTTTGCCCACCTTGCTTTTCTTTATCTTAAAATCCCAATTCCTTAGATAAAATTAAAACTAACTGAGTTTTTTTCTGGGGACAGTTTTCACAAAAGCATTCAATTTCGATTTTTTTCATGTTTAATGAAACATTCTGAACTCCCCATTCCCTGTGATAGATTTCAAGAGTGGCGTCTCCTTGGAGAGACTCAGTTTTGAAAGATTCATTTAGTTCAGGGCTTTCAAAAGGAAGCGATTTGAAATATTCAAGCTTGTAGGATGCCAGTTCTGCTGACTTTAAGCTGTAATCACTTCTCCTTTTAACCCGAAAAGAATAAAGTGTGAGTTGAGCCATTTCCAATATCAGAAACATGATGATAGAAAAGGAGATAAGAAGCTCTATAAGGGAAAATCCCTGCTTTTTCTTTAGGTACAGTCCCTTCCGGGTATAATCCCTGCAGTTCCCAGAAAAAATTGATTGAGTCTTTTTACTTTTTTTTCTTTTTTTTGTTGCCATTGCTACAACTTTAACTGCAGGAGATGTGCCATTTTTTGATCGATTCGGTTTAAGGGAAAAACAATGCAGGTAACGGAACTATGTAAACATTGGTGGATAAAGGCAAGAAAATGAAGACTTTTTCGTAAACAGAAGTTTACATGATTCTAGTTAGTCAGTTAGTCAGTTGGTCAGTTGGTCAGTTAGTCAGATAAATCAAGTGTCATTGGAAAAAAGGGGACAGGATTATTTTTTTTAAAAAAATAGCTGAAGAAGCCTTGACATTTAACAGAAATGTTCCTATTATTATAACGCTCTATTAGTATGCAACTGTTTTTGTTGAAAATAGAGAATATTTGTCTATACAGAAAATTCTTTCTCGGGATAGAAAGAAAAAGATCTTTGAAACAAAGAGCGGAGCGACCTAAATCGATCCAATTTGCTAATTTGTAGCGTTTATAAGAGTTCTTCGGAACTCTTATAATATTAATTGGAGAGTTTGATCCTGGCTCAGAGTAAACGTTGGCGGCGTGCCTAACACATGCAAGTCGAACGAGTCAGTGCTTTGCTTGCAAAGTGCTGGAGAGTGGCGAACGGGTGAGTAACACGTAAGTAATCTTCCCTCGAGTGAGGAATAACCCCGCGAAAGCGGGGCTAATACCGCATGATACTCTTGATCATAAGATTTTAGAGTCAAAGCTTTCCGAGCAATCGGATGGCGCTTAAGGATGAGCTTGCGGCCTATTAGCTAGTTGGTGGGGTAATGGCCTACCAAGGTAATGATGGGTAGCCGGCCTGAGAGGGTGTACGGCCACACTGGGACTGAGATACGGCCCAGACTCCTACGGGAGGCAGCAGTGGGGAATTTTGCGCAATGGGCGAAAGCCTGACGCAGCGACGCCGCGTGGAGGAGGAAGGCTTTCGAGTTGTAAACTCCTGTCAGAAGAGAAGAAAGCCCGAGTAATCGGGCCTGACGGTATCTTCAGAGGAAGCCCCGGCTAACTACGTGCCAGCAGCCGCGGTAATACGTAGGGGGCAAACGTTACTCGGAATCATTGGGCGTAAAGGGTGTGTAGGTGGCTGAGCAAGTCAAAGGTGAAATCCCGAGGCTCACCCTCGGAACTGTCTTTGAAACTGTTCAGCTTGAGGGTAGTTGAGGAGAACGGAATTCCCGGTGGAGCGGTGAAATGCGTAGATATCGGGAGGAACACCTGAGGCGAAGGCGGTTCTCTGGGCTACTCCTGACACTGAAACACGAAAGCTAGGGGAGCAAACGGGATTAGATACCCCGGTAGTCCTAGCCGTAAACGATGGGCACTAGATGTTTCTGCTTTTAGCGGGAGTGTCGAAGCTAACGCATTAAGTGCCCCGCCTGGGGAGTACGGTCGCAAGGCTGAAACTCAAAGGAATTGACGGGGGCCCGCACAAGCGGTGGAGCATGTGGTTTAATTCGACGCAACGCGAAGAACCTTACCTGGGCTTGAACCGCTGGTAGTAAAACCCTGAAAGGGGAATGATTCTGCTTGCAGAAAGCCAGTAGAGGTGCTGCATGGCTGTCGTCAGCTCGTGTCGTGAGATGTTGGGTTAAGTCCCGCAACGAGCGCAACCCCTGCCTTTAGTTGCCAGCGAGTTATGTCGGGCACTCTAAGGGGACTGCCTCAGATAATGGGGAGGAAGGTGGGGACGACGTCAAGTCAGCATGGCCTTTATGTCCAGGGCTACACACGTGCTACAATGGGCGGTACAGAGAGTTGCAATGCCGTGAGGTGGAGCTAATCTCTAAAACCGTTCTTAGTTCGGATCGCAGGCTGCAATTCGCCTGCGTGAAGCTGGAATCGCTAGTAATCGCGGATCAGCAACGCCGCGGTGAATACGTTCTCGGGCCTTGTACACACCGCCCGTCACATCACGAAAGTTGGTCGTACCCGAAGTCAC
>Ga0209986_10000276_pt1 | contig 49110 bp, 35 predicted proteins | sample BlataG_FD_183168 | JGI IMG/M metagenome (GOLD analysis project Ga0209986, IMG submission 183168) | Deep subsurface microbial communities from Black Sea to uncover new lineages of life (NeLLi) - Black_00105 metaG (SPAdes) (version 2) | ecosystem: Environmental > Aquatic > Marine > Oceanic >... | reverse complement strand
ATGCAGCCGATAGCGTCTATCCGCTACGGATTTATTTTCATGGCCCTTCATAGGCGTGAGAAACCAGACCACCTCATGGGCGCCTTCGTCCGTCTTGGTTGTGAAGTGCAGCACATCGTCGCAATCACCCACTAGAGACATTTTCGCAGGGCCATCCTCGGCACCGCCGCCAGTTAGCTCCAGACACTCGATGCGAATCGCATCGGCGAAAACAAACTTTTCGCTAGGATAGCCTTGACCACAGGGACCGATCTGCACCAAAATCTGGCCATCGTTCACATCCAGTTCGCCGAGGTGATGCCATTCAATCTGGTCACCATTTCCATCCACCCGCTCCGGGTCATCCAAATCACTTGGAACTTGTGTTTGGTCGATCGAAACGCTCTGGGTGTTTTCGCCGGAAGTAAGCGTTACCGGGATGTTGGACTCGTTTGTCCAGCTCCCCGTAGGCCAAGTGATACTCACTCGGTACGTTCCACTCGCCAAACCAGTCTTTTGCCACTGGCCGTAACCGTACAAGTATTTTGAATAGGCCCGCCGACACTTGTTATTGAGCGAGGCATTGTTTTGTGTGCCTCCCGCGTTACCCAGGCCAATATTTTTTGTAACCCCCTCGGGTCGATCTTCCGAATAACCGGCATCTTGGTCGTCGACCACCACCGGATCCGGGAGCGGCTCATCTTCCGGTTCGTCTGAATAGGGCACGTGATCATTTGCAGGCCCTTCGACATATTCAAAAAATCCTTGAGGGTCGACCATCGTTTGCGCAGGATCGGGAACGAGCGAAACGTTGCCTAAATCACTCTGCAGTTGCCGAGATGCATGCCGCATCGTCTGCAGCATTTCACTGTTGGACTTACTGTCATTGACACTCTCACCCAGCGTGCCAAAGAGAGAGACGACCCCGCCGAGGAGCATCAAGGAAACGCACATCGCCACCATGAGTTCCACCAGGGTGAACCCGGAAAGATTTTCCGAACCGGATGCCTCGGATGCCTTGTCTTGTGAGGAAGCGTCCCGCGGGGGAAGAAAAAGATAGGACGATTTTTTGGTCCTGTTGTTGGTGCTGTTTCCGGTGCTATGTTTGGTCGTCATAGATAGGTTCTCTTCTATGGGGTGCACGTGTTGCCCGATACACCCGTTCCTAAAGCCCCCGCTACGTCTGCCCCGCCTGTCGCTTGTCTTTAATCCGAAGAGACTCCACCAATATCCGGCACCCAGGGGGTGCTCTTTTGTCATTGCTAATCGCTAATTAAGTTCAAGGCATTCGATGCGGATCGCGTCAGCAAAGACTCTTAAATTTGAGGTGGTATACCCGTTGGCGACTCCACAGGGACCGATCTGTACCGTGATTTCACCATCGGTGACATCCACCTCACCAAGGTCTTGCCACTTAATTATTTCACCATAATCATTCACCTCTCCCTCCGGATCATCAAAACTTGAAGGAGCCTGTATCATATTGACGGAAGAATTTTGCGTGTCCGCGCCAGAAGAAAGGGTTACCGGAACATCGGATTCGGTTTTACTCGCCCAATCGCTTGTATTCCACTCAATGGGCCAGGTCAGACTCACTTTATAGGTTCCATTCTCCAATCCGGTGGCTTCGAATAGCCCTTCGTTTTTAAGATATCTGGAATTCTTTTCATGAACCGTATTGTTATAGGATTTTCTTTTTGCCCGGGAATTATTGAAGGGTTTAAATATATGATTTGACCCATCCGAAACAGCGGTAAAACTGCTGCCACCGTCATCCAGAATCACAACAAAGTCACATTCAATCAGCCGGTCTTCCTCCGGACCGTAGTACTTATTGTCGTACGTGAATTTGCGTCCCGGGTCGTTGGCGTCGATTTGAGGATAGTATTTGGAACTTTCACCACCGCCTCCCGTATCCTCGCCGCCGCCTCCTGCTCCGTCCCCACTACCACTGCTGGTCGTTTGTCCGACAAGATTCGGCATCGGCAGGTCCGGACCTGTCCAGCCTCCGGAATCGGCATCCGGTTCGATGTATTGTTTTTCATCCCGTTCCCCAGCCCAGTATTCGGCCGCGTTTTCGTAGGCCGTCGCATGCTCTCGGCCATGCTTGATCGTATCGGGATCCACCCGTTCCACGTGACCGTCGAAGTAGACCACGTTACAGGCATCGAAGTGCCTCCGGAGGGGCGCGACTCCGGGTTGGCCCGAGGTGGCCCACTCTTGGGTATCGTATTTATTCCACTCGTCATCGTCGGTCCAGTCGATGATTTCTTTGCCATAATCCATCGCCACGATCTTGCCCGCATCGTTGCTGCTCAGGCGGTGCAAGCGACCGTTGAACCCAAAGTGAATGCTGGTTTCATATCCCAGATCGCCAGAAGAGGGACACTTGAAAATCGCATAGCTTTTGTCCATGTGTCCTTCGAGGAGTCGTGGCATACCTACGTTAACAAGCTCTTCTGGATCCTTAACTCTGGTTCTCTCTACTCCGTCATCGTCTTCGTAGCGTTCTCTTTCTCTTACCAGTTTTCCCGGTTGGAGACGCTTCCCCGCGCTGGAGGCATTGATCACGGCCATGCCAATTTGCCGCAAATTCGAGGCGCATTCGGTTTGTCGTGAATAGGCTCTTGCCGACGAGACCGCAGGGATCAGCAGGGCAGTGAGAATCGCGATGATCCCGATAACCACGAGCAATTCAACGAGAGTGAAGCCGCGGGGATAATGAGACGCAGTGGAACGATGGAGAAGATCGGAGCGCACGAAATACACCCTCTGCTGTTGCCAGAACTGCCCCTTCCAGACCGCTCTCCATTGTCTCAAAATTGCCACCAGACTGCAAGGTTGTGGCCAAAATAGCCTACCTACCGTTGGTATTCGCTTTACCACGCGGTGGGCTTTCGGTCGCGCCGACCGGCGGCGGATACAAGGTTTCTCGTACAATCGGGAGAAATTCTTTACCAAAAGCAGCTAGCGGATGCTCTTGCGAGAGCGTATCTGCTTTCCGCTCGATGCCAGGTTGGATGTCGTGAATCAGATAGACCTTATTGAGCGGAGAATTTCCCGGATATTTCCACCGCGGATAATCGGGCGCATTCCACGGTTCCCCGGAAGTCCAGCCCCAGAGGATCCGTTGATGAATCGTGCCCGCCGGACGTTCTTTGAGAAAGGTTGAAGTCCAGAACGTTAACGCCTCTTGCTCATCTGCTATCGGTTCGACCACAAATGTTTCCGGGCGACTTTCCACCTCGAATCCGGCCCCCACATAGCAGAAGTCGGGTGTGTGCACCGCCACATCGCGGGCATACCCACAAATCATAAAGACAGAGACGCGTTCACCCGTCTCACGGTGCCGATAGACGCGGGAGAGATGCGCATGGGCGCCCGCAGCCTCCAGTTCTTTTTTGGAATAGGGCGTATCCTCACCGACCCAATTTTTGCCGATCGTCAGGGGGATGTCGGTATAACGACTTGTGGTTTGCTCCATCCGTTGGTCACCACGATCCGACCAGCGGTCTGTCCAAGAGCCCTGGAGATACGTGCTCAAGCCGATCAGCGGAATTCCGATAAGCAGAGGGATCCAGCGTAACACCATATTCGTTCCAAATCGTGGTTCTAAATTCCTGCGATCTCTGAGCCAAAGCAGGAACCGTGCGGCCCACCATATCTTTGCACGACAGCGTTTGACTGCAGAATCGCTACCATCTCCTCAGAGATTAACTTCATTCTTTAATCTTTACGAGGGGCTTTCCGTATCCGGTTGTCCAGTTTGCGGCGATGCGTATCCGTAGGTGTAATAACCGGGGGAAAAGATATTGGCATGTTGTCCGTTAAAGACACATCCCAGTACCGGAATCTGCGTGGCCCGTAGTCGATCAATGGTTTCATAAATGGTAGCAACTCGACTCTTGTCGCGGAGTACGCTGAGGATCGCTGCGTCGCACTGCTGTCCGATCAGGGATGTATCGACCACCGAGAGAACAGGCGCCGAATCCACAACGATAAAATCAAATTCATCCTGCAACTTTTCAAAGATCTCGCCAAGATTCTTTTTCGTCAGTGCCTGTAGACTTGTGGAGTCGAAATGGCCGGCGGAAAGAAAACGGAGACCTGGCATGCGACTTGGGCGAATGACACTCTCAATCGCAACATCCCCGCGGAGAACTTCGGCCAAACCCTCTTCCAGCGGCATTTCGAGAAAACGATGTGCCGAGGGGCCGCGGAGGTCTCCATCGATCAGCAGTGTGCGTCGACCGGAACGGCCCATGCTGGTTGCCAGTGAGGAAGCAACGGTCGTTTTACCTTCATTCGCTAGCGCACTGGTTACCATCAGTGTACGAACATTTTTGGCGGCCGGAAGATGCAGCAGCATTGCCCGAAGTCCATCAATCGATTCTTCCATTGCCACTTGGAGTTCTTCAATGGCTTCTGGCGTAGGGGCTCGAAACCCAAGTCGCCGTTTTGGTTTATCGAATAATGGAAGGTTTGCTAGCACACGAATCCCGAGACCCTCAGACATTTGATTCGCTGAGGATACCTTCCGCTTGACGACATCCAAAAGTGTTGGTGTGGCAATGCCCAGTAGCAGCGCCCCAAACGAGGTCATCAGGGTCAGTTGGTCCCGCTTACTGGTATCAGCCGTTTTCGGCCTTCGGACAGCCCCATCTACGCGTCGCACGCGGGGCTGATTCGCCCGAAGTTCGAGATCGAGCTTCTGCAATTCATACCCCAGTTCGTTGGTGACTTGTGTCAGGTGCACCAGTTCGTCCTGTCGCCGAACCAGATCCGCCGAATACTCTCCAATTTCTTGGACTCGAAGCGTAAGTTCGGAATACTCAGTTTGGAGTTCTTCTAGGTAGTCGTCTGCTTCAATCGATTCTGCTTCCAGTCGCTCGTAATTGAGTTGCACCTCACTTTTTCTTTCACCGCGGAGTACGGCTGCCAAGATTTCGTTTCGCAGTTGTTGTGCAAAGCCAGCCTGTTCCTCCTGCAAACGAGAAATTTCGGCCTGACGCGTCTTGATGGGCTCAGCGGAGGAATCTCGATAAATTTGTTGATAAGCGTCCAGCTCAGCCTGTATCTCAGCAATGCGGGTTTGATATTGTGCGAGGTCCTCATTCTGTGCCAATTCGGCTTCAATATCCTCGGGCAGAATACTACCGGCTACCGCAAGCGCACCGACCTGCCGCTCGAATGCCTTCATTTCTCGCCGTTTTTCCACACTCTGTTCACGAATCTCGCTGACTTGCCTCCGCAAGTACAGGATTTGATCAAGCAGGAGTTGCTGCGTGGCGTTGGCGGTGTCTGGGTCCGAGGTGCCAATCGTTTTAGCAAGTTCCTGTAAATCTTCACGCTTGAGTTTAAGCCGATCTGTTTTTAAAGTGTGTTGGGCTTGCATCACATCTTTTTGTTTGAGCCATGCACCCCGTTCTTCGGTGACAACTTCTTCAAGATACGCATCTGTCACCGCTTCTAAGATTTGTCTCAACTGATCCGGGTCATCCCCGCGCATGGAAATTTTAAGAATTTGTCCCCCAACGCCTTTTCTTTCTTTTTCGCTATCGGGCACCTCAATCATCAGCACACGCGCAAGATAATCGATCGGATCGATATCGTCCTCTTGCGCCTCCTTGATATACTCCAATTCCATCAGGCCGTCATTCAATGCGGTATTGAGGACGCGATAACCCCGAATGAGTGTTTCTTGGGCTTCCCAGCCGCTCTCTTCCGCATTTTGTACATCTTCAAAAATAATGGTACTCTTTCGCGACTGCATGAAAGAGTGCGCAGTGTAGGTGACTGGAACGAGAAACCAGGTACCGAGGCCCGCAGGGATTGCAAGCAACACACCTAGAAGCAGAGCCAGTCGCCACTGCCGGCGTAATGAATTCAGGATGTCAGAAATGGCTGGAGGAGTTGTAAGGATCTTGGGGCGATTGCTGAATGGAACCAACGGGCCGCCAGGAGAGTCGACAGTCTGCATCGCCGTACCGGGACCGTTCTCCGCATCCCTGACTGGACCCAATTCGCCTTTGCTCGCTGCCGGCTGCTCGTCCAGGTTTCCACCATTTTTGCCCAAATGATCGTCTTCCGGAGGTGCCATTATGGCTCCTTAATTTATTGCTTTTTGGTTACTCTGCTAGTAATTGATACGCACGTTTTTTCGTTGAGTTTGTCGCCCGACACCGCTTTGGGAGCGTCGCTCGCGAACCTACCGTAGTCTAGGTCAGTTTTCCGGTTTACTGCAACGAAATGACCGTTTTTCAGTTTTGTTCCGCCCAAAGGCTGTTTCTCGATAGTCCTGCAACCCCTTCTTATGGTTGTAATCGTCATAGGGTGGAAAAACCGGACTTTATCTCACTGGACCGCCCTACTTTTATTCCCTTTCGGGACTCCCGTCCGGTTTCCTTTTATTGGAACTCTGGCCCTGTAGCTGCCGAACTGCCGAGGGTTTTTCTTCGATAAATAGCATGCCGAGCAGCGCAATTTCTAAATACAGAAAAAGCATGGCAAGTGGCATCATCATCAGCCCGGCATTGTCGTGAAAAACGTAGTGCACCCAATCGCTATCTTCTCCCACCCATGCGTAGGCCATCCCCGTTGATGTGATCCGCAAGGCATTCACGGCAATCGCAATCGGGATGGCACTCAGGAAAATAACGATGCGTTCCCAGAGTGGCTTGGAAATTAACATGGCCACAGCGCCACAAAGGGCCAAAAAGACAGTTAGCATTCTCAGGCCACTACAGGCGTCGACCACGCCCATTGGGATGCCTGAAATATAGAGGATGTTGCCTTCGCGCGACGTTTCGAAATTCATTAACTGTAAGAGATAAAAACTACAAGTCGTGGCGACATTTTTCATCGGTATCAGCACGGCCTGCTGAATCCGGTGCGGCAACGGAAACATGAAGACAAGAAAGATAATGACCGGCCCCGCCCAGCGAAAAATAGTCCATCCTCCCGCCATTAAAACGACGCCCGCCAAGCAGGGGAGAAAGGCGAGCATATCCGGGGTTTCCATTCCCAATCGCGTCGCAAACAAACGGAAGCCAAGACCCAAGATGAGCAGCACTGCACCGGAGAGTCGTGCCGAAGGGGCAATCCTCCGGATGCTCTCCAGATAAGATGGGTCCCATCGCATGTAGAGAAGAACCACCGCGATCAGCGGGACGATATAACCGTGCGAGTACTGGTTGGTGTTCCAGAAATAGAGCCAGAGCCTCGAAAGCGAATTGTAAAACGAATAGCCCAAGAGTCCGACAAGTCCCACCAGTATGCTGAGCGAAAGGATCGGTAGCTCTTTGGCAGGCTGGATGACATTTCCACTGAGTGTGTTCATAGTGCTAGCAGGTGAAGCGAGGTGCAGGCTTGCTTGAACGTAGGGTAAATCTAAAAGAGCGCAGAAAAGCGCTCCTTGCAGATTTACCTTACCACAGTCGAATCGGACACAAAAATAGCGAGCAGGGCCCGTCGTCGCACAGGAGTCCTCCCTGTAGGTCATAGAGGCGATTTCTGCCCATTAATCTTTATAGACAAAAGGTTTAACGGTCATGGAGATTTTTACGCACCGCCGCCCGTATGCCAAGATTCAGCACGTTTTTTGAGGACGTAAACCGCCAAAATCCCCTAAGCTCTTACGGACGAGAATAAAATCTTTTTTCACCAAAGAATCCTCCTGGATCGTGACGATAAGGGGTGCTGTAAGGATTAAGAGGATTTGAGCGCTTCCGGGGGGCGGCGCCGGGCCGATGCTAGCCGAGCTAGCGGATGCCAATGTTTCACCACAAACGAGTCATGCCCCCATGCGAGTCCAACCGGCCATTCTGCTGGTACTTTCTTTGGCGGTCGCTCTTTCGACCGGCTGCCATACGCTGGGCACACGCAACTTTGAACTCGAGCAGCACGTGCCGCCCGAGAATCGTATTCCCAACGAAGAGTTTAAAACCACGCTCCCGCGCTACGTGGTTGAGCCCCCCGATATTCTGCTGATTGATGCTCTACGGGTGATTCCCAAGGCGCCCTACCGCCTCAAGCCACTCGATATCGTACAAATCGAGTCGGAAAATGTGCTCCCTGACTATCCGATCACCGGAGAATATCAGATCGATGCAAGCGGCAGAGTCAACCTGGGAAGCCAGTATGGAAAGGTGACTATTTCTGGACTCACCATTGACGAGTCCGAAACGGCCATTCAGGACAAACTCTTAGAATTATTAGTCAACCCGGTGACCACGGTCAATCTTTTAGAAACTGCCGGCAGTCAGCAGATTGCCGGTGAGCATCAGGTGGCCCATGATGGGATGGTGAATCTTGGTACGTATGGCCAAGTTTACGTTGCCGGTCTCACACTCGAGCAGGTCAAAGATGCGATTGAGAAGAAACTGGATGAATACCTTGAGGCACCGGAAGTGATCGTTGATGTTTCTGCTTACAACAGCAAATTTTATTACGTGATTTCCGATGGAGCCGGTCTAGGCGACCAGGTGGTCCGTTTGCCGATCAATGGTGGCGAGACCGTGTTGGATGCGATCAGTGAAATCGGTGGTCTCGGTGGCCAGGCAACCAAGGATATCTGGGTTGCGCGTCCGAGCCCCGATCATGGCGGATACGAGCAGCGATTACCTGTCAACTGGGACGCGATCTGCAAGCAGGGAGTCACCGCCACCAACTATCAGCTTTTCCCCGGCGATCGCATCTATATCCGCGCCAGCGAACTGAATCGCCTCGATGCGATGGTGGCACGAGCCACCGCACCGGTTGAGCGGATTGCGGGGACCATGTTTCTCACGACGGCCACGGTACGTAACCTCGGTGGTTCATTCCGCGACAGTAACAATGGAAACTTGGGCAACTTTTTCAGTGATCGCCGCCTAAAGACCGATATCCGGCAGGTTAGCACAAGCCGGTCCGGTATTGCAATCTATCACTTCCGCTATCGGGGCGAATTGCAGTGGTACCAGGGTGTGATCGCGCAGGATCTGATCGCGACCCATCCGGAAGCGATTGCCCGGGCGGCCAACGGCTACCTGATGGTCAACTACCGCTTGCTTGATGTTGAGTTCCGACCGTTAACCGCCGCTGAGGTGGCGAAAGAAAACAGGTGGAAACGGAGGACAAAGGCGGGAATTTCACGGGCAAAATAAGCCTCGAGAAGAAATTTATTGTCCGTGTCCCGGCTGCGAGGTACAATAACGATGCAGCAAGAACACTGCGACAAGAACACGGCGATGTACAATCATCCGGTGCGACGCGAAGCAACGTTGGTGGCTCGAACCGAGGATCTTTTGGAGAGGACTTTTACAGATGTCTGGTTTACGACAAACTCAGCGCAGCTTTTTGCTCACCGGGTGCCTGCTGCTGTTGGCCGTGTTCTGTGGGGATGTTTCCGAGCTTGTTGCCCAGAATCGCTACAACCCCAATCAGCCTGACTTCTACACCCGGCCCAAAGTGAGTCCGTATATCAATATGCTCAATCCACTGCTTGGCCCCGAGTTCATGCGGTACAACTTCGTCAAACAAGAACAGGATACCCGGGCGGGCATTACCGGTGATCGCGCTGCTTTGCAGGAGCAACAATACCAGTTGGAGCAGCAACAAAACGAGCTTGAACAAGACCGAAAGATCCGGGACAAACAGGATCGCAGCGGCCGGGCGGGCGGCGGAAGAGAAGGTCCGCAGGACCCGCGGGTCGGTGGTCCGGTGCGGCGCAGTGCGCATGGCGGTTACAGCGCAAATCGTCTCAAAGGGCACTCGTACAACACGCGACCCACCGGCCACAGGGTCCGGTTCAACGACAAAGAAGTCATCGGTCGCGCGCCACGGTCGGGCGGCCGTTAAGCGTTAAATAGTCCGTTAAGCACTCCCAAGCCGTTTCTCTATCGTTTCTCTACCGCAACTCTATTGCAACCGTGCGTTCATCCGATGGTTGTGAATGTTGTCATTGTCATCGCTCGTCAATTGATAGGTGCTTACAAATGGATTACTCTCATTGTTAGCGGTGGTGCTCGGCGCGAGCCCTGCTTTATCCGGACCATGCGAGTAAATGAGGGGAAAAAGTGGGTAGCCGGTGGGACTACCAACTTTCATGGGATCAAACGGATCGGGATTGGTTGGTGTAGATTCGCCTTCCGGGATAATAGATTTGCCTTCCTGGATATCCGTGGCGAGTCCTGCCGGCCAACGAATGAAACGAATCGGCTGCCCCCAACCGTCAATAAAGATGTCGGGTGTACCATCTTCATTAACGTCTTTGGTCTCGTTCTCTGAAAAGAGATTGATGCGGTCCAGATCATCATCGGCAAGCAGAGTCACCAGACGATAAAGAAATCTGGCGTCCTCCGGTGCATAATTGGCAGTGGTTGGGTCATTTGAATAGCTAATTGGTTCCCCTTCAGAATCACGGCCCATTCCCTCGATAACCTCATTGGCAAGTGGTCGGTCGATGAGCGTGGGAGCACCAAGATCCGCCTCTTTGTCAGGCATCTCGTACCGCATCCATTCCCGGACTGCTAGCAGCCTCTGGGCGTCGGTTGGATCGGACACACTGGAGGTAAACGGAATTTGCCCGGTCTCAAACGTATCCCATTGCCGAGCGATCACGTTATGTAACTTGGCAATCAGGGCCTGCGTCTTGGCCTCGCGTGCGGCCTGCATCGAGCGGAACATGGCAAAACTCACCATCGAGGCCAGCATGCCGATAATCACCAGCACCACCAACAGCTCGACGAGCGTAAAGCCCACTTTCAAATGGCGACGTCTCTGCAAGTGTACAGACTGGTAAGGAGAGAGATTGCGGTTTTGCATATGTGTTTCTCTGTCCACTGCCCCCGGGCTTGGCCCATCTGCCCCACAGGCTCGGTGGTGCGGCTCTCTCCAAACTAGCAAGCCGATACAGAACAGGTCAAGTAATTCCCTTTTTTGTGTCGCTTCAAGGCGAAAAACCCCTCCCCTTGCTGCCCACCGCCGGCTGGTGGGGGACCGGTGGTTCTGCATCTTTTCAACCCAAACAAGACAAAGACTGGCACAATTGGCGACAAACTGCCACAATAAAAGAGTCTTCGCTGGCCGCGTTGGGCAATGCCCGGGGACAACAATAGTGGCTGGGCACAGACAGGGCAGCGAATCCAGAGAGCAACACGAGGCATATGATGCACAGAGCAACGGATTTTGATTCTCGGCAGGCACGCACTTCTTTTGGTTTCACGCTCGTCGAGCTGCTGGTGGTGATTGGCATTATTGGCATGCTTGTGGCGCTGCTGTTGCCGGCCGTGATGAGCGCTCAGGAACAGGCCCGCCAGACGCAGTGTGCCAAACAGATGAAAGACTTGGCCAGTGCAAATCTTGCCTATGCGATGAAGAAGGGACGTTTCCCCGGTTATAATAATTCATCCGGCTCATGGGTTATCGCCATTCTTCCTTATCTCGATATGCAGGAAATGGCACGAAGTCAGGAATATAAGCAGGACGCGATTTTTTATTGTCCCAGTAATCCCCCCGATAGTGGAACGTTGCCCCTCAGTTACCGTGCCAATGCGGGAATGGAGGATTCTGGCAGCAATGGTGAACCGGATTCAAAAAACAAAGATCCCGATGTAAGTCCAGCACCAGTGTCAAATCAATGGACCGCCGTTTTCCAGAATGGTAAAGGCCTGGGCTTGGAGGATATTCGGGATGGCAAGCGTAACACCCTGCTGCTCGCCGAAAAGGCATCCCATTCGGAGTGGAATGGCACAACCGAGGTAGCCACAGGATTTACCTTTGACGGGAGCAGCAGCAGCAGCCTGGACAGTGCCGCGAAAGCTTTCAACAACGTGGGGAACACCTCAGACTCTCATCCGTCGAGTTTTCATCAGGAAGGCTTGAACGTCGCCTATTGCGACGGACACACCGATTTTTATTTTTATGAGACACCAGATGCCAGTAGTGTGGATACCGTACCTTATCAGCAGTTCCGGCGGTTAATGACACCTGCCGGAGCCTATAACAATGCGGGGGAGGAGAACTCAGATGAAGAATACGACACAATTTATCCTAACGATGGCGGATAAATCGGGGACCATTTATTTGGCGGCCAATTTCTTTCAGACCCGGATTCGAATCTGACTTTGCTTCCAGGTAGGTGTGTTATTTTTGGTTAAAGCGTTGAGACAATAAAGTTTCTATCCCCGTTGCTCGTTCCAACCGTTTCGACTCACCGAAACTACTTCTTGCCCAATTTTCTCTGTGCGCTAAAAAAATCGGTCAGAATGTTGCCGCATTCTTCGGCCAGCACACCACCAGTGACGGTGACCGTGATTCGGTTTGACAGTTCTCCGAAGCTTCTCAGTCACAAGGGTGCGGTCCAGGCACTCAACGCGTTTGCGGAGAAACTGAACGTCAGTGCAATCAACCTTGACACGTTGCAAGCGTCGCTCTATGTGTTGCGACCTCGCTTAGGATGAACTTGGCGCTATCCAAGTTCCTTGTGGGAACGTAGATGGGTTGTATTTACCGCATCGACGATTCGGCTGAAAGTCTATCATAGCAGGTTTTCTAAACACCGATTTGGCAGAGATTTAACAGGAATTCAGCGCGAATGAGTCAGTTTAAATATCGGCCAGACATCGACGGGCTGCGTGCGGTTGCGGTAATCTTAATACTGATCTTTCACGCAGAGTTAGGTCTTTCCGGCGGGTTTATTGGCGTCGACGTTTTTTTTGTGATCTCGGGATTTCTGATAACCGGGATCATTCTTAAGGATCAGAACGCCGGTGGCTTCAGCTTGCGGGCATTTCTGCTGCGGCGCATGCGACGGATTTTGCCAGCTGCTGCAGTTGTTGTCATCGCAACGCTCGTAGCCGGCGCCTTTCTCCTCTGGCCAGATGAATATGTGGAGCTATCGGAATCTGCGGTCTGCCAGCAGCTGATGGGTTCGAATTTTTACTTTTCGGACCGCACCGGCTATTTCGAGGGCCCCTCAGATTCGAAGCCGTTGCTGCATACCTGGTCTCTTGCCGTTGAAGAGCAATTCTATCTGATTTACCCGCTATTGCTGCTGCTGTTGCTAAAGCAGTCGAAACGCCATGTTTGTTTGATACTCGGTGGTTTGTTTACCGTGTCGTTGGTGTTCAGTGAATACTGGGTGCATGATCATCCTAATTCAGCTTTCTTTCTGCTCCCTACCCGCGCCTGGGAACTGACGGCCGGCGGTTTGCTCTGGTTTGTGCCAGCCGCTGACAAATGGAAACCGTGGCTGTTAAACGCCCTTAGTGTTGTAGGCGCGGGGGCGATTGTGGGCAGTGCGTGTCTTTATGGCTCGGCCACCACGTTCCCCGGCGCCACGGCTCTGCTTCCCTGCGGCGGGGCTCTGCTACTGATTTATTCCAGCACACCACGACTTACCTGGCTGGGCCGGACGCTTGCTGCACGACCGATGATAGGCATCGGCCTCATTTCGTATTCACTATATCTATGGCACTGGCCAATCTTCGCATTTTTACATGTACATTACGCGGAAGTTTCAATTGGGGCACGTCTCCTGGCGCTAGTTGTCAGTTTCGCGTGCGGCTATTGCTCTTGGCGATGGATCGAACAGCCGTTCCGCAAACGGGAATTTTGTCCTTCCACCCGCAGACTGCTGATTGCGAGCGTTGCAGCGCCAGCTGTCATTCTGCTTTGCGCCGGAGTCATTCTTCTAAGCGGCGGCATTCCTGCCCGCGTCGATCCGGTGGCCCTTCAGTACCACAACTCTGTAAAGAGCATGGCATTTATTCATGCGACGAGCTCCGCGCGGCTGCACGCGGGAAGTCCGCCACTGTTTGGAGCAGAAGGCGGTCCACGAAAATGCTTATTGTGGGGCGACAGTCACGCCATGGCGGTTGCACCTGGCCTCGATAAGGCCTGCAAAGATCTGGGAATCGCAGGTGTGCAAGCGACCTATTCCTGCAGGGCCCCATTGCTTAATTTTGATTGTGAGTCAACGAACAACAACAGCCGATCTTCGCGGCAATGCAATCAGAGTGTGGCAGATTACGCCATTGAGAATGGCTTTGAACTGGTGGTGCTTGCCGCCATCTGGGCCTGGTATGACGACGAACCTGAATTTGAAGCCTGCCTCAAACAGACAGCCGAATACCTCACTGGGGCGGGAATCCGGGTCGCCATCATTCGCGATGTCGCCACTCATAAGCAGCACATTCCTCAACAACTCGCTCAGGCGGTGATACACAAGAAAGATGTGACGAAAATCGGGCTACCAATGCGCGATCATCGCAAAAATAACCGACGGTGTGACGCCGCATTTCGGCGGCTGACTAGCAATAGTGTCCGGGTGGTCGATCCCGCGCCGTATCTGGTGATCGATGACATCTGGCGTGCTGAAATCGGGGGCGTCTCGATGTACCGCGACAAACAACACTTAACTGAAGAGGGCGGACTGCAACTTGATCCCATGTTTTATACCTTGCTCAGCGAAACTGGGCTTGGAACTGGCGAGGTTCGTGAGGTTGCGCGTCGAACGGAAAACTCGACTAGATAAACTGAAGAGCTATTCCGTTTTTAGGTATGGATTGCTAGTAACTGGTCGCACGTCGTTGGCTAATCACAAAGCGAACTGGCCCCCCTAAACAACCGTCAGTAAACACACGCACCAGATTGTGTAAACGATAGCCCTTGTCTGCGGTGTCCCACTGGCTCAGGCTACTTTTCGCTGACCCGTCAGATCGAGCGCGATTTTATTTCTTGCCCAATTTTCTCTGTGCGCTAAAAAAATCGGTCAGAATGTTGCCGCATTCTTCGGCCAAAACGCCTCCGGTCACGCTCGCTGTGTGATTGAGTCGTCGATCTTCTAAGAGTTGATACAGCGAGGTTACGGCGCCCGCCTTCGGATCAAGCGCACCGAAGACCACTTTGGGAACGCGTGCTTGCAAAATGGCTCCGGCACACATCGGGCAGGGCTCGAGCGTGACAAACAGCGTGCAGTCTGTGAGTCGCCAGTCGCCGAGGGCACTTGCTGCCTGTGTAATGGCAATCATCTCGGCGTGGGCCGTGGGGTCGGCCAGCGCCGCCCGCTGATTGTGCGCACTGGCAATCACCTGACTGCCGCGTACGATCACCACTCCCACCGGCACCTCACCGGCCTCCATCGCCTGGCGGGCTTCTGTGAGTGCCAATTGCATGTACTGCAGATACGAATCGGGATCGTCTTCGGCATTCTCAGGAGAAAGGAACATAAAGGCCAGTACAACAGCCGGACGAACGGTCGGGAAGAGGGGGGTGTCCCGGTTTCGAAAGAGCCAAGAATCGAGGCTACCGCAGTGGGTTGGACCGCTTACTTTGCGTCTCTGCTGCGGTCTCGAAGGCCGGTTCATCATTCTCGCGCAAAGGATTTTCCTCGGAGACATTTTCGCTCTCCTCGCCCGAGAGCGGATCGCGCATCGGATTGCGGAGCGATTCTATCGCACCCAGATCTTTTTCGGAGGAGACAGGTTTCGCTTTTTGGACCGGTGCGGCAATCTTTCTTGTTACGGCAGTGGTGCGTGCCACCAAAGACGAGTCTTTTACAGAGAGAGCATTGAGCGGTGGCGCAGGCGGCAGAGCCGCTTTTCTTTGCCCAACAGCAGCGACTTTGACAGGTGGTGCAGTTGGCAGGACGCGTTGATTTGCTGCCGGCTGTGCCGCGACCGGCTGCTCAAAGGCGACCGCTCGTACCTGACGATCTTGCCGTACCGGGACTTGCCTTGTGGGCGGTGGATTTTGTTTTTTTGCCGGCTTCCAGGTGGCTCGCTGAGTGGGTATAGGTCGGGCTTCAAAGAGTGCCGGTGCGACCGTTTTGGCAGCCGAGAGAGGATTCTTTTGCGGAGCCGCTGTCGGTGTGGTCGCCATTGGTACAACGGGTTTTACCTCGCTAAAAACGCGTTCCAGCATCTGGCTTGCGACCATTTTCCTATCCGTGGTACCGGATGGACCATGGGGCGAGGGGGGACTGACAGTACCCGCCTTTTGCCAGCGAACTTTTTCAGGTCCGGTGGCCCGCGTCGCCCGGTCATTAAAAATGGAATCGGGATCGTAGAACGGTTCACCGGACTTCTTTTTAGGAGCCTGCTTCTGAATCTCCTGAGGAGCACCCGGTTTTTCGCGCGACCTTTTTTCCCACTGGGGTTGTTGTTCTGCCGGTAGCTGACTGTCAGGTTGTCGGCCGGGCGTGGTTTGTCGGTCTTGGGGTGTTGCCGGGGACGGCGTTGGTTTTGTGGGTTGTGGAGTCGTGGTCGGCTCTGCTGTTGGATCGCCATCTTTGGGAAGTGGTGGCAGAATACGAGGGGTAGCTTGTGGTTTTTTGCTCCCATCCGATTTTTCAAAGATCGCGTCTGGATCGCGGAAGGTCGGCTTCTCGGCAGGACCCGTACCTTGCGGCGTTTGTTTTTCCGTTGCTCGATTGCTCGAAGGAGGACCAAAATCTTCCCCCGGCAGGGGCGGCAGGTCTTCGTCGAGATTTGGTGGTATGGTCGGGGGACCATCATCAGAGGGCAGCGGCGGAAGAACTTCCGCGGCAGCTTCCGATGGAGAACTCTCCTCAGCGGTCGAATTGGTCTCGCCGGGACCGGACAATGCTTCGGCTGACTTCTCTTGCTCAGGTGTTTTGACTTCTTTTTTGGCATCCGGCGACACCGGACCCAGGGAAGGGTGAATGATATCCGTTTCCCAGCGAATCCAGCGTGTGGGGCGGTAGCCCCAGTTCCGTGGAGCCGGCACGATCGGTCCCTCGATTCTCGATTTTCCGCCCACGCGTTTGTAGGGGAATCCACCCTCGACATCTGCTACGAAAATAAGGGCCAGCGCAACGGGGACCAGTAAGAAAACCCCTGGGATGGTATCCGAAGGTCGAGGCCGGATCGGAAGTTTCTCAGTGCGCTGAGAAACGCACGGCGGTAACTTCTTCTTGGATTTAGAGTTACACATCAGGGGGATTCGCTTTGTAAGAGTAGGGAACAACGAGTCACCGGCGATCCCCCCAAGAATTCGCGGTATTCGTTACCATCGCTACGACATCTATTATCGGCAGAACTTGCCACAATCTTGCCACGTAATAAGGGTAGTTTTGTCTTTTTATCTACCGTGCTACCAAGGCTTTTTGCGCTTGCAGTGCCTGCGCGATCGATGGCGGGCAACCGAATAATTGACACCCAGAAAGTGGTGGTTAACATTGAAATCCTCCCATTTCAAAGGTATTTTCTCGGTATTGGCCCCCGTTCACTTGGTCAAAGGATTTCCTCCTGGGCTGTGAGGACTCCGGTTATGCCGAAGACTGGAGAAGCACTTGGTCCCCCTCAGACGCTCAAGGGCGATTGACTGAGGGACTCTTTGAGGTCGTCGGCGTGCCCATTAAAAAAGAAGATGTTCCATTGCATTCATTGCAGTCAAATAAGCTGGTTTTTGCTGAATCAACCCATTGATTCCGGACGGAAGGAAAACGGATGCGGCGGATTAACTTTAAGTTGCTTCTCATGCTGGGCCTGGCGGTTTTTCTGGTGGCGGGTATCGGGGTTGCTCTCTGGTACTTCAATTCAGGGCGTGCAGCCGGGGTCTATTTAGAGCAGGCACAAAAGGCGGAGAAAGCGGGCGATCTCCGGAAGGCGTTTGCACCATACCTGCAGTATTTGGCGTTTCAGCCAGCGGATCAGGAGACCAAGGAGCATACGGCCCTGCTGGCCGCCGAGATTGCACAACTTGATGATGCAACCTTCATCGAAAAACGAAGGGCGTATCGCCATTTGACGCGTCTGCTTCGCCACCAACCAGAGCGTAATGATTTGCGCCGTCGTTTGGTCGATGTTCTTGTCGTGCAGAATGCATATATCGATGCAAAAAAGCAAGTCGACGAACTTGTCGCACGCGATATTGTCGATCCCGAACTCGATTATATCTATGCCAATGGTTGCGGTGCGCTCGGAGAATACGAAGACGCAATAGATGGTGTTGGTAGTCTCATTGGGTTTAATAAAGTGTTGGACCCACAATTTGACATTCGACAAGCACGAGCACCGGATATGCTTAAAGCGTATCTTCTTTTTGCGGCCGTACATCGGGAGCGAGGCGAGGGGAAAAAGGATGAGCAACTTGCTGATAAGGCGATCGAACGCATGGTGCAGGTGAATCCAGATTCCGCCCGGGCGTTCCTCATTCGCGGAAATTATCTTCGTGAGACCAATAGTGCAGGTTCGATGGAAAAGCGGCGCGAACGTCGGAAGCATGCAAAAGAGAGTTTACAGAAAGCCCTTGAATTGGATGGAGAAGATATCGATATCCTTCTTGCAAACGCAGGCCTTGCGCGTCAGGAAAAAAACTATGTCTTGGCACTGGAATATCTCGAACGGGCACAACAAATTTCACCCGAGGATGAGCAGATATATATCGATCAGGCGGCAACCAGTCGACAGAACCGCAATTTTAAAGAAGGCGTTGCTTATCTGAAAAAAGGTTTCGAAATACTCCCAGAGAATACAACCCTGGTAATGGAATTATTTACCGCACACCTTGCGGCCGATCAGGTGGACGAAGCGCGTGCGTTAATTGAAGTCATGCAAAAGATGCGTATTGCGAGCGAATATATTGATTTGTCTGAAGCACGCCTGCTGATGTTTGAGCAGAGATGGAGTTCTGCTTTGATCCGCTTTGCTGACTTAAGGCCACGGATGTTGGCTGTCTCGGAGTCTTCGGTTGCTGAAATTGATGCCCTGATGGCCCGCTGTTACCAGAATTTGGGTCAATGGGACCAACAATTGTCTACTTCGCGAAGGCTGCTCGGTGCTTTTCCGCGTTCCCCCGCAGGCCTGCAGGCCCAAGCAGGATCGCTGATGTCGCTGGAAAAATATGACGAAGCACTCAAGGTGTTTGGGCGTTTACGGCGGCAGATCGGTTCGGAGGAGTTTTTTGAAGATCCTACGCTGCGCGATTCTTATATGCAGTTACTCTCGGAACTCGGCAAGCAAACACCTCGCTACCTACAAGAGTTGCGACGGATTCAAGCGGGGATATACGAATCAGAGAATGTCGAAGCAATCGATAAGGCCATGATCGAGATTCGGGCACTCGTTGCAGCAGGTAAGGAACAGGATGCACTTGATCGAATAACGGTCAGCCTTGTCGAGCATCCAGACAGTGAAGACCTTCAGGATCTCTATCTAGCAATCCTCATCAAAGTTTCAGGGCCCTCAGAGACATTAACTTTTTTGGACAAGGCAACGACTCGTGAGGAAAACCGTTGGAAGGATCGCGAGAAACTTCTTTCAGCGAGGATAGATTTGATTGCTGCGATTGGAGGTTTTGACGCGGTATCGAAATTGAAGGCGTTAGAGCCTACTATCCTCGCGTACGATCTCGAGGAGCAGGTTTCCCTATGGCTAAGTTTATCCAGGGCACATTTTTCACTTCTTCGTTCCTTGCAGGAGGTCAATCATTGCTTGAGTGAGGCCAGGAAACTGAGTCCAAAAAATCGCAAGGTTGCCGAACTGCTTTTCGAAACTGCCTTATTAAGGAATAATGAGAAATTACTTCTAGCAGCACTTCAGCACACAGAAGAAATCTTTGGACGACAAAGTGATCTTTGGAATTTCCAAAGGGCCCGCTATTTAGTCTGGGGCAGCGGCGAACAGGCAGACGAATTGGATTGGCTAGAAGAAGTTGAATTTTTAATAGAAAAGATCGAAGAAATCCGCCCTCGTTGGCATCGATTACTTCAACTCAAGGCGTTAATTGCAGAGGAAAAAAATGACAAGGACGAGGCGATTGAGAACTATCAACGGTCACTCGAATTTGGCCCGATGGATCTACAGATAGCGGAAAGGCTCACAAACTTATTAATCAATGAGGGCCGCATTGCAGAAACGCTCGACGTCATGGATCGATTGGAGGTTGTTCCAGTCAGCATGATCAAAACACAGGGACTCCTGTATGCGCTTTCTGGCAAAAAAGAGCAGGCTCTCCAGACTTTGGATACGATTAAATGGGACCAAGTGACAAACGTCACCAACTGGATTTGGCGGAGTCGCATGCTTAAATATTTAGGAGAGGATCAAGCCGCAGAAAAGGCCCTCTTTCGCGCAGTGGAACTTGATTCTAACGATGTTAATTCTACGCGAGCCCTGATTGATTTTTTTGCGGAGAATCGATCACCATTATTGACCTTCCGGCACATGCAAGATGCCGAGAACCGACTCTCGGAGTCACCTGAGATGCAGGCTTTATTGGCCGACCTTTACAACCGGTTTGCAAGCTATGCCCCGCCTATTTTGAATGAACATTATCTTTGCCGTGCCATTGCGGCGTCCCCGACCAATGTCGGTGTACAGACGAAATACATCAATTTTTGTTTGGATAATAAGCGTCTCGATTCAGCCATTGCGCACCTGAGCGAAATTTTAGAACAACATATTTCGCCCGAGAAGAAAAATGAGCCTATTGCCGTTTGGGCTAGACAAACACTTGCTCGAGTCCTCTCTTCGCAGCCGAATCACCAAGCGTTTCAACAAGCCCTGGGGTTGATTGAAGCGAATCGTGTTGGCGGTCAGCTTTCGCAATATGATAAGCGATTAAAAGGTTTTCTTCTGGTGCAGCGTGACGAACCTCTTTATCGCCAGCACGGGGTTCGTTTGCTTGAGACTGTTCCTGATCATGCATTAAAAAGGCGGGAAATTCTGGCGTTGGCAGAACTCTATTTCATCAGTGATCGTTGGCGCGAATGCAAGACGCTGATGGAAAGACTGAATACTCAATACCCAGAAGATATTGATTTACTCAGTCGTTATTGTGAAATGCTTTTTGAGCGGGGTGACAAAACACAGGCCCGAACTTGGTTGCGGAGATTGAACCAAGTGGCACCGGAAAGCCTACCCGCCTTGAAGCTGAAAGCATTGAATGCAAAATTACAGGGCCAATTTGCACTTAGTCAATTTAAAAAGTTGATGTTGGATTCTTTTTCAAAAAAGGATCGACGGACGGTAGTCGCGAAAAGGTTACGCTTAGGGAAAGTTTTTGAATCGGCTGATTTATTTGACGCAGCCGAGGATCAATATCGCCAAGCAGCAGCTCAAGACAAAACCTTTCGCTTTGAGTTGGCTTCTTTCTTGGCCAGGCAAGGTGAAACACAAGAGGCGGTTCAGTTGTGTCGTGAAATCGCCACGAAAAACAATATACGAACTATATGCACACTCATTTTTAATGCGATTTTGAGTCAACCTCAGAAAGTCCCTGCTGCAGATATGAAGCAGCTCAGTGAGTGGATTGAGCTGGCAAAAAGTGAACACCCGGACGATTGGAAGATTCGGACGCAGGAAGCCTTTTTGTTAGACCTAGGGGGAAAGACAGCCGAAGCGATCGTGCTGCTAGACGAAATGAAATGGGAGAAGCTTTCGGAATATGAGCGGGGAATGGTTGCCAATAATCGAGCCTATTTCAACCTTAAGCTGGGTAAAAATGACGAAGCGGTCTCGAGCGATTTAGAAATTGCCTTTGAGTACCTGGGGCCAAAAATCGAATTGCTCGATACACGAGCGATGGCATTGATTGAACAAAATCAGTTTGACGCGGCGGTTCGCGATTTGAGCCAAGCGACTATTTTTGAACCGAGTTCCGGTCGCTATCACTTTCACCTCGCACTTGCACATCAAGGCCGTGACGACCGAGTTGCTGCAAGAGAGGCGCTGCAGTTGGCACAAGCGATTGGTTTGAGTCAGAAGGTTATGGAGCCTTCTGAAAAATCGAAATATGAAACGTTGCAAAGTTGGCTTGAAAACTAGCTTTCAGTGAAGGAATCCCACGAACACACTTTTAATTCGTTATTGGAATTTATAGTATGCGCAAGTTAAACGTTAAATTTCTAGTCATTTTACTATTGATCGTAGTGATCATTGCGGGTGGAGTGACCGCAGCTCTAGTCTTAAAATCCGATCCGTCGACAAAATTACTTGAAGCAGCTCGCACGGCAGAGAAGGCCGGGGAATACGACACAGCGATCAAGAATTACCGCGATTATCTCGGTTTTAATAGAGACGATCAACAAGTTCTCTGTGAGGCAGCAGTGGTTGGTAGTCATTGTTTAGCAGACGAGAATATAAAGGATTCGGATCAGAGAATACCGGCATTAAGGCTCATGGGCCACGCGTTGCGGGGCTCGCCTCGTCGAAATGATATCCGTCGCCATCTCGCCGAGGGCCTGATTGCGATGGGGCAACTTGCGGCCGGTTCAGGCAATGAGCGGGAATTTTTTGCTGAGGCACAAAAAGAAGTTCAAAAGCTTCGCGCACTCAAAAAAGATGATTCCGAACTTAATTTCATGCATGCACAGTGCGCCGATAAGCTGGAAAAACTCAGTGAGTCTATCGATGTTTTAGAAGCAATGGTTGGCTACGAGTCGTCCAAGGAAAAGTTCAACGATAAAAAAGCCAGTGCACCCAATATGATCAAAGCTCATGTGCTGCTTGCAAATATCTATCGCAAGAGAGGGAGGGGCCGAGAAGACGAAAATTTGGCCGACAAAGTCATCGATAAAATGGTGGACCGTAATTCGGAGAATGCGGATGCCTATTTTAAGCGGGCTATCCACAGCCGTATGTTCAATGAAGTGGGTTCCTATGCACAGCGGTTAAAGAGAAAAGAAAGGATTCTTGTCGATCTTCAGAAGTCGCTTTCGATTGATCCAGATAATTTAGATGTATTGATGGAGTTGGTCAGTCAGCGGATTAGCAGCGACGAATTACAACTTGCCGAAGAGCATTTGGCGCATGCCCGTGAGGTCGATCCAAAAGATCCGCGCATTTATTTACGGACAGCCCAGATTGAACGAAAGCGCAAAAATCGTGAGGCGGAATTGGCAACCATCCAAGAAGGCCTGGAAGTTCTTCCCGGTAATCGACAATTGATTAATTTATTGCTCAATGTGCAATTGGTTGCAAAGCAATCTGAGGAAGCAAAGAAAACCATCGAGCAGATGAAGGAACTTAATTTTCACCCAGAGTGGATTTTGTTTGCGGAGGCGAAGGTGTTGTGTCTTGATGAACAGTGGAGAGAGGCGAGCAATAAGCTCGAAGCTTTACGGCCACGGATGGATATATTTCCTGACACAATCACTTATTCACTCGATCATTTGCTCGGACGCTGCTACAAAGCGATGGGGCAACCTGATCGGCAGCTTGACGCCTATGGAAGAACGCTGGCAGTCGCTCCACAATCGAAAGTGGCCCTTGCAGGTCAAGCCGAAGCTCTCGTTGCGCTAAAGCGGATGCCCGAGGCGCTGGAAAAATTGACTCAACTCAAAGAAGTGATGGAGTCGGAGGGGGAGTCTTTCGACAGTGATGAGGGGCTGCGGGCTCTATATTTGGCAACTTTAGCATCGCTCTCGAAAAAAAATAACCAATACCGGGATCGATTAGAGGGTGCAAAGCAAGAGTATGTCGGCCGCGATGATGTATCGAATTCAGATAAGGCCGTTGTTCGGGCGGAAGGGCTGGTTCGTAAGGGAAAAATTGAAGAAGCGCTGACATGTCTGGACCAAGCTTTAATTGAATCTCCAGGCGCAGTGCGTTTACAGAATACCTACCTGGCAATTCTAGTTCGTGAAAATGGCGTAGAATCAGCGCATGAATATCTACAAAAAGCGACGATCCGAGAACAGGATCCCTGGACCGATCGTCCCGAATTATTATTGCGACGTGTAGAGTTAATTGTGTTAGCGGGCGGACCAGCGCAGGCTAAACAAGTCAACTTGCTCGAGAAAGATATTTCCAGATATGAAAAAAATAAACAAGGAAAACTTTGGAAAAAGATTGCCCGCACCTACTACTATATGACCCCTCCGCGACGAGAGGATGCAAAGCGATGTCTACGTAATGCTGCCGATGGAGATGTGAACCAAGTCTACTCGATTGGTCTGTTTGAACTCGCACGTGAGTCGGGTAACGAATTAGAAATGCAGGCTCAAATCGATGAGGCCGCGGAGCGTTATGGAAAAGATACAGCGGTCCCCCAGTTCCTGCAGGCACGTTTTTGGCTTTGGAAGCATGTGGAAGGGAACCAAATTGGGATGCAATTGGTGGAATCTGCCGACCGCTTAGCCAATGCAATTGCTCGGACTCGACCAAGGTGGCAGCGATTATTGGAGCTCAAAGGGTCTATTAAGGAGTTGCAGGGCGACATCACGCAAGCGATCGATTTTTATCAGGAATCTCTCGATTTGGGTCCTTTGGATGTTGTGACGATTCGACACCTTGTCGAACTATTGGTGAAGGACGGAAGATTTGAAGAGGCACGAGAGGCTTTAATGCGTCTGAACAATGTTCCCCAGACGCTCAAAAAAGAGCAACTCACCCTCGACCTCTTGACTGGTAATCGTGAGGCGGCACTTACGTCGCTCAACCAAGCGGCCCCGGTCGATTCAAAAAATGCCGAAGACTGGGTGCGTCGAGGACGGGTCCTTCTTCGTCTCGGTAAAACGGGTGAGGCTGAGGAGGCATTTCGTCGTGCGGTGGCTCTGGCGCCTCAGTTACCCCAGCCTTCGTTAGCCCTCGTTGAATATCTTTTGGCAGCGCAACGCACCTCCGAGGCAGAAGAGGAAATTCGAAAGATCGAAAATCGACTTTCGCAGGATGTTGTCGCACAAGTCATGGGACAGTGCTACGCTTGGTTGGGCAACCGGTTGCTGGCGGAGCATTATCTTGCCGTTGCCATTTCAAACAATCCGGAAGACATGGAGCGTGAACGGGCGTTGGCTCGGTATCACATGATTAATAATCGATCGCCACTAGCGATACCACACCTGAACGCTATTCTCGAGCGGAGTTTGGATTTCAAAGAGGAACCGAGCGAGGTTGCTCTTTGGGCACGTCGCTCGCTGGCGCGCGTACTGGCATCATTAAAAACCCACAGGTTTTTTCAACAGGCGTTGGCTCTGGTCGAGGCAAATCGAAAGAATGGTGATTTAAAATCACCTGATTTGAATTTAAAGGGTTTGATTTTGGCGATTCGCCCCGAACCTTTTTATCGCCATCAGGCGGTAGAAATTCTGGAAACAATTCCCCGTGAAGATCTTGCAATTGAAGAACGGTTAGCACTCGGCCAACTTTACTTTGTGAGCGATCGCTGGACGGAATGTCGAGAAGTGATGCAGGCGTTGTTGGTCGATTATCCCACGGATACACGCTTGCTGGCAAAATATATTGAGATGCTGATCGAAAAACAAGAATGGCGAACACTCGGTCCGTGGATACGTCAGCTACAAAGTCGTGCTCCAGGCGTAAAAGAAACGATTCGTCTCACGGCGCTCACAGCGAAAGGACGCGGCAAAGAACGGTCGGCGGTTGTGGCTATCGAGCAGCTGATTCCAGAAGGTGTGGTAAAGGCCGATATAGAAAGAGTATTGGCGGCTGCAGGACTCTATGAGGAAATCGGCCTCGATGAATCAGCGGAGGCAACATACCGGTCGCTTGCGGACCGAGATTTCGCCTATCGAATTAATCTGGCCGCTTATTTATCTCGACGAGGCAAGCTTGAGGAATCATTTCGTATTTGCAATTCAATTTTAACGAAGGAGCGTCTGCTTGATATTTGTTCCATTGGTATTGCTGGTGCTGTGCGGCACGCTGCAAAAATTTCTAATGAGGAAATGGATCAAGTCAATCAGTGGATAGCCGCTGCAAAAAAAGAAGATCCCTATTCAATTGATTTGATAACGCAGGAGGCCGCCTTACTTTCGGCAAGAGCCTCCACGCTCTCGGCAGAGGAATCCAAGCAAAATTACCAAAAGGCCCTAGAATTAATTCGCGCTGTGCCATTGGAGAAAATGAATGAGAATCAGCAGGGGCTCATTGCAAATAATCTAGCTTATATGACGATCAAGACGGGGGGCGATACCGACGTTGCGCTTGAAAATATTGACCGCGCTTTCAATCTACTCGGTCCGCGGATAGAGTTACTTGATACGCGGGCGACGATCAATATTGAAAAGGGTGATTTCGATAAAGCAATCGGAGACCTTGAGCAGGCAACGCTCTTTAGGGTTGATTCGGGCGTTTACTACTTTCACTTAGCCCTCGCATATCAGGGTAAGGGAAATCGAATCGCGGCTGCAACAGCACTTCAGAAAGCGGAAGATCTTAAATTCACGGGCGAGATGATCGATGGCATGGATCGCGAAAAATACTTGAAGCTCCAAAGATGGTTGCGTTAATAAACTGCAACCATAGAAAGTATTTAAAACCGCCTGAGAGCAGTCTATGAGAACGCTGGCGATCGGAGACATTCACGGCTGCTTCAAAGCTTTGCAAGCTGTTGGCGCCGCTGCAGAAATTTCTTCCGAAGACAATGTTGTAACACTTGGAGATTACATCGATCGAGGCCCAGAAGTTCCGCAGGTTCTCGCCTGGCTTCGTGGTCGATATCAATCAGGGCGTTTGATACCGCTGTTGGGTAATCACGAGATCATGTTGCGGGCGAGCCGAAAGGATGAAGAACTTCGCGAAGATTGGTTGGAATTTGGTGGTAGGGCGACTTTAGAGGCTTATGCAACCGATTTGGCGACGCTGTCTCTTGAAGACATTCCGCCTGAAGACTGGGATTTTATAGAGGAACATTGTCTTCCCTGGCACGAGACCGAAAAACACATATTCGTTCATGCGGGGCTCCATCCAAACCTACCTCTTTCCAGACAATATGAGCAGGTTTTATTTTGGGATCGCTCCATCGTGCATGCTCCTCACTGTTCAGGAAAGACGATGATTTGCGGACACACACCTCAGGAGGATGGGCTCCCTGTCCACCATGGCCACGCGATTTGTATTGATACGGGAGCCTATCTGGAGGATGGGTGGCTTACCTGCCTCGATGTAGAGAGTGGTGAATACTGGCAAGGAAACCAAGCGGGAGATTCCCGAAACCGGCAATTAAGCGAAGTCGGTTCCTCTTGAGCGTGATCGCTCGAAATCTCTTGCCTATCGCTTTCTTAGAATCAGAAAATGCTTCCGGGAATATCTTCCATGGGCTGATCCTAGGTACATCTCAAATGATCATTTGGTGATCACAAAATCAGCCACTACTTTGTGGGGAGAGATTTCGGTTCTGGAGGCGTGGTGTTTGCCTGTTCGCTAGGTGCTGGAATGGGTTCCAATTGATTTTCCATAGGAACTTCTCCTGCGAAGGGATTCCATCCACTCACACCATACGCATTGCAGGCCTCGCCATCCCAGCAATTTCCGCCACAGCCATAGCAGGTAAAAAGTCCACAGGTATGATGGAAGCCTCGGATGATATGCTTTCCTGGATACCACGTTGCAAACCCGTGCCCAGTGCAATCACCCGAACAGGACATTTGCCCACACGAGTCGCATGCGTTCTGTGCGGTGACGGTGGTCGGCACGTCTCTCCAAATGCCAACCCGCCAAGGAGATCCACAACAACCGGAAATGATGAAGGTCATACCACAAACGAGGACCAGAAAAAGTCTATTTGGCTGCATCTCTCTCTTTCCTTTCACCCAACCCCGGGCTTTATATGCCGAAGAACGATCTATAAAACGATCATCCAAATTTGCTGGGCGTACGCAGGAGAAATTCGGCGCAGAGATAACCGAGAGTCCTATTTAGCCCACCCTAGTCTCAACTATCGGACGAATAATCAGAAAAATCGAGAAAATCAGCACAAATTCTCGTGCCCTCCTAATCGGCAAACTCTCTGTGCTTAGGGTGGGGCTCATCGCACGAGCATTTCCCCCGTTTTCGACTTGCTAGCAGGGAGGTATAGTGCCCGTAAGTCGACATTCGATCTGCTCCTGTCTCCTCTATTCCACTGGTTTTGCCGTTTTATAATGCCTGATTCCTTCGCCCCTCAGTTGTTGCATCACATCGCCCTTCCGACCCGTGACCCTGAAACTGCGGCTGAATTTTATGTTGCGGTTGTCGGCATGCGACGGATAGCACGTCCGGCATTTTCTTTTGGTGGCGTGTGGCTCTATCATGCACCTGGGCAATTACAAATTCATCTTATTGAGCATGAATCTGCTCGGGGCGAGCGAGGTCCCATCGATACGTTGGCCCCACATTTTGCCATGATCGTTAAAGACCTCAATGCAATTGAGGCATGTATCAAACAACATCAGATTCCGTATAACAGACAAATCAATGCAGCCGGTTTCCAACAAATTTTTTTCCAAGATCCCGATGGCAATTGTCTGGAACTCGGTATTTATCCTGAGAATCAAGAAGACGGTTCGTTCATTGATTGAATCCGTAAGTGGACAATACGTCGAGGATATTTCTCGAAGTCTTTTAATGAACGGTGTGATTATGTTTTATCGATCTGCAAAATGACTGAATCAACTCACCAGACTGCCGTCTTATCAGAAGCAGTTGCCAATCAAGGTTTTGTATGTTCTGAAAACCAGATTGAGCAACTTGATCACTACCGACGTGAACTTTGGGAGTGGAATAAAAAAATAAACTTAACGCGTCACCTGACGATCGAAAAATTTATCAACCGCGATTTACGAGATACTTTAATGCTCGAACGCTTTCTAGAGCCCGGGATGTGCGTTCTTGATGTGGGTACCGGGGGCGGCGTTCCTGGCATGATCCTCTCTATTCTTCGCCCAGACCTTACGCTTTCGTTATCAGAATCGGTCGCCAAGCGGGCAAAAGTTGTGCAGGCGATTGCGGAGGAAGTGGGTGCGGGTGCCCGCGTTATGCATGGGCGGGCAGAAAATATACTAGCCGAGGAATCTTTTGACGCACTCACCATACGAGCGGTGGCCAGATTGAGCAAAATTCTTACGTGGTTTAACCCACATTGGCATTCGATTGGCCAGATCTTGATGGTCAAAGGAACGGCCTGGATTGAGGAAAGGCTTGAATCGCGTCAAGCAGGGCTGCTCCGAGATTTGGAACTTCGCACGCTCGTCAGCTATTCCAATTCAGGTGCCGATAGTGCCCAAAGCGTAATTTTACGTGTGCGTCAGCGTTGAATTTTTCGGGTCTTGGTGCCTGCCGATGGATTGAGCATTGGTAAAAATTACTTTATATTGCCGCTTTGCTAACCCGCTTGATCTTCGCCGATGACATCCTACAGCCTGACCCACCTCAAGCAACTTGAAGCGGAGAGTATTCATGTCATCCGTGAAGTCGTCGCCGAATTCGACAACCCGGTGATGCTCTATTCGATTGGCAAGGACTCTTCGGTGATGGTCCACTTGGCGCTGAAGGCCTTCTATCCCGCCAAGCCACCATTTCCTTTGCTTCATGTCGATACAACATGGAAGTTTCGAGAGATGATCGCGTTTCGTGAAAACTACGCGAAGAAAGAACTGGGTCTCGATGTTATTACATACACCAATGAAGAAGGCCGTAAGCATGGTATTCATCCACTCGATGATAGCGACAAGCACACGGAGTTGATGAAAACCGATGCTTTGAAACAAGCACTTAATAAATATCGCTTCAATGCGGCCTTTGGAGGGGCAAGGCGTGATGAAGAAAAGTCGCGAGCGAAAGAGAGGATTTTTTCGTTTCGCGATAAAAATCATCGTTGGGATCCAAAAAATCAACGACCAGAGCTTTGGAGTCTCTATAACGCGAAGGTGCGGCCCGGTGAGAGTATTCGTGTTTTCCCTCTGTCGAATTGGACAGAACTGGATGTATGGCAATACATTTATCTCGAGCAAATTCCGATCGTACCTTTATACCTTGCAGCAAAACGACCCGTGGTGCAGCGGTTCGATGAAAAGGGGAATGAAGTTACGCTACTTGTCGATGATGAGCGAATGAAACTGGAACCGAATGAAGTGCCCGAGGAGAAAATGGTTCGCTTTCGTACTCTGGGCTGCTATCCGCTTTCCGGTGCAGTGGAATCAACAGCAACGACCTTACCGGAAATTATTCAGGAAATGCTTCTTTGTAAAACCAGTGAGCGCCAGGGTCGCATGATTGATCGGGACAAAGATGCTTCCATGGAAAAAAAGAAGAAGGAAGGCTATTTTTAGTCGCGTGCTATGTCACATCAGTCTGAGTTGATCGCTTCCGATATTGATGCCTATCTTGCGCAGCATGAATGCAAAGAGCTTCTCCGCTTTTTGACCTGTGGCAGTGTTGATGACGGAAAAAGCACACTGATTGGCCGGATGCTGATCGAGTCCAAGATGGTTTACGAGGACCAGTTGGCGGCCCTTGAGCAGGACTCTCAGTCTCACGGTACCATCGGCGATCGCCTCGATCCAGCGTTGTTGACCGATGGTCTCGATGACGAACGCCAGCAGGGCATTACGATCGATGTCGCCTATCGATATTTCTCCACGGCCAAGCGTAAATTTATCATCGCAGATACACCTGGGCACGAACAATACACACGAAACATGGCGACTGGTGCGTCGACATGTGATTTAGCCATTATCCTCATCGATGCGCGAAAGGGAGTACTCACGCAAACAAAGCGACACAGTTTTATCACGTCGCTTTTGGGTGTGAAGCATGTCGTAGTGGCAATCAATAAGATGGATCTGGTGGACTATTCTCAGGAAGTCTATGAGCAAATTCGCGAAGACTACATTCAGTTTGCTGCCCGGATGTCTTCGGATGATGTTCATTTTATCCCCATCTCCGCGCTCGATGGAGACAATGTTGTCGTGCGTAGCGGAAAAATGCCTTGGTATGATGGCAATACCTTAATGCACATGCTCGAAAATGTTTACATCGCCTCAGACAGCAACTTGCAGGATTTTCGTTTCCCCGTGCAGTACGTCAATCGACCGCATCTTGATTTTCGAGGTTTTTGTGGAACAGTCGCCTCGGGAACCATTAAAAAGGGCGATGAAATTATGGTGCTGCCTGCGCGGACGACGAGTCGCGTTGCATCCATCGTTACGTTTGATGGTGAAATAGAGGAAGCGTTTACGCCGCAGTCGGTCACGCTGATGCTCGAAGATGAAATCGATGCGAGTCGTGGCGATATGATCGTTCGAGTCGGCAATCAGCCTCGCGTTGCCCAGAGAATGGATGCAATGGTCGTTTGGATGGGCGAAGATCCAATGGTTCCGGGTACACGGTATCTTTTTAAGCAGACAACCAAAGTTGTACCGGGTGTTTTACAGTCTCTCCGCTATCGAGTTGATGTTAATACGTTGCATCGGGAACCCGCACCGGCTCTCGAGCTTAACGAAATTGGGCGATGTGAAATTCAGCTCGACGATAATATTATGTTCGATGCCTATAAACGGAATCGCAGCACGGGTTCGATGGTCATTATTGATCGCATTACGAATGTCACCGTGGGTGCGGTGATGATATTAGACGAAATGCAATCAAGTGACGCGCGGGATCATTGGGATGCTGAGCCAGCGAGTACCAGTATGCATCAGGAGCCTAGTCAAGTGACCGACGAGGAACGAGAAGCCAGGTTTGGACAACGTGGTGCTACGGTCCTGATTACAGGACTCACCGGTTCTGGCAAGCGATTGGTAGCCCACGCACTTGAAAGACGGCTTTTCGACTCTGGGCGGGCGTGTACGCTGCTTGATGGTCCAAAAATGAGACTCGGAGTGAGTAAGGATCTTGGTTTTACGCCTGAAGGAAGAAGCGAAAATATGCGTCGCGCTGCCGAATGCGCGAGGTTATTGAATGAGGCAGGTCTGATTACAATTGCGAGCTTTCTTGCTCCGCGTAAGGAAGTTCGAGATAAGGCGCGCGATGTGGTGGGTTCGGATCGCTTTATCGAGGTTTTTCTCGATGTGCCATTGGAAGTATGTCGCGAGCGGGATACAAACGGCATGTATGCCTTGGCGGATTCTGGAGAAATTCAAGATTTTCCTGGCGTCACTTCTCCCTATGAAGAACCGGTAGCAGCCGATCTTACTTTAGCCCCGCATACAGACGCACTTGATGCGAGTGTCGAAAAGATCCTCGAATTGCTTAAGCAGCGGGGTTTTATCCGCTGAGTAGAGAATCCGACTCGCGTCACTCGAAGGTTTTTACCTGACCACTTGCAGATTAGCCTGCCTTGGCCTGTCCTTCACTCTGCTCGCCAGCGTTTCCTTCCGCTCGATAGAGTCGGATGGTGGCAGAGTTTGGCGTTCGTCGTTCGGGCATGAATCCATATTTACCACCAGCAAAGAATGGATAAAATTCTGCCGCCGGTCCCGAGGTGAATTCGCTTTTAAGTCGCTTGAGAATCTCATTCCAGCCTAAACCACTTCGATAGATCAATCGGTAGGCGCTTTTTAAACTCGCCATATCCTCCGTTTGATAGCCGGCTCGCTGAAGACCGACTCGGTTCAGGCCGACCACCCCACTGGTGTTTCCGTCGAGCATCACAAACGGAGGCACATCTTTGACTGCTCGAGAGTAACCCCCAACAGCGGCAAGGCGCCCAACTCGACGAAATTGTTGTACGGCTGCGCCTCCGGCAACATAAGCGCGATCGTCGACAGTAACGTGGCCGGCGAGCATCACATTGTTAATCAACACAGTATGATTTCCGACCAAGCAATCATGGCCGATATGAACGCCGACCATGATCAGATTGTGATCGCCGATGTGTGTTGACTGGTGCTCGTCCAATCCACGATGCACAGTTGTATTTTCGCGAAAGGTATTTGCTGAGCCGACCTTTAGATCCCCGGTTTTTTCGGGCAGGTGCGAATGTTGAGGTAAGCCTCCTAAGATTGCACCCTCATGCAATATATTTCCAGGGCCCAGTTTTGTCCTTTCTTTGACGATTGCACGACTCGCCAGGTGACAGTCATCCCCGAGGACGACATTTTTTTCGACGATGCAAAATGGGCCGACGTGCACGCCCTGTCCCAGCGTAGCTGTGCTATCAACGATGGCGGTGGGATGAATAGGCAAGATTCTGATCCACAAATCGATTTAGAGATTCTGCGATAAAGACTTTATCGACTCCAAAGTGCGCCTAAATCAGAAGAATGTGACGAAATCAAATATTTGGTTCTTTCCGTAACCAACACTTGAAGGCAAGCTAGAAAATGATTCCAATGAGGACCTTATTTGTTTTTAGGTTGGTTTAACCTGATTTAGAATGCTTTCACTGATGGAGTACGGCCATGGCAGATGTGCATGAATTATACGATCAAGCGGACCAATTGAAGGTGGAGGGGAAACTCGAGGAAGCGGTGGCCAAATATGGAGACATACTGGCGGAGGATCCAAATTACGCGCTAGCACATGCAGCGCTAGCAGTCGTTTGTGGTCGCTTGGGTCAGCACGATTCGGCAATTGAGCACGCGCGTCGCGTGTGTGAAATTGCGCCAGAGGATCCCTTTAGCCATACTCAGTTGAGCGTGATTTATCAGCGGGCGTATGCGGGCACTAATAATCCACAATACATCCAGGACGCTGAAGATGCGATGGCACGTTCGCAGATGTTACAGCAGGGTAATTCCTAGCTTTTTGGCCGCCCATTTCTTCAGGGTGCAGTTGGGTGGTTTGACCGTATTTCTTCCCATGCTGTTACTAAAGCGAATCCAGCTTGTTGGATTTCATCAGCGGTCGTAAATCGACCTAAACTGATGCGGACGGTTCCTCGAGCGACAGGTCCCGTTACCCCCATAGAATGAAGCGTGGCTGAAATGGTGGTTGAGTGGCTATGACAAGCGGCTCCGGTCGATGCACATAGGTGTGGAATCCGCGTAAGCAGGTCAACGGCTTCCACATCGGGAAAAGAAGCACTCGTTGTATTGATAAGACGATCCGCCGATTTTGCATGAATCATGATGTGACCCTGTGTTTCCCGTTCCAAAAGCTTTTCAAGTTGGTCGCGAAGTCCGCGGATCCGCGAAGCATCCTGCTCGACCCTTTCTTTGGCTATCTGAGCGGCCGCACCAAGGGCTACGATTTGAGCCACATTCTCGGTGCCAGGACTAAGACCACCTTCCTGACCACCGCCGTAGACCAGTGGGCTTAAGGCAACGCCTTCTTTTACATACAAACTACCAATTCCTTTGGGTGCGTAAAATTTGTGCCCCGCAACCGTCAAGAGGTCCACTCCGAGTTTCTGGCAAGAGACAGGCAATTTCCCTACGGACTGAGCGGCATCGACGTGCAGCAAGATTCCGGCAGATTTGCAAATTTCCGATATTGCCTCGATCGGCTGTATGGTGCCGATTTCATTGTTGGCGTGCATCACGCTGACTAATTTTGTATTTGGGCGAATCGCGGCGGCAACTTCTTTCGGATTGATTGTCCCATCCGAATCACAACCGAGTACCGTCAGTTTGCATCCTTGTCGCTCAAGGGCACGCAGCGGTTCAAGCGTTGCTGGATGCTCGATTGCGGAGGTAACGAGATGAGATGAAAAAGGTGACTCGGTTGCCAAAATTGCCCCACCAATCGCCAGATTGCTGCTCTCGGTACCGCCTGAGGTGAAAATCAGTTCGTTGCTGGTGCAATCAAGCAGCTGTGCCAACTGTCTCCTAGCAAGCATCACCGCTTCAGCTGCCTCTCGACCGAGAGCATGATGGCTTGAGGGATTGCCATAGCACTCGGTTAAAAACGGTGTCATTGCGTCACGTACGCCAGGATCGACAGGCGTGGTCGCATTGTGATCCAGATAAATAAGAGTAGGGTTGGCTAACATGGGCGCAGCCGCCTTGGGCAGCGATTCTAATTGAGCGGAGGTGATCGATTGAGAACGTCCACCAGCTGCCTCAACCTACCTAAATTGCGACGATTAAAGTGAAAGATTAGTCGTGGCATTTCTTTGAGTTCCGGCTCATCTTTTTCTTCATCGAGCGGGTCGCAGATATCGAATTTTCCACTCGAAAGAATATCGGCGAAATCCGTATTGATCCTATCAAGCTGCTCATCCGAGATTCGCGTTTTGAGACGAAAAACCAAAAAATCGTTGACGTATCGCATGCTATGGAAGATGCGATAAAAATTTAAAATTTCCTCTATCGCACAGTCTACGCTATCGGTGAGTTTATAGAGTGATAAATCATCGGGCGAAATCATGCCTTCTTTGAGCAGCTGGTTGTGGACAAAAGTGTCCCAATCCTTCCAGAAATGCGCACCGGGAGCATCGAGGAAAACAACGGGGACAAGGTCACGTTTTCCTGTTTGTAGGAGCGTGAGAACCTCAAGCCCTTCATCGAGCGTACCAAACCCACCGGGGAGTAGACAAACGGCGTCACATTCTTTCACAAACATTAATTTGCGCGTGAAAAAATATTTCATATGAACAAGTTTGTGGTCACCTCGAATGATGGGATTGGAGTCTTGCTCAAAAGGAAGCATAATATTGAGCCCCATCGACTGCTTACGTCCAGCTCCGCGATGCCCTGCTTCCATGATTCCGCTCGCGGCTCCGGTGAGGACAAACCACGATTGCTCTGCCATGCGCCGCCCAAACTCAATCGCTTGGAGGTAGGCTGCATTTTCAGGAGGGGTTCGGGCAGAGCCGAAGACGGCGACGATACGTTCCTGGCGATAAGGAGCAAAAACCTTAAAAGCGTATCGTAGTTCTCGCAGAGTGCGACTAACAATTTTTACATCGCCACGACTAGTATTATCAAGTTGTAGTTTTTCCGTCGATTCCTTGATTTTATCAATGAGATCGTGGGTATGTTTCACCATCTTCTTTTTTTGATTTGCCAACGTCACATTTCCTTGAGTAACTTTCCATATCGTTTGCTGCAACCTAACCCACCGGCTTCCGCAAGAACACCGCCAGTCATGCGAGTGATCGACCCGCAGCAAGCAATATTCCCAACCGTTGTTGTTTCTAAAGCATTGTACGTTGCCAGGCAAAAAAAACCCGAGACCCTTAAGGGCCCGGGAATGATGTTTTTTTGGCGACAAGCTTAGGCAGAAGGTCGACGGAAATGTTGGTAAGCCAGAATGACTTCATATAAGTCAGTCGAGATCGTTACTTCGTCGTCGGAGAAGTCCTGGAGCCAACTGCGATTGCTTTGGACTGCTTCAGCCAAAAGCGGAAAGATCTGTCCTAGCGGCACAGAGATGGAGTCTACGGTGCTAGTATTGATATCTACAGTTTCTGTTTGCGGTCCGTGATAGACCTTGAGGTGATTCGTTATCATCGCGAGCATCCTTGCTTCGTCGAACGGCCTCCCTGCAATCGTGTTGTTTGTTATCGTCAAGTTCGGTCTGGAACGTTCAGTGAAAATAGTCCGAATATCCAGTTTTTATTGCCGGCATCGCTATCATATTTTATAAATTCACCATTTCATCAGAAGATTCATAAAGTTCCCGACAAGACCGTGCTTGGCTTTGGAGAGCCAATCGAAACGTCGCCCATGGTAACTTCTGGGCTTGTATATTTATATCGAATAAAAAACGAGAAAGCGTCTCAACAACAGAGCGAGAAAGCATCTCAATAACCGAGTGTGTGAAACCCTGGGTCAGACGTTTGGTGTATCCAGTGCTGCAATTTTAATTCGATACGATAAGGGCGACTGGTCAACGATAGCGGGTGTGTTAAACTAACCACAAAGCGATAGTTGATAGCACGCAGCAGAAAAGACACACAGTACGTTTACTGGAGGCAGAGTACGATGTTGAATTCCCAGATCGAAATAGCTCTTAATAAACAGATTAATCTCGAATTTTCCGCCTCCTATATTTATTTGGGGATGGCTCTCTATATGGATGCAGAGCACCTCTCTGGATTTGCTTCGTGGATGGTCGCTCAAAGTGACGAAGAACGGACGCATGCTCGCCGACTTTTGCGTTATATGCTTGATAGAAATGGAAATGTCGATCTTGCTGCTATTCCCAAGCCAAAGGTTGAATACAGCTCGGTCAGGCAGGTCTTTGAGGCATCTTTAGAGCAGGAAAAAAATAACACGCGGTCAATCAATGAACTCTATGCATTGGCCGGCGAAGTAGACGATTATGCGACTCAGGCGCACTTGCAGTGGTTTTTGGATGAACAGGTCGAAGAAGAAAAATCGATCTCCGATATTCTGGGACGATTGGAACTGGCAGGTGATAATAAAACGGCAATTTTGATTTTGGATCAGGCATTGGTAGGACGTGCGGGTCACTCTCCCGATGCTATTTCAATCGTGGAAAAATAGTCCGTATGGATGACTTTGACCTGCAGCTTGAAAAGGCCGTTGCTCGAGGCCAACGGGAGCGGAAGCTAAAGACCTCACGTGCTTTTGATAAAGCAATGACCGAAGAGGACTTTCGCCATCTCCACAATGAATATCGCCTCGAATTGTCAGAATACGTTGAGCAATGCCTTTCCCGTTTGCCCAGATATCTCCCTGGTTTTGTCTGTCAGACAGTCGTAGATGATCGAGGTTGGGGATCAAGTTGTAGCCGAGACGATGTGGGTCTCGAGAGCGGCAACACGCGAACGAATTTTTTCAGTCGTTTGGAGATTGTTGTCCGTCCGTTTGGCGCACATCACGTGTTGGATATTGCGGCCAAGGGAACGGTAAGAAACAAAGAGATCTATAATCGCCACCACTACCGCCCGCTAGCCGAGGTGAATTTAGAAGACTTCAAAAGCTTCGTCGATCTTTGGGTGCCCCAGTATGCGGAAAAGTTTGCCGCTAGCTAGCTATGCTAGAAGTTCGCTTGCAAACTCTTGGGGCTGAAATAAGCCGCTTTTCACGTCGATCTTTGCCCAAAGAATATTTTTCTCGTTTGTCAAAATCTGGCTTGACGGCGGCGGCAGATTGCCATATTCTCCCGCCGCGTTTGACGGAAGGAAGTTTGTTGATATCTTCCGCAGTCGAATGTCAGGCAAACCACTGATCGTAGGATCCGCAAAAAGAAATAGAATTTGCATGAAATAAATCAGCTGTCCGCAGACATATTTGGCTGCGGAGTCCTTTGAGCAGGATCCAATCGCTCCCGGAACTTGGTGCAACATGAGTCCTTAGCCCCCCTGGGACCCGAACGCCAATTCCGGGGGCTTTTTTCATGTAGGGCAGAGTTCCTTTTCTGCCACCTGTGCGCTCCAAAGAGACAGGTCGATTTCTGCGCCTGTTGATTCAGACGGTCTAACCAAGTGCGGGAGCGGCGAAGTGGGTGACCCCTTCTCCCTTGGCAATAACGGTGATTCCACTCTCCGTTACGGTAAATCCACGGGAGCGATCGTGTTCCAGGTCGTATCCAATCACCGTTTCAGGTGGAATAGCGACACCCTTATCTATAATCGCCCGGCGTATTTTGCTGTTGCGCCCAATATCGATACTTTCAAACAGGATCGAATCCCGCACGTCTGCGTAGCTATTGATTCGGGTATCGGGTCCCACAATCGATCTTTCAACGCGTCCTCCGGAAAGAATCGCACCCGCACAGACGATACTGTCGTGAGCTTGTCCGCGTCTGCCTTCCTCACTAGTTTCAGAAAAAATAAACTTGGGTGGTGGAAGATTGGGCTGGTAGGTCCGAATGGGCCATTGGTCGTCGTACATGTTTAATAAAGGATCCACGGCAATAAGATCCATATTTGCATCATAATAGGCGTCTAAAGTTCCAACGTCTCGCCAGTAGGAACTAACTTTCTTGTTTTCATCGAGGAATGGAAATGCGAAAACGCGATGGGAATCAATGATGGCAGGAATAATATCGCGACCAAAATCATGTGCGCTATCGCTTTGCGTTGCGTCGTGGCAAAGTTGCTCAAAGAGGAACCGGGCGGAAAAAATATAGATGCCCATCGACGCGAGAGCATGGTCAGCATCTCCCGGTAGGGGTCGGGGTTCATCAGGTTTTTCTTCAAAGCCACAAATCCGTTTGGATTCATCAACTTCCATGACCCCGAACTGACGGGCATCCTCACGTTCCACCTGGAGGGCACCAATTGTCAGGTCGGCATTCTTTTCACGATGAAACGCGAGCATTTTTTCGTAGTTCATTTTGTAAATATGATCACCGGCAAGAATGACGACAAAATCCGGATGAAATTTTTCGATGGCATAGATATTCTGATAAACAGCATCGGCAGTCCCACGATACCACTGTTCATCAATCCGCTGTTGTGGTGGAACAATATGAATCGCCTCACCCAACTGGTTGACAAACAAACTACGCCACCCTTGGTTGATGTGGCGATCCAGACTGAAGGCTTTATACTGGGTGAGAACAAGAATGTTTCTAATGCCACTATTGAGCGTGTTCGAAAGCGCAAAATCAATAATTCGATAGGCACCGCCAAAGGGGACCGCCGGTTTGGCTCGATCCCGTGTGAGCGGATCGAGGCGGGAGCCTTTGCCTCCTGCAAGAATGACTGCCAGAATGTTCTCCATGAACGTATCTCAGTTAGGCTTGAAGTTGGAACGAATAACCCGGAGGCTGATCAGACAATCAGTTTCACCAGGTTTATTTTATGGACCGCTCAAATTGGATTGTAGCCCAAGCGGCTCAATCCCATCGAGGAAGTTTTACCGTCGATGATAAAAAGCATCAGTCTTAAGGATGAGGTTGAATGTTGACACAGCCTACTTTGCCAGTCATGGCTTTGGGGTATTTGTATAGGATAGGGGGTAGTGTTTGAGCGTTTGCTGGTAGAGTTTGGTCTGCGTCAGAATGGTTGTCTTTGGATCGTATTTGTTTTTCACCGCAGTTTGGCCCGTCGTGCCGATTCTTTTGGAGTACTCTGGATTTTCCAATAAATGCTGAGTCCAACTAGCCAAAGCGGCGCGATCGCCAATCGGCACAAGAATCCCGGTTTTTTCATGCTGGATGAATTCCTGGTGTACAAGCGATTCGTCCGCAATGACTGGAATGGCCCTACGCATTGCTTCGATCAATTGATTGCCGGCTGTATATGAATAACCGCTTATCTTCCAAAACAGGTCGAGATGTTCCATGAGTTGGTCTATAAGATGGTGATCATCTAAAAAATGAATTCGGTCTTGAAGGCGTACGTGATTCCGAAAGCGCTCTAGTGCTTTTCGTTGAGGACCTTTCCCGCAGATAAATACCTGTACATTGTTACCAGCCACTTTGAGCAGTTCGGTAGCCCAGATGACATCGCGTAATCGATTTCCAGCTTGCATTGAATCGCTGATCGCAATGAGTCGACTATTTTCCGGGAGCTGCAACTTCTGTAAGAGATCTTTCCGATCGATCGTTGTATTGGGTGACATCGCAATAGCAGGGGGGATCACAACCAGCTTCTCGTTTGTAAAGTGCATTAGCGTATGATTGACATTACACAATCGTCGACTGGGAATAATGATTTTTGTAATGTGTTTTTTTAACAAACGGTCGACAAATATTTTCCTTTTGCTTTTTTGATCTGTCGTATCCGATACACTGCAAAAAATTGTTTTGACACCCGCGATGCGGCCAGCGAGCGGCCCGTAAACATTAGCCGTTGAATCCCACGAATGCAGGAGATCCGGCTTCCATTGTCGGATGAGCCGAACGAGTGGCCAAAGAACCCAGAAGTCAGGTTTGTGACCATAACCAACCGCATGTACAGGAAGCGCTGTTTTTTTTAAAAGCAACTCGTCGCTTCGATTTCTAGAAAGAAGGCAAAACTGGACGTCAAATTCTTGGGGAGGTAATTGAGCAGCCAGCAGTGCGCATTGCCGCCAACCACCTTCATAATCACAGGAGGAAAGAATTTCTAGAATCCGCTTGCGGGCCATGGACTTGCGGGAGGGTGTGTTCTTTCAGTGAATGCCTCGATGGGGCAAATGCATCGGAACCCGGATTGACCGGCAGTTTGCATCGTTTTACCCCCCGTTGGCACATATCTTAAGTGTCGCTTGCGTAAATATTGCCACATTCGAGCGACTTTAGAGGCCAATGTACAATCCACAACTTAAGTGTAAACCCCTTTACGGTGTCTTTGCAGGGTGCCTCGCTCGCGGAGAGTATTCTCGAAGTTTATTGCGGCAAATTCTTTTGACACCTACTGATTGTCCTGATTCTTGGCTTTAAAATACAATCTATCGAAATCACACAAACGTACGGGGTCGATAAGATTGTATGGGAAACTGGCAAAATCAGGATGTGGATGGGCACGGATGCGATGTTTTTCAGCCCGAGCGGCCGAGTCAATATGGTTACACCATCATCTATCTCCATGACATCTGTCTCCAAGGATTGACCGGTCGCGAAAGTTTCGAGAATGCTTTTGAGGAACACGGTCTGAGAGTGATTGTTCCACATACAAGTCGTAGTTGGTGGAGTGATAAAATATGTGTGGAATTCGACCATAATCGCACCGCCGAGAGCTATCTCTTGAAATCTCTAGTTCCCTGGCTTGCAGCGCATTGGGAAGCAATCCCCCCGAAAATTGCTCTTCTAGGAATTGGAATGGGGGGACAAGGTGGTCTGAGATTCAGTTTTAAATATCCGGATATATTTCCTATCGTCGCGGCAATCACACCTGCTATTGATCACCAATGCTGTTGGAGCGACGAAGAATCCTTCTTAGCCCAAATGTATTCCAATGAGGAAGCAATCAGGCAAGACACGGCTACCCTTCATATCCACCCGCTTTATTGGCCACGCAATATATGGTTTTGTTCGCATCCAACATGGATAGAAAGTGCTCAGCGACTCAATATGAAATTGTCAGCCCTTGGCATACCGCACCAAGCGAATTTAGAAGCCAAGGGTCAGCAAACCTCAGGCGGCTATGAGGAGCAAATGGCTGATTCTGCAGTCCGCTTCATCGTCGAAAGGTTAGAGCTAGAACGGCGACGAATTCAATAGGCGTTTGTTAGTTTGTCTCGCCCGGTGGTAAATTGCCGTCGAAAAGTCGGACGCCATCCATTTGGACCCGATTTTCTGTTCGCCAGAAATATATTTTTTGTGCAGTGAGGCTAGAAGGCGGTGTGTTTTTTATTTGACGTGCTAGTTGGGCATAGGTGTCGCCAGCACCCTCTAAGACAAACAATTCTTTACCCGTTGTATAAGTCAACCGATGACCACTGGCACTGAAGCTTTCGCCGTTCACACGGGAATTTCCCACAGCCTCCATTTCTACAGGACGGTCAGATGCTTTTTTGGAGCCCATCTGTCTGACTGTGAGTTGATCGCAATTTAAAACGACCTGATCGCCGCGTGGACCGATCGCCGGATCAATAAAGACTTCTTCCTTCCGATGCTTAACCGGTCCGTAGGTGCAAAGAACTCTTTCGACAAAAGTGAGCTCGCGGTGATGGACATTACCCATAAGCCCTCTGGAAAATTCAACCTTAAGATAGTTTATGGCGTTTTGTTGAGAACGATCTGGCAGAGGAGTCGATTTTGCGGGTGACGTCGTCAAAAACAGAGATGATTGTGAGGTAGCCCCACTTCTTACAGAAGTCACTAGACCCGGACCTCTGGCAGTCAGTTGTCCGCTTGGTTGTTCAATGGTTAAGTCTGTTGTGGTCAATTGATCAAGTGTTACTTCTTGTCCCTCTTTGACTTCACGGTTGGTCAGACGTACGCCCCCGAGGCACGCAATTTTTTTAACTTCGATGGAGTCGCGTTCGATAGGTGAAGAAAAATTGAGTTGTCGGTTTAAAGTGACTTTTAAATCTGCTGTGTGCAGTTGCTGGTTTTTTGTCTTTGCATAAACATCCTCCTCAAACGAAAGTGTTGTGTTATCAAAATGCATCCGACCCTTCCAGGTAATACCCAACGTCTCTACTTCCTCAAGCTGATTACCTTGCAGGTCGCGGTCGAGTGGAATTTGCATGGCACCAGCACCTCGTACCCACATCCGTCCGGTACCCCTCTCTAATTGCAGTGTATTTCCGGTAATCGATGCCGAGCGGCCTGTCGCTCGTGCAGGCTGACCGGTGAGTGAAACAACCGCTTCAGGGGTATCCGCATCGAATAAGTCCAAGTGGTCGCCATGCACAGTCAGAGGAGGTTGATCTGTCCCTTGTTCGGTTAATTCAACACTGCCCGATACACTTGCGGCAGTCGGTGTTGGCCGACTCTGCCCAGACATTGCTAAGGTAAGTTGAATGAGATCCCCCTGAATATGGTAATGGCTTTCTGATAAATCTTGTTTTTTCTGTTCCTTACGACCCCCCGGATTTTCAGAGCCAAAGGTGGATCCTAAGAATGTATCGTCTCCAGACGATGCATCCTGGTCGCCGGCTCCACCGTTCGGTCTCTGTTCAAACCACACTTCTAGTCGATCGGACACAGCCGACAACTTCTCCCCGTGCAGCCGAACATTTTCGAGTGCAAGCGCGGAATGTGGAATCCAATGACCCCAGGCACTGTCCGCCTGAGTAATCTTATTTTGTTGTTGTACCGCCTCCGGAAGTCGATCCAGCCACAACCAAATTTTCTCCGCTTGTAGAGCACTTGCCTTCGCATGCTGTAGCCGACCACCGCCAAGAATAGAAATTACCTGACCTTTATCATAAGGCTTCATTTCTAATACTTGTTTCCAGCTCGCTTCAAAGGAGGCCTCGTTTCCAGTGCCCCCGGCGGAGATTAGGCGTCCAGGTCCGGTTGCCTGAAGCGTACCGAGATCGCCCTGTTTGCCAGGCCGGTAATCGATGTCCATTGCGGTCAGCGAACTTTGCTGATGGGTTAAGGTCACCGGAGTATCTCCCTGCAGAATCAATCGCTGTGTTTTTAATTCGACTTCAAGGTGATTTCCCTGTGCGGTTGCTTGCCAAGTAGGCGTGGAGATACGAACGGGAGAGCCATCGGCAATAAGAAGTGTTGGCTGGATATTCGTATCGAGCGAAGACGCTTTAAGGTTTTTTGAGACTGGGTTACGCAGCTCTTCAAAATGAATGGTCAAAGCATCGCACGTCAGTCGATCGGGAAGTGCACTCGCATGATGTCTTGTTACGTCGACCTGATCTTTAAAAGATGCAGTCAGTTTATCACTATCCCAACGAAAGCGACCTCGACATCGCACTTCGACTGAGGTGGTTTGTTCCTGCGAAACTGGTGGCGTCGAAACAGAATTCGCAAAGGGATCGTTGGGGAGCAGTGGTTTCGCTGGAAGGTCCAAAAAAAGCTGCACATCCTGAGATAGTTCGACTCTTTCAACTGTCTGCATTTCGCTATTCGTTTGTGCAGGTTCAGCCTCGTTGTTGAGGCGAAATTGCATCTGCAAGCCGCGACCCCGGCCTCGATTTTTGCCGAATTGAAACGCAACATTTTGTCGACTCCATAAGCGATCCTCACGGAGTTCCACATCGCGTGTCACAAGAGAAAAAGATTTTCCAGGATCATTTTCTGGATCTTGGCTCCTGATGGAGACTTCACCAAGAAGTCGCCCGCCTTGTAATTTACCAATTTTTGCCCGTGCTAAATCACAACCACCTTCAAAATCAAGAATAGCGCCGCCGGGCGCCCTCAAAATCACGACTGGTTTTTTTTGCTCGCTGGATGGGCGTCCCTCGGGAAAAAATATAAAGGTACAGGGTTCAATTCTCAGTTGATCGTCAGCAGTGCCCTCATAGTTTTGAAGCAATAAAGCAAATTCGGGCTTTTCAATGACGATTGGCTGTTGACTCTCCCAGTCATCTGCTTTGAAGTATTCTTTAAGTCTTTTGATTTGTGGCGGGGTCTCTGAAAAATCGACAAACTCAATTCGCGGGGTCTCTGCAGGAGCAGTCGGCACGAGCAGCGGTGCCAGCAGAAATCGATACAGCGCAAAAACCACTATTACCACGATGAAACTTATCAGGGTATGGAAGCAGCGTGTGATCATCGATTTATCGGACAGAGGATCATAGTTGCGTTTGTTTCGTTGAAAATCGGTGCCGCAATTTGCTGACCGAGCCTCAGGTTTCGTTTGCTGAGAATCGGCGCAGGACTTCTGCCCACTTGCCCTGTGTTCGCAGAATGCGCTCAATCAATTCGCGAACTGCCCCATGCCCTCCTCGGCGATCAGCAACGAAAGAGGCTGCCTCGCGGACGTCGATCGCGGCATCTGCCACCGCAGCGGGCATTCCCACGTATTGCATTGCAGGGAGATCAGGAAGATCATCGCCGATATAGCAAACCTGATCAGGAGATAATGTCAAAGTTGAAATGATCTCACGCACAACCGAAAGTTTTTCTTCAAATCCCTGGCGAACAAGAGTAATCCCCAGTTCCTTTGCCCGTATCTGGACAATATTGGATGATCGACCAGTTACAATGCCAAAGTGCAGTCCTGCGCGTTGCCAGAGCTTGATTCCTAAACCATCTCGAATGTGAAAACGTTTTGTCTCAATACCTTCGTTATCAAAGATGATTCCGCCGTCCGTGAGCACACCATCGACATCGCTCAAAATCAGAGAAATTTTTCTTGCTTGTTCATCGAAAGACATAGGGAATCACAATGTGCAGGTCGGTTGAGGTGGTCAACCCAAAAGCCGCCTGTTGGGTGTTTGGGTCGACTCGGAATCTATTCCACAGTCCTTGTTTTGCTGCATTAAGCGTGGCCCTCGGACTGCAGAGGGTGCTGAGTTACCTATTTTTGCAGCAGACGTCACCGTTTGTTCATTAACCAGATCGGTAATATCGAGCAGTCCTCTTGGTTTTCCATCCGAATCGACAACCGGTAACTCGCTCAACTTTCTCTCGGCCATGATGGCCATCGCATCACAAAGCATCGACCCGGCGGGCACAAGGATCGGTTGCCGCGTCATCACTTCACCGATGGGACGATCCAGCGCATTTTCCTGACGACCTTCAAATAAACGGGCGAGATCGCTATCGGTGAAAATGCCAATGAGGCGTTGTGTTGCATCCACAATGATCACCGCACCACTGCGGCGACCCTCGATCGGGCGTGTGCTCAAAACTTCTCGAAGCGTCTCTCTCTCCTCTGCCCAACGACATTGAGCGAGGGGTCGCATTCGTTGTTCGACTTCTGCCAACTGAGCACCAAGACTCCCGCCCGGATGAAAGCGGGCAAAGTCTTCGCGACCGAAATTACGCATACGACTGGCCACAAGTGCCATCGCATCCCCGTAGGCCAGCATTGCCGTTGTACTTGTGCTCGGCGCAAGACCCAATGCACAGGCTTCTTGCAGTGGGCCGAGTTCGAGTGCAACGGTAGCAGCGACACCAAGAGGACTCTGACGATCTTGTGTGATGGCCAAGATGGTCGTTTCTAGCTCGGCAAGCGAGGGAAGCAACCGTAAGATCTCCTCGGTTTTTCCACTCTGGGACAAAATAAGAACCACGTCATCCTTATGAATGCGGCCTAAATCTCCGTGAAAAGCCTCTGCCGGATTTAAAAAGTGGCTTCGTGTACCGGTCGACGCGAGCGTTGCGACAATTTTTTGGCCAATCAGTCCGGCCTTTCCCATCCCGGTGACGATGATGCTTGTTTCACATTTGAAAATATGAGAAACCGCTGCTAAAAAGTCGGCGTTTAAGCGTTCGGCCAAATCCCCTAGCGCAGCCGATTCCATCTGAATGATTTCTCGCGCATAACGAATCTGCTCAAAGGGTGTCAGCGCAGGAGATCCATCGACTTGGTGGGTCTTTGCGCGTCGAGGGGCTTCCATGCTCATCGACTCATCTTCCTTGATGTCGAGAGGGGTGATTTAAAGTTGGCTCGGGATTGTAGCCAGCCCCCCCTTTCAGAGCAACGTAAGGATCGCCTTTTTGGTGGCCCGACCGTTCAATTTGCTAGCATTGCGGGCATCGGATCAGGGCCAACGTGACCGAAGGTTGAACGTGTGGACCTTTTTGAGGCTGGGGTCCGTTGAGTGAAGACGCTTTTAGGGGTATTTTGATGCCTCTCAAGGGCAAGATGGAGGCAGTTCTGTCTTGGAAAAGCAATAGATCGGATAAATGGCGTCGACCCGATCTTGGGCAGATGGATGGGTAATCAAGAAGGGAGTGAATGCTATGGGCCTATTTGAAGGCAAAAAAGGATTGATTCTGGGTGTAGCCAATGACCATTCGATTGCCTGGGCCGTGGCTCAGCAGATTATGTCGGAAGGCGGGCAGTGTGGTTTTTCCCATTTACCTGATCGCCCGGACGATGAGCGACAGCGGAATCGACGACGGGTTGCCAAGCTTACGGATGACTGCCCGCAGGCGGCATTCTTGGTTCCAATGAATGTGAGCAAGGATGAGGATATTCAGTCGGTCATGCAGCGAGCAAAAGAAGAATTTGGCACGATCGACTTTTTGCTACACTCGATTGCCTTTGCTAGCCTAGACGATCTGAGCCGAGAGACGGTCGAAACAAGTCGCGACGGTTTTAAGATGGCGATGGAAATAAGCGTTTATAGTTTGATTTCTGTTTGTAACGCTGCTCGTAGTATTTTTTCAGACAATGCAAGCGTGTTAACTATGACCTACTTCGGCGGTGAAAAAGCAGTCCCGGGTTATAACGTGATGGGAATTTGCAAGGCGGCACTTGACGCATCCGTCCGTTATTTAGCATACGATCTCGGCCCCCAAGGAGTCCGTGTGAATGCGGTAAGTGCCGGCCCAGTGAAAACGTTGGCTGGCCGAGCGGCAGGGGTGGAAGAGATGCTTTTACTGTACGAAAAAATGGCGCCCCTCAGTCGTAATGTTACCCATGAAGAAGTTGGAAAATCTGGTTCTTTTCTATTGTCGCCGGCCGCGGGTGGTGTGACGGGAGAAATTCTCCACGTTGATGCGGGCTACAACATCATGGGATCACCCGGTCGCTTGCTCGAAGGCTACAAGTCCTGAAGTCGCCATGGAACGTGTTGCCATCGCCGTTCTTTGGCACGCAGGAAAGTTCCTGATCGGACGTCGTAGCCCCGGCGATTTTCTCGCCGGTCTTTGGGAATTTCCTGGTGGAAAGATTGCCGCAGGAGAAACGCCAAGCGCAGCGGCAGTTCGCGAATGCAAGGAAGAAACTGGCTTGGATGTAATGGTGATCGGAACGTGCAAAGAATGCACACATTGCTATCGATCGTCGGCAAAAAAAGGAGAGCCGGCCGAAGCGGTTTCTCTCAAACTCCACCTTTCATTTTTAGCCTGTCGCCCCCTCGATCTTACGCAGTCGATTACCTCACCCTTTTGCTGGGTTGCTGCTGAGCAGTTGTCTTCACTCGAGTTTCCTGCCGCCAACCGGGCGGTCCTTGCGCAACTCATCAGGGCTGATTTTGTAGAGAAGTTGTGGGGCGGTGGATCGTGAATGGATGAGAGCGGACACTTTTCCACATCGATTTTTTGGAAACTATTTTTTTGCTCCGCCCCTTATTTGGGTGACCTCGGTGACCATAGCGACCAAAAAATCGCTACAGAAGGCACACTTTTTTGAGCCAACTCTTGATCTGTCGAATCTGCCTATTCTCGCCCGATTGTTGGGTGCCTAGAATAGAAGCACGCTTTTCCTTTTAGAAAGTTGACCCTATGACCTCTCGTGTTCTCACGGCCTTGCCGGTTTTTAACGAACAACAACATGTCGAGCAGGTGCTCGATAGTGTGAAACAGTATGCGCAGAATGTGCTCGTTGTTGATGATGGATCGACAGATGGGACAGCTGAAAGTTTGCAGAAATCTTCTGATGTTCACGTCGTCACCCATTCGATGAATCAGGGTTATGGTGCGGCTTTGAGATCTGCGTTCGATTTTGCGCAGCGAGGTGGTTATGACGTCCTGGTGACGATTGATTGTGATGGACAGCATGAACCACAGAGAATTCCAGAATTTGTTTCTGCATGCGAGGATGCATCCACTGCTCGATCGATCGATATTGTGTCCGGAAGTCGTTACTTGAAGAGTTTTTCGGGCGATGGGGTCCCACCCGAGGAACGTCGGAGCATTAATCTACAACTCACTAGTGAGATCAATCGTCGGTTAGGTTTAGATCTGACAGATACTTTTTGTGGATTCAAAGCATATCGTGTTTCGAGTTTGCCGCTGTTAAAAACTTTAGAGAATGGTTATGCGATGCCTTTGGAACTTTGGGTACGTGCAGTTGCAGCTGGATTGAAAATAGTAGAGATTCCCGTGCCACTCGTTTATCTTGCTGAGAAGCGATCGTTTGGTGGTTCGCTTGATGATGGGCAGACGCGACTTGAGTACTATCATCGGGTGTTAAACGACAGTTTACGTGGCGTCTCTTGTCAGTCTGAGAATGGGCCGGCAGCACCTCTCTATGGAGAACCAGCCGAATGACTGTGGCTCGCTTAGAAAAGATCCACACACGTTGGGTGGTTCCCCAAGAAGACCAATCCTTGCTCGTGGCACCAGCCCCAACTCAGGTGAGTTCGTTGTTGGC
>Ga0209986_10000275_pt1 | contig 49180 bp, 47 predicted proteins | sample BlataG_FD_183168 | JGI IMG/M metagenome (GOLD analysis project Ga0209986, IMG submission 183168) | Deep subsurface microbial communities from Black Sea to uncover new lineages of life (NeLLi) - Black_00105 metaG (SPAdes) (version 2) | ecosystem: Environmental > Aquatic > Marine > Oceanic >... | reverse complement strand
GCCAGCAGACAGTGCCAGCACAACCCAGGGAATACCCTGCCGCGCCGTCTGCAGGAAGGGAGCAGCAGCCAGCAGACCACCGCCGGCACCAACCAGCAGTCCCACGATCACCGGCAGCAGTGCTTCCAGCCAGAGAACCGCCGCCAGCCGCCGGCGAGTGAAGCCGAGCGCATGCAGCACCGCCAGCGAGCCGCGTTGTTCGATTGCACCCTGGATGGCCACGGCGGCCACCCCAACCGTGCCCAGCAGCAGACCGAGCGTTCCCAGCGTCTGAAATCCGGCCAGGAAGGTGTTCTGAACGGCAAACAGCCGGCAGAGCCGATCGGCTGCCAACTCAACCGTCGCGCCGGCATCGGCCCAGGCGGTGGCCAAGGTCTTCGCCACAGGATCGTCCTGCCCCAACCCGACAGCTGCCGGGGCGGCGACAACTGCCCGACGATACCCACTGACAAGCGGATAGAGCCGGGTGAAGTCAGCTTCTGCGAGGAGAATCGCCCCCTGAAGAATTCCCGGCTCGAGCAGGCCGACAATCTCACAGACCGTTCCGGCAACGTCATCTCCGGGCGCGTCTTCCTGTCTGAGCGGCGCGACCTGACCGGTTACCGGCGAGAGCCGAAAGCGACCGCCGATACCACCCAACTTGAGCGCCCACGCTGCAGTGGCGGCATCCAGAATCACCGGTACAGGCCCAGCGGACGAGCCTGCTTCGCGATGCTGCAACAAGGCCCAGGGGCTCGACTGGCCGGCTGCCAATGGGCGATGCGACACAAACTGAAAACCACCCCTTTCGAGAAAGCGAGCGGGCAGTCCGAGCACCAACGGCTGCGTCGTGGCGTAAAGATTGGTGCAGCTGGCATCGTCGCCGCGGCTGCTGCGCAGCAGCGCGATTTCACAGCCAGCCACGAGCTGCCGCTGGGCCGTTGTCAGCCCAAGCTCGAGGCCGCTCTCGGGGCGACTGGGGTCGATGCTGGTCGCCGCCGCAAACCGCACGAGATGGGTCCAACCTCCCGTCGGAGTATCGCGGCGGCCGGCAGGCCCCGGCGTAGTCAGCTCAAAGCCGGCCACGAAGATGATCAGAAACTCGGCCAGACCGACCAAGGCCGCAACGGCCACTCCCCGACCAGACCGCCGGGCCACCCCCCGGCCCGCCAGCCCGAGCAGCGAACGGATGGGGCGTTGGCTGCCAAACCAACGACGGCGGCCGGCCGAACCGGAACCCGCGCCGCGAAGCAGCCGCAGCGGTGATCGTCGCCCGGCCCGCCTGGCAGCCAGTACTACCGCGGCAGCAGCGACCACCGCCGCCGCGGTACCCCCAGCTGCAATGGTCAGCGGGCCGGGGAGGCTGCCGCTGAAAACCGCTTCGCTTCCGGCGGCGACACTGGTCGCCCAGCCGCGGCCCAGCCGCCGCAGCAACAACTGCGACCAGAGCGGCCCCAGCATCATGCCCACCACCGCCCCCACCAGAATCGCCACGGAGGAGACGGTGATCAGCAGCCCGGCCAGCCGACGGGGCGGCCAGCCGACGGCGGCGAGAATACCGAGCGTTCGGCTCCGCGAGGCGACCAGCAGTCCGAACAGGAGCCACAACAACACCAGTCCGGCCCCAATCACAAAGCTGGACAACGCCAGAAAAAGCAGGCCGAAGGGAGTCGAACCGCTCGCTGCCAGGGCAGCGATGCGGGCCAGCGGCACGACCTCCAGCCCGGCTGCCGCCGGGGGAATGGCCGCTGCTACCTCGGTCGAGATGGCGTCGTAGTTCGTCGTGGCTGGCAGTCGCGGCAGGTGCCAGGCAGTGGTCTCGCCAAAGCGGCTGCCGGCGATCCGGCGGGCACGCTCAAGCGGCATGAACAGCTTGGGGGTCGCTCCGTATGCTTTCCAGTACCGGTCGTCCTGGTCGTCCGGCGGCGTCGACCGCACCCGGGTGCGGTCGAAGGGGAAGGGAGGATCCCAGTCAGCGATTGAATCTTCATCGGTGATGCCGACAACGGTCGGCACGGTTTCACGGGCCGCCGCCAGCCCGGTCATGGCGGCAATACCGCCGATCCGGCAGCGGTGAGTCGCTTCAGTGACCTGTCCGTGCAGGGTCTCAGCCACAAAGCAGGTGAGGTCGAGGAAATCACCAACAGCCACCGGACGGCCCTGGGCGGCCAGGTCATCTGCCAGCCACTGATTGATGATCACGTCATCGCCCATCGGCCCGGGAAAGGCCGTACCGGTCGCATCAACCAATCGGCCCAGCGGATGATCGTTGCCTTGGATCCCGAGGACCGTCGAGTAGGGCACCCGCGGGCCGCCGCCAACCGGCTGAATTTCATTGGCCAGAAACACGAGCGTGGGAACACCACCAACCGGCCCGAGCACCGCGTTGGCCGCCCGATCGACGGCCGGCTCAAGGAGCAGCCGCCGACTGGTGAGCCGGGCACCCGCCGGGCCGGCGAGCGGCTCAAGCGTCAGGCCGTAGTCGGCAAGTGTCGGCCGAAGGGCCTGCCGCAGGGTGGCGACGGCCGTCGCCCCACCGCCATCCCCGGCCACCGGCACGGCCAAGATCAGGTTTGCCCGCTCGGGCTGATCGAGGAGCGTCTGGCCCACCGCCAGGGTGACCAGTGCCACCCCCCCCGCAGCCTGCCTCGGCCGCAGTGAAAAGTCGCCAACACTTCCCGGCGGCAGCACCGCCGCCACAGTGAGCCGCCGGCTACTGCTGCGGGTTGCCCGACGTCCCAGCGGGGTGTCGGCCGGCACGGCGGACCGCTGGGCCACTCGCAGGATCACCGGATCGCCGACCGAGAGATCGAGCGTTGCGGCCAGCTGCCGGCTGATCGCCACGCCCGCCGCCGGGGCGACTGCTGGCGTGGCATAGCCGAGGCTGTCAGGCCGGTCGCAGGCAAGCAATTCGGCCACGGTGGCCGCGCGGGACCGACGGCCGTCGGCCGGCCGCTCGACGGTGACCTCGAAACCCAGCGCCGGCAACAAATCGATCGCTGGCTCCGTGGCCCCGGCGGTGACCGGACGCGGCAGTCGTCGCGCCAGCCGCCCGGCCAGATTGGCGTGGAACGGCTCACGGCCAATCACGGCAGCCGTGATGCCCCCCAGGCGATCGGCCGCTACCCGCCGCAGCCCCTGCCGGAGAGAATCTCCGACCCCGAGGCTGCCGACAATGGTGACCGTGATGACAGCGGCCGCTGCCGCCACTGCCGCAAGCTGGGGCCACCAGCAGCGAATTGCGCGACCGGCCACGCCGGCCAGCGACCGGACCGCTGATAACCGGTTTGCCCCCCTCCGCTTCATGACACCAACCGTCCGTCCACCAGTTCCAGCCGGCGGCCCTGACGGCCGTCGGCAAGTTGCTGGGCGACCGTTGCATCGTGCGTCACAACCACAAGCATGCCCCCTCCTTCGTCGACCAGGTCGGCCAGCAGATCGACGACGCCGGCCGCGGTTCGGCTGTCGAGCTGGCCGGTCGGCTCGTCCGCAAGAATGAGCCGGGGGCTGAGCATTGCCGCCCGGGCGACCGCCACCCGCTGCCGCTCACCGCCGGAAAGTTCGGCGGGCAGGTGCCGCTGTCGATCGCCCAGCCCAACCCGCTGAAGCAGATCGCGGGCCCGCTCCACCAAGGCATCGGGCACCCGACCGGCCGCGATCGCCGGCAGCAGCACGTTGTCAACCGCCGTGCAGCTTTCGAGCAAATGGTGCTCCTGAAAGACAAACCCGACCTGCTGGTTGCGAAATTCGGCCCGACCGCTGGCCGACAGCTGATAAGGATCCCTGCCATCCAACCGGACCCGCCCCGATGTCGGAGGCTCCAGTCCGCCCAGAATCGCCAGCAGCGTACTCTTACCCGATCCGCTCGGCCCCATCACGACCAGCCGCTCGCCCGGCTGCACGGTCAGGCTGATGTCGGCAAGCACCGCCAGCGGCGTGGTCGGCGTCGGATACGACTTGGCAAGCAACTCGGCTTCGAGCATTCGGTCAGCTCCTCCCGGGACCGACGATCCGGGTCAGGCCTCGACCGGCAGACGGTGCCGGGCCAGCCGATCGGCTATGAGTGATGAAAGCCGCACCGGCATCGGCTTGCAGCCGGGCCGCAGCAGACAGCGTACCGCAATCACTTTTCCGGTAGCCACCAGCGAGCCTGCAGACTCGAACCGAAAGGCATAGGTGACGCTTGAGCCGCCAACCTCAGCCACCGCGACGGCCACCTCGACCTCGTCACCAAAGCGAACGGCCGCCTTGTAGTCGGCCGTCACCGAAACCCGCGGCCAGCTCACCTCCAGCCGGCTCGAGGGAGCAGGCTCACCGGCCGCCTGAAGCGCTGCGTTGAGCGCATCGGCATCGTCCGGCTGGTGTTCCACAACCCGGAGCCCGAGATGCCGCAGCAGCTCGTGCTCCGCCGACTCCATCCAAAAAAAGAAGGCGGAGAAGTGAGCGATTCCCGCAGCGTCGGTGTCGCGAAACTCGACCAGCCGGCGGCAGCGGAACCAGACTCCGGGAGAGGATTCAGCTGCCATCAGTGGGCACGACCGTTTCAGTCAACAACGTAGGGCAGCAACGCCATGAACCGCGCCCGCTTGATGGCCCGGGTGACCGCATGCTGACTCGCAGCCGTGCAGCCGCTCTTCCGACGGCCGATGATCTTTGCCTGACGGTTCACCAGTTTGCCGAGCAGTTCCAGATCCTTGTAGTCCACGTACATCGGCCGCGGACGCTCGCCGTCGATGAAGATGGGGTCCTTCTTCTTGATTTTGGGCTTCGGTTTCGACCGCTTACGGGCTGTCTTGGCGAAACGCTTCCTACCTGGCATCGGGCTCATTGAATGTTCTTCCGCAAATCGTGAACGGAAATCTGAGGTGGCCTTCGAACACCCCATTACCAATGGGGAATCGGACCGCCATCGGTACGTCCGTTGACCGTACCAGGCTACCCTCACCGTGACCGAGTTTATCCTCTGCCACAAAAAATTGCACGGGGCCGACCCCGAAGAATCGGCCCCGTACGAGATTGATCAATCTGCTGTCAGCCGAAGCCGTCAATCCGGCCGCAGCACTTCAACAGAGTGGAACGATCAGTAGCGATCGCCATATCCACGACCACCGCCACCGCCGCCGCCGCCGCCGTAGCCGCGGCCACCGCCGCCACCACCGCCGTAACCGCGACCACCACCACCACCGCCGCCGCCGCCGCCAGCAGGACGCGGCGTCCGCTCGCGGGCTTCGTTGACGGTCAGTGGACGGCCATTGAGTTCGAGCCCGTTGAGCGCCGAGACTGCCGCCTGCATGCCCTCCTCCGACTCCATTTCAACAAAACCGAATCCACGAGACCGACCGGTCTCGCGATCCGAGATAACTTCAGCCGATCGCACCGCCCCATGCTCGGCAAACATTGCCTCAAGATCGGCAGACGTGGACGACCAGGGAAGGTTTCCCACGTAAATCTTCCGGGACATAAACCTTGGAACCTCAAAATGTCGGGAGTTGAACAAAAAAACGAGTGGGACCATCGCCAGTCGCACAGGCCGCAACTCCCGAACGCTTCGGAGTGCAGACGAAAACCGGTCACACAAAGCAAGGGTATACCAGTTCACCGGGGGATTGCAAAATTGAATTTCGCTGGCAAGCAGGTTTTTCCCGCGGCATGGTGGGCAGCTTCCTCATGTGGCTGCTAGACTACCAAACCCCCCGGAGAAAGGAGTACCCAGTCCTTCTTTGCTTGGTCGACAACTGACCGCTCTTCACCAGTGCCTGCGATGCCCAGCCAGCCCGATCGAACCATGCGAAAATGCCCCGGATGCGGCAATTTTTTTCCTGCCGACCCCAATAAAATCTCACAGTGCCCCGCCTGTGGAAGGCTGGTCCTCTTCGACGATTCCAGCCGGCGAGTCGCGTTCGAACGCGGCAACCTCGCCAACGCCGAGAATCAGGCGGCCGTCGAGCAGCCCCAGCCCACGGAACCAGGGCTCAAGGCACGAACAAGCAAACGACCAGCAGTTATTGGCCCGCTGCTCGCTCGCCAGGCTGCCCGTTGGCTGCCCTATCAGACCGCAATTGAGCGTCAATTGATCGACGTCTGGCCCGCCCGGCTCTTTACGTTCACGAAGCATGAGCGCTGGGCCCTCCGGGCGTCGCGACGGGGGCAGTTCGGGTTTACGCAACTGCTGGATCCGAGGTTGGCGAAATATCTCGCATCGGGCTCCGAGCCAGTCCGGCTCAATACACTTGCGTCGCTTTCCCTCCAAATCGCTCAACAACTCGCCCGCAGCCAATCTTCGCTTTATCTCGGAAGTATCAATGCGTTAGACACAACGACTGCCGCCGCATTGGCGAGGCATCGCGGGGAAACGCTCGGCCTCGACGGCCTCACCGCGTTGCCTGATGAGTTGGCCACAACGCTTGTCCGCCACCGGGGAGAAGGCCTCTCTCTCGGCGGCCTCTCCCGGATCGAGCCAGGCACCGCAACCATTTTGGCAGAATACCCCGGCCGGCTCGCGATTAACGGCATCTCATCACTGACACCGGCCGTAGCGACTGAACTGGCCGGTCACCGCGGAAAGAGTCTCTCTCTTGCCGGCATTCGTCAGCTAGGCCCCGAAACCGCAACTGCTCTCGCCAGATACGAAGGCGACCTATACCTCGAGGGCTTGGCTGAAATAACTGGCGAGCTCGCTCAGGCGTTCCAGGATTTCACAGGAAAGCTTCAATTGAAGTTTCACGAAATCCGCCGAAGAAGGCGTCGGCAGCCGCAGAGAGAAGAAGTGAGTACTTCTTTTTCACTCTTCTTTTTGCTCGTCATAGCCACAGGCTTGGTGATCGCCGGCTATGAGTTGTTTGTTTTCCTGACCGAACTGATCGGCAGCATCTGATCCGGCAGTCTCACTCGGTGAGGGCAGACCCCTTCTCGCGAAGCGGCAGCAAATGGGCAGCACAGGATTCGAACCTGTGACCTCCACGGTGTGAACGTGGCGCTCTAACCAACTGAGCTAGCTGCCCTGAAGCCACCCAACTCTAGCACGCCCGGGGCAGTCCGTCACGTCCCCGGAGGCGGCTTTGGGGCATCGAACACCGGACCATTGGCGACCGTCTCATCGTTGTCATACCGGCTCGGGGGCGGGACCGCCCGAGCCGAACTGGCCGAGGCATTCTCAAGTTGTCCGGCAACGTCAAGGTCGCGCGAAATCGTTGTCCACTGCCTGCGCAGATCGGCGAGGCTTTTCCCGACAGTGCGGCCGACTTCGGGCAGCCGCTTGCCATAGAGCATCACGGCTATCGCCCCGATCGCGAGGATTTCAAACGGTCCCAACCCGAACATGAATTGCCATCTCCTGGAGCCCGGCGGGACCGGCGGACGAACCCGCAACAGCTGCCTCAGCGGCACCGACGGGGGTTCCTACTATCTATTCGGTCGGTCGCGAATCGGCACCGGCCGAACTTCCCGGTTGTCCGAGGCGGGGCTCATCGTCACCGGCGTTGATGCCCCGCTTGAATTCAACAATCCCTTCACCGAGCGACCGCATGACTCGCGGCAAACGGGCCCCGAACAGCAGCAGGATCACCACCGCGACGACGATCAATTCAATGGTGCCGAGGCCCATGAAGCCGAGCATGATGGTGACCTTTCTGTCTTGCCGGATCGACGCCTGTCGGGTTCCGGGAGGGGAGCACGGGCACCGTGAAAACACTGTTTCACGCCTTGCCGCACTGCACACAAGTCTATCTCACGCCCCCGGCGGGTCAAACGCCGCCTCCCGTCCGGCCTGGGGCCGCCGCCGCCGGAAACGGGGCCGCCGGCAATTCAGCCTGCTTTTCACGCCCTAGCCGGTGCAGCGGCTGGTAGCGGTAGTAGACCTCCAACATCAGGGCCGCCAGCGCCGTGGCATAGACACGTCCGCCGTGAAGCCCCCAGGCCGAGTCGGGATCCCAGCTACCAACGAGCGGCCCGGTGCCGGTTCGCTGGAGCGGCAACAACGTCTGCTGCAGCCCCGCATTCCACCGCTGCCAGGGTTTGCCGCCAACATGAAACACCGCGAGCGTGCCGTAGTACCAGGCATAGCTGTCGACCCGGGAGCGGCCTGGCCGATGCTGCTCCAGATAGGCTGCTGCCTCCACCGCAGCGGGTGCCGAGGGCGACAGCCCGAGTAGCAGCCTGGCATAGAGCGCTTCGGCAGTCATCGCTGGCGTCGGCCGTTCCCCAGGACGGTATGAAGCCAGCCCGGCCCGCGGACCGGTCGTCACGCTGTCGAGAAACCGACGGCTCGCCCGCTCGGCAGCAAACGCGTCGGGCAGACCGAGTTGCCGGCTGCTTGCCAGTGCCATCAGTTGCCAGCCCAACTGGCTGGTGTCGCCGCGATCGCCGGCGGCGTACCGCCAGCCACCGGTGGCCGGATGCTGCCGGGAAACCGTGTAATCAATCGCCCGGCGAAGCACCGGCTTGAGCATCGCATCACCGGTGAGGGCGTGACACTCCGCCACCGCCAGGGTCGCCATCCCATGGCAGTAGAGCTCGGCAAAAAATGCCGCCGGCCCGGCCAGCGAACCATCGGCCGCCTGCCGCCGGACCAGGAACTGCACCCCACTGCTGACCACATCCGCGTAGGCTCCCGACTCAGGCGTATGGCCAGCCGCCAGGAAGGCCAGGATGGCAAGACCGGTGACCCCATGATCGCTCGACCGGCCACTCTCAGGGCCATGCACCCCCTGGGCACTCAATGACGGGCCGACAACCCGGCCCGCGGCATAGCGGCTGGCGTCCCAACGACCGTCGGCCGACTGTGCCCCAGCCAGCCAGCCGAGCGCCGCGGCAACCGCCGCCTCAGTGGCGTCAGAGCCTCCCCAGGCCAGTAACGCCTGCCGGCGGGCGGGGCCGATCCGCGGCCCAAGGACGACCGGTGGAGCCGACTCGGTCACCACTGCGGTTGCTGGCCGGGGCAGGCTCGCCGTCCGCACCACCGCGGCAAGCCCAGCCGCAATGTCTGAAACACCGGGCACGGCTTCCGCGTCGACAGCTGCCTCCACCTGCCCCTCGACTGCCGGTGGCGGGCCGACGTCCAGCAGCGGCGGCGGCTCGGGGGCCGCCGAGACGATGTCTGCAGCATCAGTATTTTGAGGGCTGTCCGCAGGAGCAACAGCATGTAAAGCAGGCCCGTTGGCGGTCGTTGATGATTCCGTGGCGGCCGCCTCCGATGACTCGGCCGCCTTGTCCTCCATCACGAGCACGACCGCAACCGATTCGGTTTCCGCCGGGGCCGGTTTCGCCACTCCGCTACCGCCACCGATAATCGCGAATCCACCGACCAGCAGCAGATGCAGCACCAGCGACAGCAGCACGCACTTCTTCAAGGTGTTTGACTGCAGCCAGCCGGTCCGCAGCAGCAGCCCAAGGCCGACGGCGACACCCAGCAGCGTCGTGATCGCAATACCGGTGCTTATAGTCATGACGAAAGTTCCGGGCTGTCCACCGGCCAGCGATGACCAGGGGCTGGCTTGATCCACGGCAGTTAACGGCGGCGGACGGCGATGGCGACCTGCGGAATGCCGGCGGCCCGGCAGGCCTCGTAGACCTTCGTCATCCGGCCGTGGGCTGCGTCGCTTGCGCCCCGAATCGTCACCGTCGTTGTCCCGGCGGCACGGGCAGCGAGCAGTTCGGCATCAAGCGCGTCCGCAGCGACCGGTCGGCCACCAACCTGCACCGCACCGGCAGCAGGCACCTCGATCACGATCGCCGCTGCCGCGGCAGCCTCCGCCCCAGTGGCCGTCGGCAGTTCGAGGTCGACCGCCCGCTCATCGTCTGAAAACCGGGCCGCCCCCATGAAGAACAACGCAATCACCAGGATGACGTCGATCATCGGCGTCAGGTTCGGGCCCTGGGGCTCGTCATCTCCGGCCGAAGGCAGTCGCATGGCTCACCCCGCCTTCCGCCGCGAGGCCAACTCGGGGCTGGTAGCCGCCACCGCCTCGATCACCGGCTGGCAGGATTCATCCAACTGCATCGCCAGCCGGTCGACCCGACTCGTGAAGTAACTGTGCAGCACGAGGGCTGGAATCGCCACGACCAGCCCCATGGCCGTGGTGATCAACGCCTCCCCGAACCCTCGGGCGAGCAGATCAGGCTGGCCGATCGCACCGGCAGCGGCGATGTCGTTGAACGAGCGGATCAGGCCGAGCACCGTGCCGAGCAGGCCGAACAGCGGGCTGATCGTCGCCACCCCATTGAAGACCCGCCGATATTTCCGCAGATAATTCAGTTCCCGCTCGCAGGCGTCGATCACGGCCTGTTCAACCTCGACCGCCGGCCGGCCCCAGCGGCGAACCGCCGCCGCAAAGGCACGGGCAACGGGGCTGGGATGCTCCGCGCAGGCTGCCGCCGCCTCGGATCGATCAAACTCGCCGGTTTGCAGCCGACCGATAAATCGCTCCACGAATACCGGCGGCACCACCTGACTCGTCCGCAGACTCACCGTCCGTTCAATGCCGAAGACCACAAGGGCGAACGAACAGGCCAGCAGCGGAATCATCAGCAGGCCACCGCCGAAGAGCACCGCCGCTGGATCGCCGGTTCCGCCGATGCGGCCGGCGGCACCAGGACGGGCCGCGGCGGGCGGCTCGGGTGCCGCTGCCGCTGCGGCGGCCACCGGCTCGTCGTCACCGGCCCAGGCCCGCACCGTCTGGCCCCAGACTGGCCCGGCGGTCACCAACAGGCAGGCGACAAGCAGCAGGCACCGAAATAGCGGTGCCTGACAGACCTGCCGGCTCAGGCCGCGGCAGGAAAAACCCCCGCCGCCACGAAGGCGACGGGGGCACACACGAGATTGTTCGGGGCGGCCAGCACGAATCCGTTCGGCCGATAGGCCGAAGAACGAAACATCACGGTTTCTCTCAACCAGGCCATTCCAATCGGCGGAAACGAGCCTGCGGGGCTTTTTCCCCGGAAAGCTAGAAGTTTGCATCGCAGCCGGTGTCGACGTCGCCGACCATGTGGAGGTGGTCGTGGTCGATGTAGACCACCTCTTGGCAGTCCTCATCGACCAGCGTGTGCGGCACAGGCCAGCCGACCCGCTTCACCTCCTGGTAATAGATCGTGCACTTATAATGGGCATGGTGCAGCTGGGCAGGGCCGACCAGCGGGTAGTGCCGGGGCGGGTCGATGTAGTCTGAAATCTTACACTTGGTGATCCGCACGTTGTTGCGTTGAATTTCATAAAGGAACGGCCAGTTTCCCTGCACCGGCCGAGCCTTTTCCAGTGCCCGCATCACCTCGTCATCACTCGGTTCGTCGAGCGCTTCGCAGGGACCACCGGGGGCGATCGGCCCCAGGATCGGCGCCCGTTCGTATCGCTCGTAGTTCCAGAACTGGTCTTCCTTGGCCTTCTGTATGCCGACCGGGACTGGGATGGGAATAGCCAGTGGACCGATGTTCGGCCCCTGGGCCGTGAGCCAGAAACAGCCGGTCTGCGTCACCGCGACGGCGGCGGCCAAACCAGCGGCGATCATTCGCCCGTGAGTTGTCACCATTGAATCGTTCCTCGTGCGTGGGGCGGGACGATGCTCCCTGCCGGTAGTATCGACCCTGACGGCCACACAACTTGTGCCGGATCCTCCAGTGCGGACGATTTTTCCGTTCCACCCAGGAAAGAGCCCGCCCGGAGGTGCCTCCGGGCGGGCTGCTGGAAGTGCACTCGAATCGGGTGCAGTTCGCTCGTTGTCTCCACTGGCAGCCCACCGGCTGCCGTTCGATCAGCGATGATGGCTGTGGATGTGCCGCTCGTCGAAGTCGAGGTACCACCAGCCGTCATCCCACTCAAGGGAAACCCGCCGCCAGCCCAGCGGCACCTGCGGATAAGGATAGAACGGGCCGATATACGGCCAGGCGGTTGGCGAATACTGGGTGGGATACTGCAGGGCCGCATAGTTGGGCGACGCAGCGTAACTGGGCCAGGCGTAGTTGGGGACGTTAGGCCCGTCCCCACGCATCGGCACCGGCGGCATACCGACGCCGGCACCCCCCATGGGCCGTGGCGGGCCCATGGCCATCCCCGGACCCGCCGGCAGCTGTCCCGCCGGCAACTGCCCTTCGTATCCGCCCCCCTGGTACATGGCGTTCCCGCCAGCTCCTTCATAGACCCGCATCGAGCCTGGCACGACCCGTTCACCGTCGATCATTTCCTGATTGCCCATGGCACGCATGCCGACGGGCTGCACTGGGGCGGAGGTCATCCGCATCGGTCGTGGAGTTCCGGCCATCCTCGTCGGCACCCGCAAGCCCCGCTCAGTTGTCCGGGCCAACTGCACCTGCTCGGGCTGTCCACCAGCGACCGGCGGTTCAGCGGCATAGACCGCCTGCCGGGCGGCGGCGACATCCTCGGCCAGCGGTCCCTCCGCCCGCGGCATGAGCGGTTGCGGCGAAACCGGCTGCGGGGTAGGAGGCTCCACGCCGGCGAAGTCCCAGGCCCGCTGCGGCAGCGCAAGATTCGATCCACCCGCAGCCGCCGGTGCCGCCACCGTCAGCCGATTGACCACCCGCTCGACCCCGGCCGTCGACTCGGCCAGACCGATTGCTGCGGCGATGTGTTTGGCATTGGAGACCTTGCCTTCCAGCCAGACGGTTCCCTGTTTGGCCCGAACTTTCACCCGATATCCATCGAGTGTTCCCGAGTCTCGTAGCCGTACAGCAACGGTTTTGGCAAGATCATCCGCGCGGACGTCGGCCAACCCGAGGGTGGCAACGAGCACAGCAAGCCCGCAAGTGATTCTGCTCAGCGACATGTAACCCTCCTTAATTCGATATCGGCTGTCTCGCGAGGCGTTACGATTCGGCAGGCAAGCCGAACAAACCCCCGCCGCCAGCCGGCGACACTTCCATGTGATCCACATCGGCCGCCGGTGGTGCCGGAGGGGAGTTTTTTTCCGATTAGCGCGAAAAAAGGGCCCGACGGCCGCCGCCTACACCCGGCGGTGCGTCGCCGGCAGGTCGATGATCGCGATCATCGTCATCAGCGTCAGCGTGACAGCACTGGTTGTCGCGATGCCGGGCCCGAGCTGCAGCGTGGCACCACAGACGGTCCCGACCAGACCAAGCGCCGCCAGACAGATCCACTGCCCCAGTCGCTCATACCGTGTCCCCTCGGTGAACCGGGTACCACCAGCCGTCAGCAGGCCCAGCAGTTGAACCAGCCCGACGAGACAAAAGAGGGGATTGAGCGAAACTGCAAGCAGCGGTGAAACCATGCGAACGTCCGGGAGGGAACCGATCGCGGCGACAGTACCACCGCTTCGTCCGCGTCGCCAGACCGGCCAGCGGCCGCAATCACTCGCCGATCACCTCCGCAAGCCGCCTTTCCAGGTCGGTCACAATCACATTGCGGTCCACAACGATGCCCTCCGCGTTCGTGAGCAGCATGGTCGGCAGTGTCAAAATCCCGAGTTCCTCCGCCAGGCGGCCGTCCAGCCCATCCGGCTCGTGTAACTGGGGCCAGGGCAGGGGACTGGTGTCGAGAAAACGGGTGAGGGCAGCCCGGTCGCCATCCAGGGCGATTCCGATCACCGTCAGTTTGCGAGGTCCGTAGCGGGCCTGCAGTTCGCGAATCCTGGCGATGTCGACCTTGCAGGGCTCGCACCAGGTGGCCCAATAGTGCACCAGCACCGGCGTGCCGCGGAACTCACTGATGCTGAGCTTTTTCCCGTTCGTTGTCACGCCGCTGAGGTCGAGCGGCTTACCGACCGAATCGAGCCGCCGCACGGCACCGCGGGCTTTCCGGGCCGAGGGCGATACGGGAAAGCGGTCGACTATCGCCTGGTAGCGTTCCACCGCCTCATCCTCTCGGCCGGAAAACTCAGCAGCGATTCCGATTTGCAGCATCGCTTCGGCTGCATCGTCAGCTTCGGGATAGCCCTCAACAAAGGCGGCGAGTTCCTCCAGCCAGGCCGACTGCACCGCTTCGATATCGGCCCCGGGCTGCTGCATCCGGCTCGCGTAGCGGGCCGACGCGAGCCGGAATGCCAGAAACGGCTTAAGGGCATCGGCCGCCGGGAGCCCCTCGCCGAGTTGCTCCAGCCGGCCGATGCCGTCGGCCAGGGTTCCTTCCTGCGTCGCGGCGGCCAGCGTCTCGATCAGCTGCCGCAGCCAGAATTCCCGCTCATCGGCGACGGCGGCGGCGACCACTTCCTCGAGCACCTTCACCTGGCTCGCAACCAGCCTGCCCCGGTCGGCATCGCTGGCTTCGACCAGCTGACTCTCCAGCAGCCGCAGCTTGTCCAGGAACGGCTTGAGCGACTCCGTACTGACTACCCCAGCGGGAAGCGGTGGCGAGTCAACTCGGGGAGAAAAAAAAGCAAAGCCCTCGGTGACCACTCCGCCGCCATCGGTGAGCTGCGGCAGATCGAGCGGCCGCCAGACTTCGCCGCATCGCACCAGTGAACCGACAAACACCTGTGAACCGCCGTCGGGGTCCGACTCGGTCAACGCCACGACGTTGTCGTAGGCCAGCACATCACGGCTGGTCCCATCAGTCCCCTTGGCCAGAATGCCTGGTGCTCCGGCAAGCATTGCCGTCCACCGCGTCCCCGGCCCGATCTGCTGCTGCCGTTTCGCCAGCTGCGGAAAATCCTTTGCGGCGGCGGTGGCGCGACGGCTGAGTTGCTCAAGCAGATCACCGTCGAATCCGGCGGTCACCAGTTCGTCCCGCGTCGGCAGCAGCCGCCGGAAGGTCGCCGCGTCACGGTTCCGCAGGGCCGCCACAATCTCCGCCGTCGCCTCCTCGGCCGAAAGACTTTTCCAGCGATCGAGTTGCTCGTCTCCGTCGGTATCGACGCCCCAGCGGCTGCCAGCAGCCCCCAGCCAGCGGGCCTGGTCGGGCTTGGCGTTATGGTCGGCATCGATGTCCCGGTAGACCTCCAGGCCGTCCCGGTAATAGCTCCAGTGGTCGACCACGCGGTCGCCGTTGGTGTCGGCGAATCGTCGCAGCAGGGTGCCATCCGCTGAGCGAACAACCCAGGCAGTCATGCCGTCGGTCTTTTCCATCGAAAGCGTCGCCTGCTTTGCGGCAGTGGCGGCGGGAATGTCATAGTCAACCGAGTGCCGCGGCTTGAGGCCGAGGGCATAGTCAACCGTCGGCTGGGCTGCGGCGAGCGGCCGGCCGGCAACGGCTACTGGAACGGCCACGAGGCAACAGAGAACCACCGTGGTCGGAGGGCGACGGCTGACGGAGGCATCGGAACGCTGGCGTGCGAGGCGGAACATCGGCAATCGGCCTCCTCGTGAGTGGTGGGGGAACTGTGCGGCGGAAGCCTACCTGAGCCCCCGGCAGGCCGTCAGCGCCGGCTTCCGGGCAGCCCCCCGGAAAAACGCCCGCCAGTTGCAAACGGCCCGGCTGCGAGGGTAGGTTTCACGGTGGCCGGCGAAGGACGCCGGTCGTGGGCGCGCGTAGCTCAGTTGGTTAGAGCGCCACCCTGATAAGGTGGAGGTCCCAAGTTCGAGTCTTGGCGCGCGCACTACAGATTTACGGGTGGCTCCCTGGTTAGCCTCCGGCTGCTACCCGCCTCGGATTCGACAGCCGGATTCCGTGAATGACCTCCGGGGACGTAGCTCAATTGGGAGAGCACCGCCTTTGCAAGGCGGGGGTTGAGGGTTCGATCCCCTTCGTCTCCATTCGCCCTTGTCGCTCATGACAGTGCCTTCCGAAGGGCAGTCCACTGCCGCACCGGTCGATTTTGTCACGGGCCTCCAGCCGCGGTCGGTGCTTGAAGGCCTGCTGCGGACGACTCCTGCCCCTCCGGCTGAGCAGCTCGCCATCCTCGGTGTCGATCTGGTCGGGCTCAAGCAGGTCAACGAAACTGAGGGGTTCCTCGCCGGAGACCAGCTGCTGGCAGCAGCCGCTGCCACCCTCACGGCGGCCACGCCGACCGCGGCGGTACGGGCTCGGCTCGGCGGCGACGAACTGGTTGCTGTCTTCACCGGGCCCCGGGCGCTCACCGCTGCTGAAGCGGCGGGAAAGGCCCTGCAGACAACTCCCGGCCCGGCCCTGCGGAGGGGCCTCGTGACACGCTGGCCCGATGAGTCCCCGCAACGGCTCGTGGAAAGGCTCTATGCAGCCATCCGCTCGGGCTGAATAATGCAACTCTCACCTGCCGGCGGCTCGCCCCCGGCTCCCGGCCCCCACGGGCTGCCCCTTCCCGGATCTCTTCATGGCCACTGCACCCGAATCGTTTGTCGCTACCGCGGTGACCCGGCGGAGCGACATCCGTAATGTCGCGATCATCGCCCACGTCGACCACGGCAAAACGACCCTCGTCGACTGCCTGCTGCGGCAGAGTGGCCAGTTCCGCTCCAGCCAGCTCGACCGCGAACGGATCCTCGACTCGGGTGATCTCGAACGGGAACGGGGCATCACCATTCTGGCCAAGAACATCGCCGTCGAATGGCAGGGCGTGAAGATCAACCTGATCGACACGCCGGGGCATGCCGACTTCGGCGGTGAAGTCGAACGGGTACTGCGGATGGCCGACGGCGCGCTGGTGCTGGTCGATGCCGCCGAAGGGCCGATGCCCCAGACCCGCTTCGTGCTGGGCAAGGCCCTTGAGGCCCGGCTCCGGCCGCTGGTGGTGGTCAACAAGATCGATCGGCCCGACGCCCGGCCGAACGAGGTGCTCGACGAAATCCTTGAGCTCTTTCTCGAACTCGGCGCAGATGACGAACTGGCCGACTTTCCCTACCTTTTCGCCTCCAGCCGCGACGGCTACGCCTCCGATGACCCGGCCGTGCGGGAGGGCACGATGCAGCCGCTGCTCGATCTCGTGCTCGACAAGATTCCCGGGCCGGCTGTCGACCAGGCGGCTCCACTGCGGATGCTGGTCACCACACTTGACTGGTCTGACTATGTTGGTCGGATTGCCATCGGCCGGGTCGAGTCGGGGCGGCTCATCCGCGGCGGGCCCGTGCTGCGGTCGACACTCACCGGCGACCTCGTGCCGGCCAAGGCGACCGGCCTGCAGGTCTTCGACAAGCTTGGCCGGGTTGATGCCGAGGAGGCGACCGCTGGTGACATTGCGGCGGTCAGCGGCATTGAGCCGGTCGAAATCGGTGACACCCTCTGCGATCCGGGCGACCCGAGGCCGCTGCCGCGGCTGGCAGTCGACGAACCGACCCTGAGCATGGTCTTCGGCATCAACACCTCGCCGCTGGCCGGCCGATCGGGCACGTTCCTGACGACCCGCCATCTGCGGGATCGGCTGCTGAAGGAGCTGGAACGCAACGTCGCGCTGCGGGTTGAGCCGATTCCGGGCACCGAGCAGTTCGCCGTCGCCGGCCGCGGGCTGCTGCATCTTTCCGTGCTGATCGAGACGATGCGGCGGGAGGGCTTCGAGCTGTCGGTTGGTAAGCCGCGGGTGATCCTCCGCAAGGAAGAGGGGCAGACGGTTGAACCCTTCGAGACCCTCGTGGTCGAGGTGCCGCAGGACAAGTTCGGCCCGGTGATGGAACTGGTCGGCAGCCGGCGGGGCCAGCTTGGGCACATGGGGTCGCGGGGCGAGTTCGCCCATGCCGTCTTCTCCATCCCGGCCCGTGGCCTGATCGGCCTGCGCACCCGGGTTCTCAATGCCACCCAAGGCACCGCCATCATGCACCACCGCTTTGAGTCGTGGCAGCCGGTGGAAGGCGACGTTGGCGGCCGGGCCAACGGCGTGCTGGTGTCGATGGTGCCCGGCAAGGCAGTCGGCTTTGCGCTCGACAGCCTGCAGCAGCGTTCAGAGCTGTTCGTCGCCCCCGGAGACGAGGTCTACGAGGGCATGATCGTGGGCGAGAACGCCCGCAGCGATGACATGACCGTGAACCCCACCAAAGAAAAAAAGCTGACCAACATCCGGGCCGCCGGCAGCGACCGCAACATTCTGCTGAAGCCACCCCGGAGGATGTCCCTTGAGGAGGCGCTGGAATACATCGAAGACGATGAACTGGTCGAGGTGACCCCGGCGGTGATCCGGCTCCGCAAAGTGCTGCTGACTGAAAACGAACGGAAGAAGCAGTCCCGCCGGCCGGCAGGAGGCTGACCGGCAGGAGCAGCCGCTACAACTCGTAGACCAGTCCCGGCTGCACCAGTTCGACATCGGACCGCCCCAGCGCGGCGATTTCCGCCGCGATCACATCGGCATACCGCGACTTGCGGTGCACGACAATCCAGCGAACCGGTCGCTCCAGCTTGGCGATCTCAGTGGCGAAGCTGGCGGTGCAGTGGTGCCCCGAAACCTCGGCCAGGCCGGCCAGGCTGTTGGGAAAGCTGACCTCGAGAAAGACCGCCCGCAGCCGTTCCACGCCGGCCAGTTGACGCCAGAATTCGACCGTCGGCCCGGTATCGGAGGGGAAGGCGGCGACCGACTGGCCATCGTCAACGATCAGGCCGAGGGTCGGCACGGCATGGGAGACCGGAATCGGCGTGATCACCAACCCCGCCCGCTCGACCGACTGCCCGGCTGCCAGGGGCGTTGGGATCAGGAAGGGATCGTCGGGCGTTGAGAGGGCGAGAAAGTCGGGCCAGACCCGGCCGTTGAAGAGGTCGTTGTGCAGAAACCCAAGCACCTGCGGGTCGGCCAGCACCTCAATGCTCTTGGGACCCGGCTCGTAAACGTTTTCCAACAGGATTGGCAGCGTGGCAATGTGATCGATGTGCTGGTGGGTGATGAAGACATGCTCAACCCGCTGCTGGCGATCGAGGTCAGCGAGCAGACCGATCGAGCCGGCGTCGATCGTGACAGTGTCGTTGATAAGATAGCTGACGAGAAACTGTCGGTCGCTGGCAGGCTGGCTCGACGGCAGCAGTTCAATCCGCATGGTAGATCTCTTTCGTGCGGCGGCACGCCCGTTGGGCTGCCGGTCCTCTCACACCATACCGAAAAATTCCCGGATCGCGGTCAAGAGATCAGGGCGACTGCCGATGGTAACGGCCTGCTCGGCCCCCGCGATCGCCTTTTCCCGCTCGAGCAGCCGCCGCTGCATCTCGCTGCTCAAGCGATCGACCAACTCGGGCTGCTCCTTCAAGATCTTTCGGAACGCCTCACAGCCCACCTCAAGCACCCGGGTTTCCGTCTCCGCCGACACGGTCGCCGACCGCGGCGCCCCCGTCAACAGCGTTAGTTCGCCGAAGAAGTCGCCCACGGTCAATTCCCGGACGGGGATGACCTGCCCCGCGGCGGTCCGAACCGTCACCGTCACCCGCCCCGCGGTGATGATGAACATGCTGCCGCCGGAATCCCCCTGGCGGACAATCGGCTCGTGGGCGGCGAAGGTCCGCTCCTCATGGTCGCTGGCCAGCTGCCGCAGCTGGTCCGGCGTGAGCACCCCGAGCACGCCGGCCGCCTCCAGCCGGGCCGTCCGTTCGGCGATAACCGTTTCGCGCGGCACTTCCGCCTGCGGCGGTAGTTGGGTCAGCCGAATCTGATGGGTGGCCACCGGCAGGCGGACACCGTGGCGGGCGAGGGCATAAAAGATCCGATCGCGGGCCATCCCATCGACCCGGTCCCGTCTCCCGAACTCATTCGTAAACAGCCGCACCCAGTATTCGATACCGCGTTCATTGAAGGCGTTGGTGACAACCGATGGGGCCGGCTCGTCGAGCACTCCGAAGCTGCCCCGGAGGGCCTCGAGCATGATCGCCTGAACCCGTTGGGGTGGCACCTCATACGGGGCCGTGACGAACAGGCTCCGCCGCGACCAGGGGTCGGGCTTGGTGAAGTTGCGGATCGAAGCCTGGGCCAACTGTCCGTTGGGGATGATCACGTAGGCCAGGTCGAGCGTGATCACCTTCGTGGCCCGCCAGTTAATTTCGACCACCTTCCCGACGTGGGCGGGATTGTCGTCGTACTGGATCCAATCATCGATCTCGAAGGGATGCTCGGCGTGGATCGCCAGACCGGCGAAGATGTTGCCCAGGGTGTCCCGAAGCGCGAATCCGAGTACGGCGGTGAGCACCGCTGAGCCAGCAAAGAGGTCGCCCGCCCCCGCCCCCGCCTCCCAGAGCACGGTGATCAGAGCAACACCGGTCAGCCCAATCCGCAGCACATCGAGAAAAATTCTTGGCAGCGGCTTGCCGATCCGCTCCCAGCCGGAGACCACGATCAGCAGCAGCAGTGATTGCAGCAGTGATGCCAGCAAAAGAAACCGAGCGGTCTGGAGGGCAAACCCATCGGCACCTGCCGCCGAAGGGAAGAGCAGGGCAATCGCCGCCGGCAGCGGGTAGAGGACCAGCAGGACGACCGACCCCCGGGCCAGCCAGCGGCGGCCGCGGGGCGCCGTCACCAGAAAGACCAGCAGCGTCAAAACAGCGGCAACCAGTTGCCGGGACGACTCGGCATCATTCCAGCCAAGTGCCGACGCCAGCCCATCCCTGATCAGGTCACTCATGTTTTCCGCGTCTTTCCCATGGTTCAGCCCCGCGACGCCAGGCGACCAAAACCACAGTGTAGCCGGCGGCAAAATAACCCCGGGCGTGCCCCGGCAGGCCGCGGCAGCCACCGGTGCGAAGGCCCCACAGGGGCTGCCTACCGCCCCCGCATGGACGCCGCGGCCTGGTTTCTGCTAGACTTCGGGGCCCGCGGCGGTTCGACCCGCAGGCTCGGAATGAGGGGCACGGCGATCCGCCGCTCCTCACACATTTTCACACATGCACAATTCACACATGCACAAGGCTAGCAGCAGGTTTTCATGGTCAAACTGACGGTTCGCGATCGCGAGAGTATCCAAGAGGCGGTTCGCCGCTTCCGCAAACTGGTGGAACGCAGCGGCATCAAAAAAGAGATGCGGCGGAGAGAATTCTTCGAGAAGCCGAGTGAAACAAAGCGGCGGGCTCGTCTGCGGGCAGAACGCCGGATGAAGCGGAACCGGTTGATGGGCGTCTGACGCCCGGTACCCGCAGTGTCTTTTGACCAGTGCCCTATCGCCAGTCGAGGGCGATATCGAGCCAGGGTGCCGCGTGCGTCGGCATGCCAGTGCTGATCCGGTCGATACCGGTGGCAGCGACTGTCGCGGCCGTTTCCAGAGTGATGCCACCGGAGGCTTCGAGAATCACTTCCGGGGCCAACCGATCCCGCAGGCTGACGCACTGCCGGAGCGATGCCGGCTGCATATTGTCCAGCAGCATGATGTCAGGAAGCGTCCGGTCGCCCACCGCGGCGAAGACCTCCTCAGCCTGCTGAGGCGTGTCGACCTCGACCTCGACCACCATCTCCGCTTCCCGCCCGGGCGGGAAGGTTGCCGCGACAAACCTCCGGGCCCGGGTAACGGCCGCGGCAACGGGCATTCCCGTCGCGGCCGCAGCCGCGAGATGGTTGTCCTTGATGAGGATGGCGTCATAAAGACCAAGCCGGTGAGTGAAGCCGCCGCCGCAGCCGACAGCGTATTTGTCGAGCAGTCGCCAACCAGGCAGCGTCTTGCGGGTGTCGTAAATGCGGCAGCCGGTGTCGGCAACCGCATCGACGAGTTGTCGTGTCGCCGTCGCCACTCCCGAGAGCCTGCCAAGCAGGTTCAGCAGAACCCGCTCGACCTGCAGAATCGACCGGATCGGCCCTTCCAAATGGGCCACCACCGTGGCAGGCATGAGCCGGTCGCCATCGCAGACGGCCGGCTCCCAGACGAGCTGCTGATCGGCCACATCGACCACCACCCCAGCCGCCGGCAAACCGGCAACCACTCCCTGTCGTCGGGCCACCACGGCCAACCGGCCGGTTGCCTGAGCCGGCACCAACGCGACACTGGTCCAGTCGGCCTCATAGCCAAGGTCCTCCCGCAGCCAGTTCCCTGCCGCCTGCCGAACGGCGAGTTCCAGCCGCCGATCCCAGCGGAACTGCCGGTGATCCCGGCGGGCTGACCGGCCCGGCGGTTGAGGTGTCACCATGATTGGGAAACTCCGCAAGGGAAATTGAGAATGGGCCTATGATACAGGCAGTCCCGGGGCGGCCGAGGGGGCCGCTCCTCGCCCGATCCTGGGGGCCCGATTCCGGCCATCCAGCCCCAGCCCAACCGCGTTGATCGAATGATGGCAAATCCTGCCAGTCCTCCACACCCTGAGACAGGCCACGCGACCCCGCCGCCGGCAGCCCAGGCGCTGCTGATCGGTCTCGCCGGCGTCGGCCTGCTGACGCTGGCAGCCTGGCTGTTGTTTCGCCGTGAGCCGCTGGTCGATCACGAGCGGCCGCCGGCAGCCATGATCCAGTTCAGCCTCGACATCAATACCGCGGGAGTCGCCGAATTGTCACAACTGCCCGGCATCGGGCCGGCGCTGGCGGAGCGGATCATTAGGCACCGGCATGCACATGGCTCCTTTCGAAATATTGCCGCGGTCGCCGAGGTCAGCGGCATCGGGCCGGTCACCCTCGAGCAGATCCGTCCCTTCCTCCGTCCGCTTCCCCCAACGCCCGACCAAGGTTGACGAGATGCCGCACCGCTCATCCGCACCGCTTTCCCCCGGGGTCTTTGAACTGGTCGCCCCGTATCCGCCGGCTGGTGACCAGCCGGCGGCGATCGATGCACTGGTCCAGGGCGTCGGCGAGGGAGCCGCCGCTCAGGTGCTGATGGGCGTGACCGGCTCGGGCAAGACCTTCACGATGGCCAACGTCATCGCCCAGGTCGGCCGGCCGACCCTGGTGCTGTCCCACAACAAGACCCTCGCTGCCCAACTCTATGCCGAGTTCCGCGACTTCTTCCCCCACAACGCCGTCCATTACTTCGTCAGTTACTACGACTACTACCAGCCTGAGGCCTACATCCCCCAGCGGGACATTTACATCGAGAAGGACGCGGCGATCAACAAGGAGATCGACCGGTTGCGACTGGCGGCCACCAGCGCACTGGTCAGCCGCCGTGACGTGATCGTGGTGGCGAGCGTCTCCTGCATTTATGGTCTTGGTTCACCCGAAGACTACCGGGCGATGGTCATTCGAATTGCCACCGGCGTGCCGCTCTCCCGTGAAGACCTGCTCGCCCAGCTGGTGGCCGTCCAGTACGAACGGAGTGACATGGCCCTGGAACGGGGCCGCTTCCGCGTCCGGGGCGACACCGTCGACATCTGGCCCCCCTACGACGAACTGGCAACGCGGATCGAGTTCTGGGGCGACACGATTGAGTCGATCGCGGTCACCCATCCGACCAGCGGCGAAGTGGCGGCCCGCAAAGACGAAACCTATTTCTACCCGGCCAAGCACTTCGTCATGCCGGAAGACCGGATCAAGGCGGCCGTGGGTGAGATTCGCCGCGAGCTCGACGGGCGGCTGGAGGAACTCAAGAGCCAGGGCAAGCTGCTTGAGGCCCAACGGCTTTCGGCCCGCACCAAGTTCGACATCGAGATGCTGCTCGAGGCGGGCTTCTGCCCCGGTATCGAAAACTATTCCCGGCCGCTCTCGGGGCGGCCGCCGGGCAGCACGCCCGACACGCTGTTCAACTACTTCCCCGACGACTTCCTGTTTTTCGTCGACGAATCACACGTCACGGTGCCGCAGGTCCGCGGCATGTACGCCGGTGACCGCAGCCGCAAGCTCACCCTGGTCGATCACGGCTTCCGGCTGCCCTGCGCGCTCGACAACCGGCCGCTGATGTTCGAGGAATTTGAGAAGAAGCTCCATCGAACAGTCTATGTCTCGGCCACGCCCGGCCAATGGGAATTGGGGCAGACCAAAGGCGAGGTGGTCGAGCAGATCATCCGGCCGACCGGCCTGCTCGACCCGGTGATCGAGGTCGTCCCGGCCCGCAACCAGGTGGTGCATCTCTCGGGGGAGATCGAGCGAACCGTCGCCGCTGGCAACCGGGTGCTGGCCACGACACTCACCAAAAAACTGGCGGAGGACCTCTCAAATTATTTCCAGGAGCGGAACGTTCGCTGCCGTTGGCTGCACAGTGAACTCGACGCCTTTGAACGGGTGGAGCTCCTGCGGGACCTACGGGCCGGTGAGTTCGACATGCTGGTGGGTGTCAACCTGCTCCGCGAGGGGCTCGACCTACCGGAGGTCTCACTGGTGGCGATCCTCGACGCCGATAAGGAGGGCTTTCTGCGGAGTGAGACCTCACTGATGCAGACGATCGGCCGCTCGGCCCGTAACGTCGACGCCCGGGTGATCCTCTACGCCGACACGATTACCGAGTCGATGCAGCAGGCGATCGACGAGACGGCCCGGCGGCGGGAACTGCAGCTGGCCTACAACACCGAGCATGGCATCACACCAGCGTCGATTCGGAAGGAGATTCGCTCAGGGATCGAAGCCGAGAGTCAGGCCCGGGCCCGGGCGCAGGCCGCGGTCGGTAATGCCGAGGCACAGGCCCAGCAACAGGCCGAATTGCTTGAGCAGCTCGAAGCTGACATGCTGCAGGCGGCCGCTGAACTCGATTTTGAACGCGCCGCCCGGCTTCGCGATCAGATTGCCGGGCTCCGCGATGGCGGACCGCCCACCCGGGGCCGCTCATCCGGCGGCCGGGGCCGCCGCGGCCGCCGGCCAGGGGGGCAGCCCCGGATTCCCAAACCCAAGCGGTAGCGGCGACCACCATGAACGGCGAACAGGCACTGCGAGCCCTGCTCGACCGCCAGGAGCGGGAGCGGCAGCTCGTTGCCTACGAGATCCACGACGGCCTAGCCCAGTATCTCTCCGCGGCGATCATGCACCTCGAAACCTACGCGGCGGGCCTGCCGGGAGGAGGCGGCAGTAACGGCCATATCAACGAAGTGCTGCGGCTGCTGCGGGAAGCCACCGCCGAAGCCCGCCACCTGATCTCCGGCCTGCGGCCACCGGCACTCGATGAACTGGGGCTGATCGAGGCAATCGAGACACTGGTGGCCGATGCCGCGTTGGAAATTCCCTCGATCGACTTTGAACCTGACCTGGCGGGAGAACGGCTGCCCCCCGACCTGGAAACGACGCTCTTTCGAATCACCCAGGAATCGCTCACGAACATCAGGCGACATGCCCAGGCAACACGGGCGAGCATCACCCTCAGGCGGCGATCAGACGGCGACATCCTCCTCACGATCGCCGATGATGGCCAGGGATTCGACCCCACCGCCATCCCGCCACAGCACTTCGGCCTCGAGGGTATCAGGCAGCGGGCCGGTCTTCTCGGCGGTATCGCCACCGTGACCAGTGCCCCGGGCCAGGGAACGGTGGTTGAAGTCATGCTTCCCCCTCGGCCAACCGGCTGAAGGGTCGCTCCACGCACTTCCTGCATTACTGTTGCTGCTGCTCCGCAGCCAGCAGATCGTCCGCCGGTGCCGCCCGGACCACCGACCGCACCGGCACATCGAGCGGGGGCAGCTGGTCATGCCAGGCGATCGAGGGCAATCGTTCGAGAATCCTGGTTGCCACCCGAACGTCCACCTGCTCGGTGCCGCTCCCCCGGAAAATCCCCTTGTTCGGCGGCACATCGGTAAAGTCTCGGCCGACCGCCGTCTTGGCGAAGTGGTTGTTGATCGGGCAGCCGTTGGTCGGATCAAAGCCCGACCAGCCGAGGTCGGGCAGCCAGACCTCACACCAGGCATGGCTCTGAGAATCATGGTTCTCACGGTGGATGTAGCCACTGACGTAGCGGGCCGGCACACCGCTGAGCCGCAACAGGGCGATCATCAGGTGCGTGAAGTCCTGGCAGACCCCCTTGCCATGTTCCAGCAGATGATCGATCGGTGACGTGGAGTCGGTCACGTCACGGGCATACTCGAAGCGGCCCCGAATGTATTCGGCAACCTGGCAGACCCACATGCCGATCCGGAAGCCGGCTGCCGGCCGCAGTTGCACCAGGTGCGGCTCAAGCAGCGGAGTCGACCCTGCCGGCCCCCGCAGCGGCAGATATTCAAGCGTCTCCAGCGGCAGGCTGTCGGGGTCGATCGGAAAGACGGTCTGACTGGCCATCGGCCCGATGCCGGCATCCTCCGTCTCAACGATACTCGCAGCCAGCAGCCGGATGGTCTGCTGGGGCTTGAGCAGGTTGAAGTGATGCACCCGATTCCCAAAGCCGTCTGCGTAACGATGGATCGTCGCGGGCTGACTGACGTTCAGCTGAAATGAATGACAACTCTGCTGGCCGTCACTGATCGGTTCCATCCGCAGTTCGCAGAGCCATTCCCTGATTGGCTCCGAGTAGGTCAGCGTGGTTTCATGCTGGATTTCGAGAATCATCGGGGGCGGTTCCGTCGGGGGCGGGCTGTCTGCATTTGGGGCAGGGAAAGGTCACTGCAGGGAGTACTGCTGCTGGAGCAGCCGACCGATCAGGCCGCAACGCTGCAGGGAGAGGCTGAGAAACTCTCGCAGGCCCGCGGCCCCGAGAGCCGGCCGGTCGAGGTAGGTCAGGTCGCTGACCAGCCGGCCAACGGTCCGCCCCGGGTCGGTGTCACCCCGCGCCACCGGCTCGCCCGAGACGACGCCGAGCGACTGGAAGACGCAGTTGAGGCCGAACCGGACTGAGTGGGGAAACTCGGGATGGGTCAGCAGGAACTCGATGATCCGCTCCGGCTCGACCCGACCGATCGAAAGCCGCTGGTAGGCCTCATAGGCGGCACAGCGTTTCAGGACCGCAGCCCACTGCAACACGCTGACCGGCAGGTCGGACACCTCGCCGGCGACGAACAGGCCCAGCTTGGCGTCGAGGGTCCGCAGCACCTTATCGGCCCGTTCCAGGTAGCGGCCCATCTGGATGAAATGCCACCCCTCGTCCTTGATCAGCGTGGCGTCACAGATGCCGTGGAACAGCAGCACCCCCATCTGCGTCTCCTCGCAGAAGTCGTGGGGCGACTCAGCCACCCGCTCCTGAAAGGAGACATCACTGAGCCGCCAGTGCAGTTTGTTGAGCTCGCGCCACATCGGCGGGCTGATCGAGCCGCGGATGCTGCGGGCATTGTTACGGGCCCGGTTCACGCAAGCGATGACACTGCCGGTGTTGGTGATGTCTGTCAGAAGCCACCGCTGGACGGCGGTGACGGCATCCGCGCCATCCCGGTGGATTGGGGTGCCCTGCTGATACTGGGCCAACAAGGCTGTCCACTCCAGCTCGACCGGGTCGGCCAACACCCCATGGAGATCGAGTTCCAGACTGCTGGTCACCCCCACGGCTCGGGCCAGATGGTCGGCCCGCTCGAGGTAGCGGCCCATCCAGAACAGGGCATCGGCAACACGGCTGAGCATTAGCGGGCCTCTCCTGCCGGGTGGTCGGCGAGGATCCAGGTGTCCTTGCTGCCGCCGCCCTGGGAACTGTTCACCACGAGACTGCCCCGGGGCAGGGCCACCCGGGTCAGGCCGCCCGGCGTCACCACCACGCGTTCGCCGCAGAGCACGAACGGCCGCAAGTCGATGTGCCGGCCTTCCAGCCGGCCATCGATAAAGGTGGGGTGCGTCGACAGCTGAATCGTCGGCTGGGCAATGAAATCCCGGGGGTTGGCCCGAATCTGGTCGCGGAAGGCGTCCCGCTGAGCCTTCGTGGAGTTCGGTCCAACGAGCATGCCGTAGCCGCCCGATTCGTTGACCCGCTTGACGACGAGACTCTCCAGATTGGCCAGCACATGGTCGCGTTGGGCAGGAATCGCCGGCCGGAAAGTCTCGACATTGTTGAGCAGCGGATCCTGCTTGAGATAGTAGCGGATCATCTCCGGCACGAAGGGATAGATTCCCTTGTCGTCGGCAATGCCGGTGCCAATGCTGTTGGCCAGTGCCACATTCCCCGCCCGGTAGGCATTGACCAGCCCCGGCACCCCCAAGGCGCTGTCGGGCCGGAAGGTGAGCGGATCAAGAAAATCGTCATCAATCCGCCGATAGATGGTGTCGACCTGCCGCAGGCCGCGGGTGGTCCGCATGAAGACCCGGTTGTTGTCGACCTGTAGGTCCCGCCCCTCGACCAATTCGATGCCCATCCGCTGGGCGAGGAAGCTGTGCTCAAAGTAGGCCGAGTTGTACATGCCGGGGCTGAGCAGGACGGCTGTCGGATCGGCCGCCGACTCCGGGGCGACGTACCGCAGCACATCGAGCAGGGTGGTCGGATACTCGTCGTTGGGCAGCACGTCGTAGCGATTGAACAGGGCGGGGAAAACCCGCTTGAGCACCTGCCGGTTCTGCAGCATGTAGCTGACCCCCGACGGTGTGCGGGCGTTGTCCTCCAGCACCAGATACTCCCCGTCGGCCGCCCGGATCAGATCGGTGCCGCAGATATGCACATAGATCCGGCGGGGCACATCGACCCCGACGAACTCCCGCCGGAACGAACTGCCCTGCAGCACCAACTGCGGCGGCACGATCTGATCCCGGAGAATGAACTGATCGTGGTAGATATCCCACAAGAAGAGATTGAGGGCGTTGATCCGCTGGATCAGTCCGGCCTCGATCTGGTGCCACTCGTCGGCCGGAATGATCCTGGGCATCGGATCCATCGGCCAGACCCGCTCGATCCCCTCCTCAGCCCGGTAGACCGTGAAGCCGACACCGTCCTGCCGCATCGACAGGTCGGTCATCGCCTTGCGGCGGCGAAAGTCGTCGCCCGTGGTAAACCGCAACGAATCGCGGAGTGCGGCGTAATGCTGCCGAACGGCATCGCCGCCGGAAAACATTTCGTCATAGGCCGCGGTCAACTCATAGTCCGCCCAAAGAGGGGCCGATCGAGCCGACGTCACCGCTGACCCACCTTGCTCCGCCATCGTCTCCGCCTTCCTGGTCGGACTGACATCTTCCGCACCGCCTCCGACCCACCTCCCGGCAGAGTGGGGCCGGTGTCGCTCACCGGCCGGGCAGACCTGCCCGCAGGCGCGGCATTTGCTGGTCTTGCCGGTCTCGGGGAACCGCAACGACAGCGTCCCAGCCTATCGGGTAAACTACGCTGCAAATCATATACCGGGAATAGATTCCTCTTTCCTTCCTACCACCAAATCCCCAGATGACCTACTGCCTCGGTATCCGCACCCATGAGGGTCTCGTCCTCGCGTCTGATTCACGGACCAACGCCGGCATCGACCAGATCAACGTCTGCTGCAAGATGCACAGCTTCGTGATCCCGGGCGAGCGGATCTTCTCGGTACTCTCCAGCGGGAGCCTCTCGCTGACGCAATCGATTGTGACCAGAATTCGCCAGGAATTCGAGCGGGGCAGGGGGCTGGCCGAAGTGACGTCGTTCTACGACGCCGCCCGCTGCGTCGGTCGCCACATCCGGGAAATCAGCGAGATCGACCGGGAGGCGATGGAACGGGACCAGATCACATTCGCGGTCAGTTTTTTGATCGGGGGACAGATTGGAACCGAACCCCCCCAACTCTACATGATCTACGCCCAGGGCAATCCACTGCGGTGCACCCGCAGTGCCCCGTTCCTGCAGATCGGTGAGACCAAGTATGGCCGTCCGATCCTCGACCGCGGCATCCGGTACGATGAGACCTCATTGGAACAGGCGGTAAAGTACGCCATCATCTCGCTCGACTCGACCATGCGATCCAACGTCGCAGTCGGCCCGCCGATCGACATGCTCGTCTACCGCAACGACGACCTTGCCATCCATACCTACCGCCGATTTCAGCCTGAGGACGAGGGGCTTTCTAGCATTCGCTCGCAGTGGGAGCAGGGGCTCCGGTCGGCGATCGCCACCCTGCCAGACATCGACTTCGGCCCGCCCGGGGCCGATATCGAGAACGGCAGCACCTGCCTGCTCGGCCGGTCCGGCTGAGGCTGTCAGGCCGCCTTGGCCGCCGGTGAGGACTTGGTGATCGAACGGCCCAACCGCCGCCGGCCACTGCCAGTGGGTGCCGATTCGATGACGGTCGGCTCAGGCTGCACCTCCAGCCGGCCCCGCAGGCTCTGGGCGAGCGTTGCGCCGAAGTCCTCCTCGCGTGTCCGGCTACCGACGTCCTCCATCGCGTCGGCAAAGCCGAGCACAACTGCCTGCCGCACCCCTGCGCGAACCCACTCAAACAGACTCATGGCGTGCATCCCCGTATCGCGGTATGTGTCGTCGCGGGGCAGTCGCATGCTCCCACGGCCAGCTGCCCGATCTGGCGGGCCAGCGGCTGCTCACTGGGAATATCGACCGTCCACCCACTGGAAGTCGATCTGCCGCCACCGCTGGGCGGTGTCAGGAAAGGGAGGCAGACTCTGCCGGCCGCCCGACGCAGACGAGGCACATGTCATCACTACGAACCTGGCCGGCGGCATGCCGCTCGACATCACCCAGCAGCCGCCGGCCCACCTCTTCGGGTGTACTGGCTGGTTCGGCAAGCACCTTCTCCAGCCGCCCGAACCCATAAGGTTCTTGCCGATGATCCATCGCCTCACTGATGCCGTCGGTGTAGAAGACGAGTGTGCCGCCGGGAGGCAGGTCGACCGTGGCCGCCTCGTAGACGTAGGTGGGATCGACCCCGAGCGGCAGCCCGGTCTCGTCGAGCCCAACCGCCTTGACCGTGCCGTCGCCCAGCCGCAGGTAGGTCGGCAGATGCCCTGCAGAAACCAGTGATACGACGTGGCGGGCCGAATCGAGTACCGCCACAACAAAGGTGGCGAAGCGGTCGTCCCAGCCACTCCGCATGAAACTTGCATTGAGCCGGGTCACCGCCTTGGCGACGTCGGGCTCGATCGCCAGGGTATAGCGGACATCAGCCGAAAGGGCGGCCATCACCAGCGCGGCCGAGACCCCCTTGCCCGAGACGTCAGCCAAGACGACGGCCACGCGGCCATCGGCGAGCGGGACATAGGAGAAATAGTCCCCCCCCACCTGGTGGGCCGGCTCGTAGAAATCGAAGACTTGGTAGCCGCTGACCTGCGGGGGAACCGACGGCAGCAGGCCCTGCTGGACGCGGTGGGCCAGTTCAAGGTCCCGTTTGAACTGCTCCTGAGCAATTTTTTCGTCGTGGGCGGTGGCCTGCTCCACCGCCTTGGCAGCCTGTCCGGTAATCCCGGCGAGCACCTCGAGATCTTCCTGACTGAAGCCGTTGCGAATATCCCGCGAATCGACCTGCAGCACCCCGAGCACGGCGCCCGCCGAACTGATGAAGGGGACACACATCACAGAACGGATGTTGCAATCGACGATACTCTCATTGAGTCGAAACCGACTGTCGCTGGTGGCATCGGCTGAAAGGATGGCCCGGCGGGAGGCGGCCACCTTGTTGACCAGCGAAAGGCTCAGCCGCAGGCCGCCCCCCTCTTCCTCGGTCCGCAGTTTCTTGGCGCGGAGGATGAGCCGGTTGGTCTTGACGTCGTTGAGCAGCACAAAGCCCCGTTCGATGTCGGAAAAAATCTGGAACAGACCGTCGAGCAGGCGGGGCAACACCTCATCGAGGGACAACGAAGAGCCGAGAGCACGATTCAGCCTGATCACCGCCCGCAGCTTGGCTTCGGCGTGCTGACCCAATCCATCATCAGCCGAGGGCCGGGGGATGTCGACCTGCGAGACGATCAGGGCCTCTTCGTCTTCGTCCGGCTGAAACAACGTCTGTGACGCATCGGTCTCACCCCCCAGCGAAACCCACTCCGACGGCGTTGTCTCACCCGAGGTGAAGGAAAATCGCTGATCGCAAACACTGATTTCGTCGGCGTTTTCCAGCGGGTGCCGCTCGGCCAGTTGGTGGCCGTTGACCAGCGTGCCATTGCGGCTGCCGAGATCCTCGATCCAGTGCTTTCCGTCCGCAAAAACCACCGCCGCATGCTGGCGGCTGACGGCACCGGAATCGACCACGATATCGCAGCCGGGATGCCGTCCGATCACGGTTCGCTCCTTGACGATGCGATACCGCTCTCCTGCCTTCGATCCGGTCAACAACACCAAAAACGACACGACGGCTGCCCCTTCTTCGACTCCTGGAATCGCCGGTCAACCAATCGGCTGCAGCGGACAACGCGATTGCCCGCCCGGCCTTCCGGCGGTAGGCTACCACACCATGGGCCCGGCTGACGGTCTGCCAGTTGCAACTGGTACCGGCTACCGCAAGTCGACCCAGCACAACCATTCTTGGGGAATGGTGTAACGGTAGCACGACTGGCTCTGAACCAGTTAGTCTAGGTTCAAATCCTAGTTCCCCAGCTTCGACCCGACGGTCCCTCAGCGATGCCAGAGCCTGCTGCCGGTTCCCCGCCCTCACCGGCCGCCGTCAATCAGGCTGTTGGCCCGGCAATCGACGGGCATCGGGTGCTGCTGGTTGACGACCAGCCGATGATCGGGGAGGCGGTTCGCCGGCTGCTGGCCGACCGGTCTGACATCAGCTACGCCTTCTGCCGGGACGCCGACAAGGCCCTTGAGACCGCAGAGCAGTTTCGGCCGACCGTCATCCTGCAGGATCTCGTCATGCCGGGGATTGACGGGCTCGACCTCGTCCGGCAATTTCGCCAGCGGACCGCGACAGCTCAGATTCCGGTGATCGTGCTGTCGGCCACCGAGGAGGCTGCGACGAAGGCGGAACTGCTCGAAGCGGGCGCCAACGACTATCTGGTCAAACTGCCACATCAGATTGAACTGATCGCCCGCATCCGGGTTCACTCCGAAGCCTACAAGCGGCTGCTGGAACGCGACGCTGCCTTCACTGCGTTGGAACGGTCTCTGGCCGACCTGACCAGGGAGCGGGAAAAGTCAGAGCGGCTGCTACGAAACATCCTGCCTGACACGGTGGCCGAGCGGCTCAAAAATAATATCGGGACAATTGCCGAGAGCTTTCCATCGGTCAGCGTGCTATTCGCCGACCTCTGCGGCTTCACCACCTTCTCCCAGAATGTCGACGCCAGTCAGTTGGTCGACCTACTCGATGATATCTTCTCGGCCTTTGACCACCTCGCAAACGCCTACGGGGTGGAGAAGATCAAGACGATCGGTGACGCCTACATGGCCGTCGCCGGCCTGCCCGAGCCCCGTGAAGACCATGCCGAGGCGGTGGCGGGGATGGGGCTGGGCATGCTCGAAGCCTTTCGCGGGGTGATGCGAAACCGGGGGCTGTCAATGGAGGTGCGAATCGGCATTCATTCCGGGCCGGTGGTCGCTGGCGTGATCGGCAAACACAAGTTTTCCTATGACCTCTGGGGCGACACGGTCAACACGGCCAGCCGGATGGAATCGCACGGCGAACCCTCGCGGGTGCATGTCTCGGAAGCGACGCAGAATCTGCTCAAAGACCGGTTCCGGTTCGCTGACCGGGGGGAAATGGCCGTGAAGGGCAAAGGGCTCCAGCGAACCTTCTTCCTGCTCGGCCGGACCGACCCCTAGCCGGTGCTGCCGCGGCACCAACGAGGATCCTTGCATGGCCACGTCCCCCTCCTCACCGGTCGGCGTTGCCTTCGGCTGGGCCGGGCGGATCATGGCCGTCGGGCTGACGATGGTGCTGCCGGGTATCGGCGGCAGTTGGCTCGACAGCAGACTGGGCACCGGCTGGTGGGAGCCGATCGGCTTCGTCTTCGGCTTCGTTGCCGGACTCACGGCATTGGTTCGCCTGGCAGCGTCCAGCAAGCCTCCGCAGCAACGCGGGGGCAAGTTGGAATGACGTCTTCCGGCGGCCGGAAAGATGGCATGTCACTCTGCCGCGGCCTCGCCAGCCTGCTACTGGCCCAGGCTCTGGTGGCGGCCGGCTTACTGGTCGCCCACCAGCCTGCCGGGGTTCCGCCGGCCCTCCGCGCGAAAGCTGTCGCGGTGATCGGCGGCATCCTGGCGGCAGCAGCCTGTGGCAGCTGGTGGCTCAGCCATACCACTCACCACCAGTCGGCCACTCGGCCCGCGGCAGCGGTGGCCGGGGGGCTGGCGGCCAGCCTGATCCGGCTGGCGGTGCCACTGACCCTGCTCGGCTGGCTGCAGACCGACCGGGCGGGGGAGCTGTTAGCAGCCCCGTTGCAGCGGTTCATGACGGAAACCCTCGTCACCTCCTATCTCGTTCTGCTTCTGGTTGATATCCTGCTCCACATCGCCGGCCGTCGCGAGCATCTTCCCGAGGTTCCGAGTCGGGGGAACGACTGACGGCTGGTCGAGGACCTGCTGATTTTCAGTCGCTCCGCCATCATTTCTGTCTCTTTTTAAAACCGCCGATGTCAGCCAACCCGATCTATCATCTTAAGGACGCCTATTTTTTTGAGGTCCCGAAGGGGCTCTGGCGGTACCACTGGCAAACGCTCGACGAGGTATATCCTTTTCTCCGAGAAGGCCATCCGGAGGTCCACAGCGTTGACGAGTTCAACCGGGCCATGGATGGCAAGGTGCTGATTCCTCAGCCGTTCGGCACGCTTGAGAGCCTCTACGCAAAGAAGTCGGGCTTTGCGATCTCGAAATACATGATTCTCGAACTGGTAATCGCAGCGGTCATGCTGCTCCTGTTCAGCAAACTGGCGAAGCGACTCAGTGGCGGTGAGCGACCGCAAGGCCGGTTCGTCAATCTTTTCGAGGCATTTCTGGTCTTCATCCGCGATCAGATCGCCCGCCCGGCAATTGACGATCCTCCCGGACACGGGCATGACGACGGCCAGGGCAACCATGCTCCGGCCCATCGGGGAGACCAGTTCGTGCCGATGCTCTGGACGCTGTTTTTCTTCGTGCTCGGCTGCAACCTGCTCGGCATGGTGCCCTGGGCCGGGTCACCGACCGCATCGTTTTCGGTCACCCTCGCCCTGGCAGCAGCGACATTTGTCACCGGCATGCTTTCCGGCATGAAGCAGTTCGGTTTTTTCGGTTTTTTCCTGAATCAAGTGCCCCCTATCGACATGCCGACCTATCTGCTCCCGCTCAAGATTGTGATCACAGTCGGGCTATTCCTGATCGAGATGCTCGGCCTTTGCATCAAGCATCTGATACTTGCCGTGCGACTGCTGGCCAACATGGTGGCCGGCCACCTCGTGCTGCTTGGCATCATGGGCCTGATCACCGCCGCCGCCTCGGCCTCGACCGGCATGTGGGCAACGGTCACTAGCATCAGCGTTCTTAGTGCCACTCTGTTCAGCGTGCTGGAACTCTTCGTCGCCTTCCTGCAGGCCTATATCTTCACCTTCCTTTCAGCGCTGTTCATCGGGGCTGCCGTGCATCACCACTGAGTGACCAACCAGCCACGTGAAAGAAACGTCTGTACAGCCTCTTCAAAACCGTCTGTTTTCGCTTAGAACATGGAACTTCAGGGCTCCCGGATAAAACTGTTTCAGGTTCCCTCCGCCACAGCCCATCACCGATCTTGTTTCACCCCCTCGGGCATTGAGATCCCGAATTCACGTTTGCAAGGAGTCCCCCCCGTGATGCTTCGCTCGCTTTTCTCGACCCGCTCGGCCAGCATGCTTGCCGCTGTTCTGCTGACGCTGTTCTGTGCCGATGTCGCCAGTGCCCAGGAGGCGGGCGGCGGCAGCACCTCGCTGATCGATCTGACCGCCGCGTTCAGCGTTGGCCTGGTGGTGATCGGTGCCGCCATGGGCATCAGCAAACTGGCCGCTTCAGCCTATGAGAGCATGGCCCGGCAGCCGGAGGTTTCGGGCAGCATCCAGACCGCGATGATCATTGCCGCCGCACTAATTGAAGGCTTCACCTTCTACGCGCTGTTCATTTGCTCGACGAAGTAGGGCTGCCCCCGCGGGGCGTTGGGGCCGGGCTGTTTTTCAGGGCTGTCACCTCACGGTAATCAGCACCTGAGGGATAGGGCCGGCCCGACGCCCCGACCGGTGGGCTGAACGTTGCCCTCCGGTTGCGGCTGAGAATCGTTCAGCAGACTCACCGCCAGAGGATTTCGATTGGTTCACTTGCACCATCACGTCAGACAGACAAAGGGAACATGACATGACAGCGACGGGTCACCCTCGGAGCGCACGTCCCGACTCACTGATGATCAAAGCGGCCAGTCTGGTCATCATGCTGACTGTTGGTGTCGGTGTTCAGGTCCGCACTCCGACCCTGCAGGCTGCTGACCCTGACCATGCGGCAGCGGGTCATGACGAGCACGGCGGTGGCCATGGCCATGATGACCACCATTCAGAAATCGGCACCAATCCGCCCCCGGGTGTATCCCGCGAGGCATTTGAGAGCCCGGCCGAGTTCCGTGGCGATCTGGCGATCTGGTCGTTTGTGGTATTTCTGCTGCTCCTGGGGCTGCTCTCGGCCATTGCCTGGAAGCCGATCATGGAGGGGCTGGACAAGCGGGAGCAGGGAATCGCCAAAACGATTGCCGCCACCCAGGCCGCCCAAGAGGATGCCAAGCAAATGCTGGCGTCCTACGAACGACGGCTCGCAGAAGCCTCCGAAGAGGTCCGGACCATGCTCGATGAAGCCCGTCGAGATGCCGATGGTCTGCGGCAGACAATCGTCGCCGAGGCACGGCAGGCGGCCGAGGAAGAGAAACAGCGGGCCCACCGCGAGATTGGATTGGCTCGTGATGACGCCATCGCCCAACTTGCTGAGACCGCGGGTGATCTGGCCGTCTCAGTGGCCGGCAAGTTCCTGCGCGAAAAGATCTCCGCGGATGAACAGAACCGGCTGGTGCAGGAATCGGTTGCCAGCCTGAGAGCCGCCCCAAGCATCAACTGACCGTCCCAACCGACGGCCACGGAAAGCCCGAACGTAACCATGCAGACCCACCAACCCGACCCGGCCTCAGCCATCATCGAGCCCCTGCTGGCTCCCCGCGACGTGTCGGTCGCGTTGGTGGCCCACGTCTACGCCGAGGCGATCGTCGAGGCGGCCGAGAAGCGGAACTGTCGGGACGAAGTGGTGGCGGAACTGAAGCAGCTGGCCAGCGAGGTACTGCCACGGGTGCCCGGCCTCCTGGCCCTGCTCGATTCACCACGGCTGGGGATCACCGAGAAGGCAGCGGTCGTCGACAAGGCGATGGCCGGCCGGGTTTCGGAGACCACCCGCAACACCCTGCAGGTGCTTGCCAACCACCAGCGGCTCGGCATCCTGCCGGAGATCGTTGCCGCGGTCAGCTGCGAGGTTGACCGCCTGGCGGGCAAACGCCAAGCGATCATCACAACAGCCCAATCGCTTGACGACCCGCGGCGTCAGGCATTGCTGGCCGAGGTCGAAGGCTCACTCGGGACGGCCTTGTCCGCCCGCTTCACCGTCAACCCGGACCTGCTCGGCGGCCTCGTCGTGCGGGTCGAAGACACCGTCTATGACCAATCCGTTGCCACGGGCCTTGTTCGGCTCGCGGAGCGGCTCAAGCAGAGGAGTATCCATGAAATTCAACACCGACGAGATCGCCTCGGTTCTGCGTGAAGAGATCGACCGCTACCAGTCGGGCATCGACGTCCGTGAAGTCGGGCAGGTGCTTGAGGTAGGTGACGGAATCGCCCGGGTCTGGGGCCTCTCCGGCGTGATGGCCGGAGAAATGGTCGAGTTTCCGGGAGGCGTAACCGGCCTCGCCTTCAACCTTGAAGAAAACTCGGTTGGCGTCATCATTCTGGGTGACTACTTGAAGGTCAACGAAGGCGACGAGGTCCGCAGCACCGGCCAACTGCTCAGCGTGCCGGTCGGTGACTCAGTCATCGGCCGGGTGCTCGACCCGCTGGGCAATCCGCTTGATGGCAAGGGGCCGATCACTGGTGACCTGCGACGGCCGGTGGAAACGCTTGCCCCCGGCGTCGCCGACCGCCAGCCGGTGCGGGAACCCCTGCAGACCGGCATCAAGGCGATCGATGCCATGACCCCGATCGGCCGCGGTCAGCGGGAACTGATCATCGGCGACCGCAAGACTGGCAAGACGGCGATTGGCATTGATGCCATCCTCAACCAGAAGCACAGTGGCGTGAAGTGTTTCTATGTCGCCGTTGGCCAGAAGGACTCGTCAGTCGCCGTGGCGATCGATGTGCTGCGACGCTATGGCGCAATGGACTACACCACCGTGATCGTGGCCGGTGCGTCGGTGGCGGCACCACTGCAGTACATCGCGCCCTACTCCGGCACGGCGATGGCCGAACACTTCATGTACAACGGCGAGCATGCCCTGATCGTCTACGACGATCTCTCCAAGCAGGCCACCGCCTACCGGCAGTTGTCGCTGTTGATGCGGCGGCCCCCGGGACGCGAGGCCTACCCGGGCGACGTCTTTTATGCCCACAGCCGCCTCCTGGAGCGGTCGGCCAAACTCTCCGACGAGCACGGCGGCGGTTCGCTCACCTCGCTGCCGATCATCGAAACGCTCGAGGGGGAGGTGTCGGCCTACATTCCGACGAATGTCATTTCGATCACCGACGGGCAGATCTACCTGCAGCCCGACCTTTTCTTCGCGGGCCAGCGGCCCGCTATGAACGTCGGCATTTCGGTTTCCCGCGTCGGTGGTGCCGCCCAGACCAAGGCGATGAAGAAGGTTTCGGGCGGGTTGCGGCTCGACCTCGCTTCCTTCCGTGAGCTCGAAGCCTTCGCTCAACTCGGAACCGACCTCGATGCCGCCACCCAGTCGCGGCTCGACCGTGGCTACCGGATGGTGGAACTGCTCAAGCAGGGACAGTACGAGCCGCTCGACATGGTTGACCAGGTCTTGAGCATTTACGCCGGCACCCGCGGGCACCTTGATCAAGTCAAGCGAGAACAGGTGGCCGACTGGGAGAAGGGCTTCCTCACCTTCGTCCGTGAGCAGGCTAAAGAGCTTCGCAGCCGGCTCGAAGAAACCAAGGCCCTCGACGATGAATCCGAGCGGCTGCTTGAAGCGGCCATCGCCGAGTACAAGCGGCAGCGGCAAGGCACCACCGGTGCCGCCCCCGCCCTCGCCGGGGCAAACTGACCGCAGGAAGGAATTCTCATGGCCAAAGCCCGTGCCCTCGACCGCCGCCGTCGCTCCGTTCGGAACATCCGCAAGATTACCCGGACCATGGAACTGATCGCCACGGCCCGGTTCAAAAAGGCGATGGACCGCTCCATCGCTGCCCGCGACTACACCCGGCAGCTGGCCAAATTGCTGGCCAATATCGCCAGTGTCGGGGCGGGTGCTGACCACCCGTTGCTTGAAGTCCGGCCGACTCAGCGGGCGGCCGTACTGGTCCTGACCGGCAATCGGGGGCTCTGCGGAGGCTACAACTCAAATGTGGTCCGCCAGGCAATGGGCCTGCTGGGGCAGTGGTCTTCAGAGGAGGTGGGCACCCACGTCACCGTCTCGGGAAAGCGGGGCATCTCGGCCCTCCGCTTCCGCAAGGTGCTGGTGGATGATGAACACACCCACTTCGAGGACAAGCCGGCTTTCGCGGAGGTCGCTCCGATCGGGGAAGCGTACCTCGATGCCTATGTCAGCGGCAGAATCGACCGGCTCGATGTTGTTTACACGCAGTTCACCAACATCGCCCGACAGGAGGCTGTCGTTGAGACCCTGCTGCCGCTGAAGCCACCAGTGGAGGATGGGGGATCGCCGCCGGCAGCCAGTCATCTGGCCTCGCACGAGTACGACTTCTATCCCTCAGCATCGAGCATCCTTGAGGAGATTCTGCCGGCGAGCTTCCAATCACGGCTGTTCAAGTGCTTTCTCGATGCGGCCGTCAGCGAGCAGGTCTCGCGGATGGTGGCAATGAAGGGAGCCACGGAAAACGCCACTGGTCTGATCCGCCACCTCTCCAGCCAGTTCAACCGGGCTCGACAGACCCAGATCACCGGCGAGATCATGGAGATTCTCGGTGGTGTCGAGGCTCTCAAAAAGTAATCCCCGGTAATCCCCTTTCACCACACCCACCTTTCCCCCCAGGCTCTTTGATCATGGCAACAGCAACCGCCCAAGACGTAAATGTCGGCAAGGTTACCCAAGTGATTGGCTCGACGTTCGATGTGGAATTCCCCGAAGCGAAGATTCCCTCGATCTACAACGCGGTGCGGATCGACAGCGAGCAAAAGGGGGTGACGATTCACCTCGTCGGCGAGGTGCAGCAGCAGCTCGGCGGTGGCAAGGTTCGTTGTGTCGCTCTCGGCTCAACCGATGGTCTGGTTCGCGGGCAAGACGTCATCGACACCGGTGGCCCGGTGAAAGTGCCCGTCGGCACGGCCACACTCGGCCGTGTCTTCAACATGCTCGGTGAGCCGATCGACAACCGCGGCCCGGTGGAGACGGAGGAGCGATGGTCCATTCACCGTGAGGCCCCGCCGGTGTCTGAGCTCTCGACCAAAACCGAACTGTTTGAGACCGGTATCAAGGTGATCGACCTGCTCACCCCATTTGTTCGTGGTGGCAAGGCGGGGCTATTTGGCGGTGCCGGCCTGGGCAAGACAGTTATCCTGACCGAACTCATCGCCCGAATCGCCAGCGCCCACGGCGGCTACTCGGTCTTTGCTGGCGTCGGCGAGCGGACCCGCGAGGGCACAGACCTCTGGTTGGAAATGCAGGAGGCCAAAATCGGTGACACCGGCAGGAATGTCATCGAACAGACCTGCATGGTTTTCGGCCAGATGAACGAGCCGCCGGGCGCCCGTCTCCGGGTGGCCCTCTCGGCCCTGACCATGGCGGAGTTCTTCCGGGATACCACCGGATCAGACACCCTGCTATTCGTCGACAATATCTTCCGGTTTTCCCAGGCTGGCAGCGAAGTCAGCGCCCTGCTGGGGCGGATGCCGAGTGCCGTCGGCTACCAGCCGACGCTGGCCACCGAAATGGGCGCATTGCAGGAACGGATCACCTCGACGGAGAAGGGGGCGATCACCTCGGTGCAGGCGGTCTACGTGCCGGCGGATGACCCGACCGACCCGGCCCCCGCAACTGCTTTCGGCAACCTCGACGCCTTCATCTACTTGGAGCGGTCGATCTCCGAGAAGGGCATCTATCCTGCGGTCGATCCGCTGGCCAGTTCCAGCCGGATTCTCGATCCACAGTATGTCGGCGACCGGCATTATGACGTTGCCCGCCGGGTGCAACGGACGCTGCAGCGGTATCGTGAGCTTCAGGACATCATCGCGATCCTCGGTGTCGATGAACTCTCCGAGGAGGACAAACTGATCGTTCATCGAGCTCGGCGGATGGAGCGGTTTTTGTCCCAGCCGTTCCTCGTGGCTGAGGTCTTCACCGGCAAGCCCGGCGAGATCACCAGCCTGGAGGACACGATCCGCTCGTTCGAGGAGATCGCCGACGGCAAGTGGGACCACCTACCAGAGCAGGCCTTCATGTACGTCGGGCCGATCGAGCAGGCCGAAGAACAGGCCAAGAAGATGGCCGCCAAGGGCTGAGCCAGAGCTCTCCGTCACTCCCAAGATTTTCCGAGAAATACCGATGGCTGACCAGAACTCCCGACGTCTTTTGCGGTGCGTAATCGTCACGCCCGAGAAAACGGTCCTCGATGTCCGGGCGGCCACGGTGTCACTCCCCCTCGATGACGGCAGCCGCGGTGTGGCAGTGGGCCACACGCCCTTCATTGGTCGGCTCGGTTCGGGAGTGGTGCGCATGGCGGGGGTCGAGGGTCGCTCGGCCGCTGAGACCACCGTTCGGACCTTTGTGGAGGGCGGCTTTGTCGAGGTCTCGGGTGATGCCGTCACCGTGATCACCCAACAGGCGGTCGACTCGGCAACGCTCGATCCGGCAGCCGCTCGGGCCGACCTCGACAAGCTCAAGGCCGAACCGGCCTCCGGCGACGAGGCAATTGCCAGTCGGATGGCAGCTGAGGCCGTGGCCCGGGCACGGCTTCGAGCCGCCGAGCGACGCGGCTGATCCAGATTCGTTTGATGCCAACCGACCGTGGATAAATCTGTCGCCCAGGATGGGAAGAGCGGCAAGCCTCCTCAATTGCCTGTGCCGAATAGCATTGTCAGAGAGGACGTATTTCACGGACGGCTAGATCTGGTAATCCGACTCGGGCGTCGGGGCCTCGCCCCGCATCCGCAGTTTCGGTTTTTCCAGCACCACCGTGGTGTGCGGTTCGACCGAACGGGTCAGCCAGACGTTGCTCCCGATAACCGAGTCATGGCCAATTCGGGTTGCGCCACCGAGAATGGTGGCATTGGCGTAGATCACCACCCGGTCCTCGATGGTCGGATGCCGCTTGGTCCCCCGGACCAGCTGCCCTTCGGCGTCGGTCGGGAATGAGACCGCCCCCAGGGTCACTCCCTGATAGAGCTTGACGTGGCTGCCGATCTCACAAGTCTCACCGATTACCACGCCGGTGCCATGGTCGATGAAGAAATGGTCGCCGATGGTCGCTCCTGGGTGAATGTCGATCCCGGTGCGGGCATGAGCCCACTCAGCCATCATCCGGGGAATCAGCGGGACGGACAGACGGTGCAGCAGATGGGCAAGCCGGTGAATGGTCACCGCCTCGAGGCCCGGATAGCAGAAAATCACTTCGTCGAGGGTCCGTACCGCCGGGTCACCCTCGTAGGACGCCTGCACGTCGGTGGCCAGCATCCGGCGGAGGTCGGGAATCTGTTCGAGGAACTGAATCGCCTTGGCCTGACCGAGTGCCTCGAAGTCAGCCTCGTCAACGCAGTGCTGGACCGCCTCGGGTACCTCCGGAGCAGGCCGGCCAGCGGCGGCCGCCGCCTCGGTGGCCGACAGACTGTGCCGCAGCGCCCGGCCAATCTGGGTGGTGAGCTTGTCGTGCAGGCCATCGACGAGATCTCCGACGTGATAGACCACATTCCCGAAATGCAGGTTTTCCCGCCTCCGGTACCCGGGGTAGAGAATTTCTTTCAGGTCCTCGCAAGTGGCGATGATCGACTCATAGTTGGGCAGCGGGCAGTGCCCGAGGTAGTTGGTCGTCGGCACCTCGCGGTAGGTCTCAACGATCCGCTGCGTCAGATCGGGAAGCTGTTCCTTGAGCCGGACGTCGGTGGCCATGTTCTTGCGTTCCTCCCGGCTGCCTCGCCCTGCCGCCCTTTGCTGATCAAAGGAAAAAGCCAGCCTGGGTCTTTTTCCACCTGGGCACCGTCCGAAAATTCTGCAGGTCTCCGGATTTGCCGGTCGCCGCACCCTGCGGCTATTGCTTTTGCAAACAGTCTGCCAGCGCCGGGATGAGGTTTCCATTCGACCTGCCTGCCCGGCAAAGTTGAGCACGGCGATGAAATTCCTCCGCCCCGACCGAACAGCCTGTCACACCCGGAAAGCATGGCAAGCTGTGCCGCCGCCAGCGGTGATTGCTGGTCAGCTGGCTTCGCCAGCGGCAGCAACGGCCGCCGCCAGAGTCAGACCCCCATCATAGAGGGCGCGGCCGACGATGCAGCCAGCCGCTCCCGTAGCTGCCACCGCCCGCAGGTCATCTGCCCCCGCGATGCCTCCGGAGGCGACCACCGGATGGGGCGAGGCCGTAACCATCGCTGTCAGTGCCGGCAGATTGGGTCCCTGGAGCATGCCGTCGCGGGCAATATCGGTGTAGACGATCGCCGCCAGCGGCAGGTCGGCCGACCGCTGGGCCAGATCGACAGCATCAACCGCACTGGTTTCAAGCCAGCCCCGCGAAGCCACCCGGCCATCACGGGCGTCGAGCCCGAGGACCAGCCGGCCCGGAAAGGCCCGGGCCCACTCGGCGAACTGATCGGGCTGTTCAACGGCCACGCTACCGATCACCAGCCGGGTCACACCGGCCGCCAGATAGGCGGCGATCGTTTCCGGTGAGCGGATGCCACCGCCGACCTGGCAGGGCACACCGGCGGCGGCAACCATCCTGGCGATCAGGTCACGTTGCACGGCAGCACCATCCTTCGCACCCTCGAGGTCGACGATGTGCAGCCGGCGGCAGCCGGCCGCCGTGAATCGGCCGACCGTCTCGACCGGATCCTCACCGAAGACGGTCTCGCGGGCGTAGTCGCCTTGCTGCAGCCGCACGCAGCGGCCCCCACGGAGATCGATCGCCGGCCAGAGTTCCATAGAAACGCTCCTCAAATGCGGCTCAGACCTCGTCGAGAAAGTACCGCAGCAGCCGCATGCCGCAGGCCTGACTTTTTTCGGGATGGAACTGGGTCGCCAGCAGCCGGCCCCGTTGCACGGCCGAGCAGAATGGATCGCCATAGTCGGTTTCGGCAACAACGACGCCGGGATCGGTCGGCCGAACACGGTAGGAATGAACAAAATAGAAAAAGGGGGGACGATCGCCGGGGAAGACCGCCGCCGGACCACTTCCCGAGCGCCACTGCACTTCATTCCAGCCCATGTGTGGAACCTTGTAGCCTGCTGGCAGTTCGAATCGGGCAACATCACCGGCGATCGCCCCGAGCCCATTGTGACGGCCTCCCTCCCAGCCGGTCTCGAAGAGCAGTTGGAGGCCCATGCAGATGCCCAGGAAGGGACGGTCGGCGGCCAGATGCCGCTTGATCGGGTCGACCAGGCCACGCTGTGTCAGTGCCCGCATCGCATCGGCGAAAGCGCCGACGCCGGGTAGCACCAGCCGTTCGGACTCGGCGACCCGATCCGGATCAGCCGTGATCTCGGCCGCAGCCCCCTGCTGTTCGAGCGCCTTTTGGACGCTTCGCAGGTTTCCACTGCCGTAGTCGATGATCCTGAGCATCCCCGGAGTGTACGGGGCGTCACCGCCGGAAAAAGGGGGGCATTTTCAGCGGCCAACCGCGGCCTCAGGGAGCCCGCTCAGGATAGATGACGCACTCGATCCGGCGATTCCGTTGCCGGCCAGCCGCAGTGGCATTCGATACCACCGGATGGTTGGCTCCGTGGGCAACCAGGAACATCTGGCCATCCTCCAGTGGGGTGCGTGAGGCCAGGAAGTCGAACACCGCCGCCGCCTGGGCGGCAGTGAGCTGATGGGCCGACTCCCAGGATTCTCCCCGAATCGGCTCTGAGTCGATGTGCCCCTCAATGCCGAGAAAATGCCCGGGGAAGACCCGTTCAAGTTCGGCAGCCAACTGGGTCAGCAGCGCAACGCCCGCTGGCAGCAGGTTGGCCGTGGTGTCCTCAAACAGCCGATCCGCCGGGATTTCAATCCGCACCACCGCACCGTCAAGCCGGACGGCCAAATCACCAAGGGAAAGCTGACCAATGGCCGACTGCATGGCCGCCGCCGCAGCGGCCGCTTGCGACTCGCCTGCCCCGGGGCTGGCGGCGGTCGTCGCTCCCTGAGGACGGGCCACCGTCCGGCTGGCTGCGAGCTGGGCGGTGGTGCTGGCGAGTTGTTCGCGAAGGGCGGCCAGCTCTTCCTGGACCAGCTGGTTCTCCGTCTGGCTGCGGGCCAGCGCCGCTTCCAGTTGGCGACCGTCCAGATTGGCATAGGACGGCTGTTCCGGCAGGGTTGCCAACGGCTGTGGCAGGGTGTGGGCCGGGGCCGCGATCCCCGGCGGCGGCTCGAGGCTGATCACCGCCGGCGGCGTTTCGCGTCGCAGCAGATTCTGCGAACAGCCGGTGAAGAACGCCAGGGCGAACAACACGGACACAGCGTGCAGCCGGAGTCGGCTCATATGCGGCAACGGGGGACAAGGGGGCGGCGAGGAAAGGCCAGGGGAGAGTAGGGGGGGGCAGGAAACCGAACAAGACCGGTGAAACAGCCCAGAAACTGGTCATTTCACCCCGCGCGACGATCGCGTTAGCGGGCTGCGGACAACCGTTGCCGCCGCCGCATGCGGGGACAGGGGCCGTGGATCGCTATTTCCGCGGACAATCAGCCCCGCAGCCGCTGCCAGATGAACAGCGTCACCGCGGTCAGCACGACCACCAGCCCCAGTACCATCCCCAACTGGAGCGGATCGACAAAGAAAGGCTCAGTCAGCTGCCAGATCGGCCGCCAGGCGACTGTCACCACGGCTGCGGCCAGACAGAGGCTGGGACCGTAAGGCAGTTCGTTCTCACGGTGCCGCAGCAGCTGGAACAGGCCGTGACCGAGACCGATGAAAGTTGCCAGGAAAAAGGTCAACACCGCGGGCTGCCAGCCGAGCCAGACCCCCACCATCGCCATCAGGGTGACATCCCCCATGCCCATCGCCTCGCGACCAAGCGCAAGTGAGGCACCTGATCTGGTCAGCCAGACCAACCCGGCCGAGACCGCCAGGCCGATCAGGCTGCTCTCCAAGGCGGCAAACCGCAGGCCGCCCCCCCTGGCTGCCAGCAGGAGCAGCGGCAGGGCGACCGTCAGCATGAGTACCCGAGGCTCTCGCAGCCAGTGCCAGAGCCATCCGAAACCACCTGCCGGCGACCGCTCGTCGACCCCAAAAAAGGGGGCCGTGCAGACAGCCCACCAGAGCGTGAAGAGAGCGACCGCGACCTGCGGTCCCAGTGGCGACGCCGGTGGACCACCAGCGTGCAGACCACCCCAGGCAGCGAGCAGGTCGGGCGACGCTTCGGCCGCGGCAAAGCTCCGCGGAGTCAACGTCGTAATCGGCAGCAGCATGGACGGTAGCAGCCAGGTCGCCAAAAGCCCGGCCAGCACTCCCGGCGTGGTGATGATGTCGGGAATCACCCGGTGCCGGATATCGACCCAGGCTGCTGCGGCAAGCAGCAAGAAGAAGACCAGATGAGCAGCCACCCGAGGAATTGTGGCCGCTGGCGGGGCGGTCGGGGCCAGCCCGGCGACCGTCACTTCCCACCACCAAAGCCCGAGGGCCAGGAGGGAGCCGGCCACGACCGGCCAGTTTGAGAGCCACCCTGCCGATCCATCAACAGGGGCCTGCCGCCCCTCCTCCGCCGCCACTGCGGCATCGATTTCCGCCAGCATCCAGCCGACGAATCGCTGCAGGACGACTCCCCCAATGCCACCCGCCAAGGCGGCACCAACAAAGCCGATCGGACCGGTGATGCCTGTCATTGCCCCGCTCCCGCGCCCGAATGACTGCCGCCGGCCGCCGGCCGCCAGCCTGCGAGCCAGGTGCAGACCGCTGCAACCAGAGAGGCTTGTTGCGTCGCGGTCGTGTCGAACAAGCCATCGGCGACCTCGCGGTACCACCGCTCGCGCTGGGCGAGGGCCTGTTCAACTTCATCCAGCACATCACCGCCGGCGAGGGCCGGCCGGCGTTCACTGGTGGACGGATCGGCGGCAAGCCGGCGGCGAATCTCGGCGGCTGGCGCGATCAGCCAGACCACCGGTCGCCCGGCCTGCCGGAGCAACTGGCGATTCTCCTGCCGCAGGACGACACCGCCACCGGTGGCGAGAATCGTATCGGACTGCTTGAGCAGTTCGCGGAGCAGAGCTGTTTCAGCATCACGGAAGGCGGGCTCTCCGCGGTCCCGGATGAACCGCGTGATGCTGCATCCGAATCGCTCCTCAAAGGCCTCATCGGCATCGGCGCACCGACAGCCGAGTTGCCGGGCCAGATCGGCGGCCAGCGTCGATTTGCCGGTGGCCCGGTAGCCGATCAGGATCGGGCGAGGCAGGTCTGCCCCGGCAGTGGTGCCGGTAATCGCGTTCACTCGACCATCCTGACCGACGATGTGGCCTGTTTCAGGGCGTCCCGCATCACTCCCTCAGGCGGTGGCTGGCCATGCCAGAGTGTGAACTGCTCCGCTGCCTGCCGGACGAACATCTCGACCCCGGTGATGACCCGGCATCCAGCTGCCCGCGCCTCTTTCACCAGGAGGGTGTTTTCTGGGTTGTAGACAGTATCGAAGACGACCATGTAGGGCCGCAAATGCGAGGCTTCGAACGGACTTTCATTGACGTGGGGGTGCATGCCCACCGGCGTGGCATTGATGATGGCGTCATAGGGCAGGCGATGCCGGGCCGGCCAATCGACCGCCTTGCCACCGACGGCTGCGGCCAGCTTCTGGGCCCGCTCAGCTGTCCGCGCGGCCACCGTCACCTCGACCCCCTGTTGCCGCAGCCCGCAGGCAATTGCCCGCGCCGCCCCGCCGGCCCCGAGCACCAAGGCGGTCTTGAGCCCGAGTCGGCCGCCAAACCCGCCCTCCTGTTCCTCAAGCGTTGCCCGCAGGGCTCCAATGGCAGCCGTGGCGTCGGTATTGAACGATTCGACGTTGCCATCCGCCGCAAACCGAAGCGTGTTGGCGGCCCCGATTTCATCAACCAGGGCATCCCGGCGGGAGGCCAGGCCGAGCACCGACTCCTTGTGCGGGATGGTCACACTGAGGCCAGCCAGCGGCCAACGGCCAGCGGCGTTGATGAATTCCCGCAGGTAGCCGGTCGGCACCAGAAAGGGTAGGTAGACCGCATCAATCCCGGCTGCTGCGCAGGCAGCATTGTGAATAACGGGGCTCAGGCTGTGGCCGACCGGGTCGGCAATGACGCCATAGATTTTGGTTGCCGGCGTGATTGCGTCGTAGCGGTAACAATCCCGCAAAGCTCCCCAAGCCAACTGCCCCGGGGCGAGAATCTTCTCGGGATTGAGCGGGGCGAAGGTGAAGGCCGCCCCGAATCGGCCGGCGAGAATCCGGCTGGGTGTGCCGATTTCGCCCATGCAGAGCCCCACTGTCGGGATGCTGCTTGACCGCACCAGTTCAAGCATCCTTAGATTGTCGTTGGGCTGATTGGCGAGCGTCGCGATCTTGACGACGTCGGCGTCGAGGGCGGCAAGCGACCGGTGCAGGCCGCTGAGATCCTCGGGGGTTCGCCGGAAGTCGTGGTGGCTGATAATTCGCCGCGTCGCGCCGAACCGGGGAATCGACGCAGCGATGTCGTCCTCGAGGTCGACATAGTCAACTCCTTCGGCGATCGCTGTCCGCAGCACCATCAGTCGCGCTTCCTCGGAATCATCCCAGTGCCCACCATCCGACCGCCGACGGCAGGTGGCGATCACCGGGCAGGGGCGATCAGTCAGCAGCCGCTTGAGCTGGATCTTGCTCTGGATACAGTCGAGCCGCAGTTCCACCAGCCCAACCCCCTGCTGGGCGAGATGGCGGAGTTCAGCCAGCAGAAAACGGTGACGGCCACGGGCAATGCTGACACAAATCATCGAGAGGTTTCCAGCAGCGGTCCGTGGGGGTTCTGAGGAAATTGTTCCGGCATCAAGGACTAAATGACAATGGTTGATAAGACCACGAAGCTTACGAAGAAGGGACGTTGCGGTATCCCCCAGGTTTCAAAAACGTGAGCCCCGCCTGGGAAGCTCTCCAGCAATTGCCGGATGCAGATCCGTTGCATCGAGTGCCGCAAAAAACGCATCCTTCGATCTGTGATTGTGGGATGAAATGATTGTTTCCTGCTTCGCAGACTGTGGAAGAAGTCTGCCGCCGCAGGAAGCGGCGACCAGCAACCCCGACAACTCTCGGCGTTTTCGGGTGTTGCGGAAGTGGAAAAAGGTCATAAATGGCTTTTTCCACGGACATTCAGTGCTTCGTGTTCTTCGAGCCTTCGTGGTACACCAATCTCCTCAGAACCAATCGTGGCCTTGTTCGTACGCCTTGTCAGGTGCGGCGGAACTGCCGGTCGAGCTCCTGCCGCGAGAGCAGCAGCGAGGTTGGCCGTCCATGGGGGCAGTGCCGGGCTGC
>Ga0209986_10000273_pt1 | contig 49371 bp, 33 predicted proteins | sample BlataG_FD_183168 | JGI IMG/M metagenome (GOLD analysis project Ga0209986, IMG submission 183168) | Deep subsurface microbial communities from Black Sea to uncover new lineages of life (NeLLi) - Black_00105 metaG (SPAdes) (version 2) | ecosystem: Environmental > Aquatic > Marine > Oceanic >... | reverse complement strand
TTACTTCGTCATGAACTCTTCCAAGAATAGACGAAACGTCATTTCTGCGGGAGTTGTTCTGGCTCTGATAATACTGGGCAACAGCGCGGCTGTTGTGCTTTTGTACACTCTTTTGTTTTCTGCTTTGTTCTTCGGGCTGTGTTCGCTTGAGACGAAAAAGATTACCTACCTGAAGCATTTGCTTGTTTCTGTTCTGGCGGGCTTAGGTCTGGCGGCAGTGAAGTTTGTCCCCACGGTCGCATACATGATCCAAAACAAGTGGGAAGGTAATCCTGATGAGTCAATCCCGATCACTGCTTTGGGGTCAATCTTTTTCGGCCTGAAGCACTCCCTGTTTGCGCGCAATTTCCCCCAGCAGTACTGGAACTGGCATGAGTATGGAGCTTACATTTCTCCTCTTTTGCTGCTGTTGGCCGTGATGGCGCTGTTCCTTCATTTCAGACGGCACAGAATCTGGCTGATTGTGGCCCTGTTTTTTTTGCTTCTGGGCCTGGGCAATTTCGGTTTACTCTCACCCTGGACGCTTTTGACTCATCTGCCGGGGTTTTCCTCAGCCCGTTGTACGGGACGCGCCTTCCACTTTGTGGTTTTGTCCGTTTCTATCTTAGGTGGCTTTGGTTTTGACTCGATCAGAGAGCGAACAGTCGGCCACCGCAGGCAGAAGCTGCTGGGTTCCCTTCTCAATGCTGCCGCCGTCGTCGTTATCTTCACTAACCTCTTCCTGGTCTGGCCGATCATGAGTAGTGCCTTTACACGGGAACCAAAGGAGATCATTCGTTCGCCGGTTTTCACACACGTCATTGACCGGGAGTCCAGAACCTACGAGAACTACCTGGCCAATCGCGGTTCTCTGGTAACACCCTGGGTGCCCGCCTATCATCCAAGCCGGGGACTGGTCGGCGCCGACGACAGAGTTTTTATGGAGCATTTTCTTCACGGCGAAGCCCAGGTTGTCAACCGACATTACACGCCCAATAGAATTGTGTACGGAATTGATGGCCAGCATGAAGGAGACATGGTAATCAGCATGGGGTATGACCCCGGATGGCGCGCGGTCGATGGACGCCGTCTCTGGCAGGAGCAGGGTTTGATAACCTTTGCTTTTCAAAAGGGTCCGCAACGGGTGGTGTTGGAATATCGCCCGCCCTATCTTTTTCACGGACTTGCCGTCTCTGTTATCACAGCATTGGCACTCATTGTTCTCTGGCGGCGTTGGTGAATCGTAGCGGCAGGCGACTTCGAGGGGCATCGCGGCAGCGGTTGACTTTGCCTGTTGTTTTGACTATTGTTGGCGATTGAATTGAAGATGGCCGAATCTATCGGCTATGTACGGAGGATATATTGAGGGTTTTTTCGGCGGCGTGGAGCGTTGTCTGCCTTGCTCTGGTTTCATTTGCATTCGGGCAGATGCCGCCTGGTGCCGAAGGCGCTGGGGCCGGCCTGGGCGACAGCTACCGGTACTTTGATCAGCCGATTGATCAGGATATTTACCTGATCCGGCCCGGCGACAAGCTGGTAGTGACTTTCATTAAAGCTAAACTTCCCTCCCTGACGCTTTCGGTCGACCCGGAAGGCAAAGTTGTCAACGCAACGTTAGGCGTCTTCGACCTTTCCCACAAGACGCTGTTTGAAGCCAAAGGAATTCTTCGAAAGGCCTTACGAGAGCTGTATAACGTTGACGAGATGACCATTTCAGTAACGGAACCTGCAAAAGTCGGCATCCCTGTCAGCGGGGCGGTTGCATCACCCGGCCTGTACACCGCCTATACTTCCCAGCGTGTCTCGGAGATAATCGATTCGGCTGGGGGGGTCATCCGCACCGGTTCACGAAGGTGGATCATCTTCTCCGGCGGGCCGCAGGAAATTATCGTCGACCTGGACCAGGCCAACTACCTGGGTGACAACACGGCCAATCCCTGTCTTTACGCCGGCTACAGCGTCTACGTGCCCGGTAAATCGGCTGAATTGGTGCAGGTAGTGGGCGAGGTAAACAATCCGCGAGAGATAGAACTCGTACCCGGTGACGATCTGAATCTTCTTTTGTCTCTCGCCGGGGGAGTGCGCAGCAGAGGGGATAAGAGCGCTGTTCGAATCATCAGTGAGCGCGAGCAAAGTCATGGTCGAAAGGAAAATATCCAGGCTGGCGACATCATATTAGTTCCACCCAAATCGGCTGGGAGCAAAAAAGATCGTCTGATTATCTTCGGAGCCATATCCAACCCCGGCAAATACGAGTACCAGCAGGGTATGACGCTGGAAGAACTCATTCGGCAGGCCGGAGATTTTACCTCCCATGCCAGCAGCCGCCGTACTACTATCTTCAGAAGGGCGGAGGTTGATGAGTGGGGACGAACCACGGAGCTGAGATACGCCATTTCCAATGTGGTCAAAACTGACGAAAAGATTAAAGCGGTAATTCTTCAGCCGGACGACTCCGTCTTTGTTCCAGTGAAAGTCGGTTATGTAAAGGTCAGCGGCGAGGTTCATAATCCGGGGCTGTTTCCATTTGACGAAGGTAAGAACGCCACCTCCTACATTAATACTGCCGGTGGATTTCTTCCAGCGGCCGACAAGAGCCGGATCGATATCTACAACCGTATTTCCAGGATAACCTCTTCCCATTCGCCCGAGGTGCTGGTTCATGACGGAGACGAAATCATTGTCAACGTTCGTGAGGAACTCCGATGAGCCAGACCCAATCCAACAACTTCTGGCTGCTTCTTGAGATGCTGGCCAGGCGGCGGCTGTTTATTATTGTTTTTGTGATTGTGGCGACGCTTCTGTCCGTTGCCATCGCCTTGGTGCTTCCGAAATGGTACCAAGCGTCGGCACTGCTTTTACCCCCCAAGGACCTGGCGCTGCCCATCCCGGGGCTGGCCCAGTTGTCGGAGGTGGTATCGATCACAAAAGGGGCTGATCTCCCTGTTATGGTAACTCCTTCTGACGTATACGTCCGGATACTGAAAAGTCGAACCATTGCGGAGAGGATTATCGAGAAATTTGATCTGAAAACCAGGTTTGCCGCCGATTATTTTAAGCAAGCCTACGATGTATTAATGAGCCGATCGGAGTTCAAAGTGACCGACGAAGGGCTGCTGCTGATTTCATTCGAGGACAAGGACCCCGGCGTGGCGGCCGACGTCGTTAACGCTTTTGTCGAAGAGCTGGACCGGGTCAACCGGGAGATTGCCCTCGAACGAGTCCGTCAAAACAGAAGCTTCATCGAGGAGAGGCTGGCTCAGGTCAAGCAGGAACTGGCCTCCGCCCGGAAAGAGTTCGAGGACTTTCAACTGGAAAACCGTGCGGTCGATTTTGACGAGCAAACCAGACTCGCTGTCGAACAGGCCGTTAAACTCAAAATAACCCTTGCCGAACTTGATATCGAACTGAAAATGCGTGAACGGAATCTTGCCGAAGATAATCCGGAGCTGGTTGAGTTGCGACGCCGCCGACGCCTGGTCAGCGAACAGCTTAGGCAACTGGAAGAGAGCAATCCCGACAGCTCGTTCTTTTCTCTGCCGGTCGCTTCCATTCCAACCCTGCGTGGGCAGTATGAGGTCCTGTACAGCCGGGTCACGGTGGGCGAGTCCCTGTACCGGATTCTGCTTGAGCAACTGGAAAAGGCGAAAATACATGAAAACGAGAAAATGCCGACCATTTCCATACTGGATCGCGCCAAGCCGCCCGACACCAAGAGCAAACCCAAGCGGCTGTTGATCGTCGGTGGGACCTTCGGTCTTTCAGTCCTTTTTGCTGTTTTTATGGCCGCTTTCCTGGAATATCTGGCTCGGTTGAAACGGAACAGCCCAGAGGATTACGCCCGGGTTCTGTTTTTTACCGAAGCTTTCTTCGGATGGCTGCCCGGGGTAAAAAAGGCCAACAGAACATAAACCCGAATTGCAGGTATAACGAGGTATGAAAAACTTAGCCATCGCCGGAGTCGGAGCCTGGGGGAAAAACCTGCTGCGCAATTTCTACAACCTGTCCGCAGGACGCCTCGTCCTGGTGTGCGACCAGGACGAAGAGAGGTTGGCCTACGCCAAGGCGAACTATGTCGGCGTGGAAACAACCACCAGCTACGATGATATCCTCAAGCGGGACGATATCGAGGCCGTTGTTCTGGCCACGCCTCCCGCCGATCATTTCAAGATGGCCATGTCAGCCATAGAAGCACAGAAGGACGTCTTTGTCGAAAAGCCGCTGGTGTTGTCGGTGGCAGAAGGAGAGAAGCTGGTTGAGGCAGCGGAAAAGGCCAATCGTATCCTGATGGTGGGGCATATCATGGTCTACCATCCGGCCACTATCTACTTGAAAGCACAGATTGACAGCGGCGAACTTGGCCGAGTGTACTACCTGTACGCCAGCCGGGTTAACTTAGGCAAGGTGCGCGAAATTGAAAACGCCCTCTGGTCGTTTGCACCGCACGATATTTCCATTATCCTGTACCTGTTGGAAAAAGACCCGGTGCGAGTCACCGCCACCGGCTCGGCTTACCTCCAGCCCGGCATAGAAGACGTCGTGTTCACCACCCTCCATTTTGGCGACGGCACCATGGCCCATATCCATGTCAGCTGGCTTGATCCCCACAAGGATCGTAAGCTGGTCGTGGTCGGTTCCAAAAAAATGGCCGTGTTTGACGACAGTCAAGCCGGTGAAAAGATCCGCCTGTATGACAAGAGCGTGGCCACCCGGCAGGACTATGAAACCTACGGCGAATATCTCTCGATACGGACAGGTGACATAGTTATTCCGCAGGTCAAGTCCTCAGAGCCGCTGGGCGAGGAGTGCCGCCATTTCCTGGACTGTATTGAGAAGCGGGAGCGGCCTCGCTCTGACGGCACGGAGGGACTCAGAGTGCTGAGAGTTCTCGATGCCGCGCAGCAATCCCTGGAAGCGGGCGGCGCGCCGGTCAACCTGTAAAAACAATGACCGAGATTGCGAGGATACAGAACCTATGCGGGGCGAAAGCCTCAAAGTTGTTGCCCAAGTGCTTCCGTGCGCGGTGGACGTCCCCGTCCGCCATCCACACGGAAGCATAAGAAATAGATAAGGATGACCACTATGTCCACTTCTGTGATTGCCCCCTCGGCCTCAATCGGTCCGGAAACCCGGTACGGTGAATTCTGTGTTATCGGTGAAAACGTAACAATTGGCAAAGGGTGCATGATCGGTCACCATGTGACCATTCACGATGACACCCAGATTGGCGATCACGTTCGGATCGACGACGGCAGTGTGATCGGCAAACGTCCCATGAAAGCGGTGATCTCGGTTATGACCTCCGATCAGGAGCTGCCGCCATGCACCATTGGTTCCAACTGCCTAATCGGTACCAACGTAGTGATATACCGCGGGTCTGAAATTGGCGCCAAGGTGCTGATCGCCGACCTTTCCACGGTGCGAGAGAAGGTGTCGATCGGCAAGTGCACCATCGTCGGGCGGGGTGTGGCCATTGAGAACTTCTGCAAGATAGGCAAGTATGTAAAATTGGAGACCAATGTCTACATAACTGCCTATTCGGAACTTGGCAACCGGGTTTTTGTCGCTCCCTGTGTGGCCACCTCGAATGATAACTATGTTGGGCGCACCGAGGAGCGCTTCAAGCACTTCAAAGGGGTGATTATCAAAAAAGGCGCTCGTCTCGGCGTTAACGCCACGATACTTCCCGGCAAGGTAATAAACGAAGACGCCCTCGTGGCCGCGGGGGCGCTCGTGACTTCCGATACCCCGGCCAGGAAGATCGTGGCCGGTGTCCCGGCCAAGGTCATCCGCGACGTGCCTTCGGAGCAATTGTTGGAAAATCAGGGTTGGAAAGACGATTAGCAACAAGTTGCATTTATTCTGTGGGCGGCGGACGTGTACTACCGATTTTGGTGGTGTCGGGCGACTCCGCCCGATACGTATTAGTGATGCGGCTGTCATGCGGGGTTGCATGACAGCACCACAAGATGTACCATTAGTTGTCGTTTGAAAGCAACCCCGTATGAGGAGAAAAAAATGGCTGTTCCCCTGTTGGATTTGAGTCGTCAGTATGCTCAATTGAAACCGGAGCTTGATGCTGCCGTCATAAACGTTTTAACGCATGGCAAGTTCATTCTTGGGCCTGAAGTAAAAAAATTGGAAGAAGAGGTCGCAACGCTGTGCACGGTCAAACATGCCATCGGCGTGGCTTCAGGAACTGATGCCTTATTGCTGGCCCTTCGTGCGGCCGGGGTTGGGCCGGGCGACGAGGTCATCACGACCGATTTTTCCTTTTTTGCCACGGCCGGTGTTGTTCATCGCCTCGGCGCCAAACCGGTCTTTGTCGATATCGAGCCCGACACTTACAATATCGATCCCAACTTGATTGCAGCGGCAATAACAGCAAAAACCAAAGTCATCATGCCGGTGCACCTTTTTGGACAGGTGGCAGACATGGACTCAATTATGGATATTGCTAAAAAGCACGGCCTCAAGGTTGTTGAAGATGCCGCCCAGACAATCGGATCGGAGTATAAAGGTCGTAAGGCCGGGTCGATCGGCGATTTTGGTTGCTTCTCATTTTTCCCCTCCAAGAACCTCGGCGCGGGAGGTGACGGCGGTATGATCGTGACCAATGACGATGCCAATCATGACCTGTGCCGCATCCTCAGGGTCCACGGTTCCAAGCCAAAGTACTACCACAAAATTGTGGGCTACAATTCCCGCTTGGCGACAATACAGGCTGCTATCCTGCTTGTCAAACTGCCTCACCTGCAAAAGTGGTCCAGGAAGCGGATAGAACATGCGATAAAGTATGACAGCGCTTTTGCCGACCTGACCAATCTCAAGCGGCCGGTGGTAAAGGACTATACGACCTTCCATATCTACAACCAGTATACAATCGCCATCCCTGACCGTGATGAAGTGCAGGTCAAGCTGCAAGAGGCCGGTATCGGGTGTGTGATTTATTATCCGGTGCCGTTTCACAAACAGGAGTGTTTTGCCTATCTGGGCCACAAAGTGGATGACTTCCCGGTTGCCAACCAGGCCGGCTCGCAAGTGCTCTCCCTCCCGATTTACCCGGAGCTGACTGAAAGGGAACAGGAAGAAGTAATCGAGGCAATTAAGAAGATCGTCTCGTAGATAAACGATGTAAGGACCAGGTGGCCCACCGCTTGCGGTGGGTTTGCTGGCTGGGTGGCTCACAGGCTGCGTGGCTGCGATCTGTGATCGCGGCCACACTTGTCCTTGAAACGCTCTAGAGGGAAATCGGATATGGGAATCTTTGATAGTCTCATCAGAAAATGGAAACTTGCAAAGCTGCAAAAAAACATTGATCAAACTAGAGCGGAAATTACTAAGAAACGGCTAGAGTTAGCAGAAAAAGGGATAGAGATTGAAAAATTTATACATTCTATAAAACCCGCCAGCGAGAGCGAGAATTTTGTGCCCTCGTTTCCAGCGTGGCTGCAACTCCAAGAAAACGAAGAGTTGAATATCGAAGAAGCACTGGACATTTACATCGATGAATACGAATTACTCCAACCTACAACAACAAACGAGCCCATTGATTTGTCAAAAGCTGCAGCGAGACTTAAAGTATTGAATGGTTCAAAGGACAAATTTAGTCCGGAAGTACAGGCAGATTTGGATAAGTACATTTTCGCACAAAATACTTATCTAATGATACACCGCATAAAGTGGGAAGTTGACCAAAAGCGAAACGAGTTGGAGAAAAGGATGGGTCCTCTGGAGGAAAACTCTGAATGATAAATATCAGCTCGGTAGCTCAGGTCCACTTGGGGCTTGACATTTTGCTTGAATCAAAGATGGGTCGATCGTATCCTTGTCTGTGTCTAACTTGCGCCGTTTTCAAACTGGGAGAGAGCCGTGAGAAAAATCTGCTATCTGTCTTTGTTTCTCTTGTTACTGCTGGTGCCGGCAGTATTGGCGCAATCTGATAGCGCTGCGACGGACGTTGTCAACGACAGTCTGACCGAATCCGATTCGACAGTCGTCGACACAAGTATGCAATCCAGGTTGGCAGCAACTACCGAAGAACCGCTGTATCCGATGTCGGAAGAGCGTAGAGCGAAGCTGATCTCCTATTCGCAATTCAAGAACGTCTGGCGGTTTGTGGAGTTCTTCGTCAGCCTCGGTGTCTTGACACTTCTATTGGTCACCGGCTTCTCTGCGAAAATCCGTGACTGGGCGAAGATCGCCCGGAAGCGATTCTTTATCGTCTGGCTTTTCTTAATCATGTTCATCGTGGCCGACTATATTCTCAGCTTTCCGTTTCATATCTATCGAAGTTTTATTGTTGAGAACAACTACGGCTTCATGAGCCAGACCTTCATGCAGTGGTGGGGGGAAGACCTGCTGTCGCTTTTGATCGGCTGTGTTATTGCCATCATCCCGATGTGGTTTTTCTACTGGCTGGTGGGGAAGTTCAGAAAGTGGTGGCTGTGGTTCTCGATTGGTGCCATTCCGTTTGCCGTCTTTTTCATCGTTATCGCGCCGGTGATGATCGCGCCGCTCTTCAACAAATTTGAACCACTGAAAGACAAGCAGCTTGAATCTGAAATCCTCACCCTTGCCTCCAAAGCTGGCATTGAAGGCTCGGACGTCTTCCAGGTCAACGCCTCCAGGCAGTCCACCAAGATCAGTGCCTACGTCACCGGTCTGTTCGGCACTAAGCGGATCGTGCTGTACGACAACTTGATTGACAACTTCGAGTATGACGAAATCAAGTTCGTTATGGGACACGAAATGGGGCACTATGTCATGCACCATATCTGGTGGGGGCTGCTGGTGGCGATCTTGTTTATTGCCTTCGCCCTCTGGATGATGAACAAGACGATTCATCCAGTCATCAATCGCTTCAAACGTCCGTTTAGGTTCGACCGGCTATCGGATATCGCTTCCCTGCCACTGGTGATGATATACCTGACGATAATCACCTTTGTCTTCCAACCGGTCACCAACGGCGTCAGCCGCATAATGGAACGCCAGGCCGACAAGTATGGTATGGATATAACCGACGTTTCGGGCGAGTCAGCGGCCATTGCCTTTGACAAACTGTCGGTTTTCAACCTCTCTGACCCCGACCCGCACTGGCTGATCGAGTTCTGGTTCTATGACCACCCGGCATTGAAGAAGCGGATGGAGTTTGTGCGGGGGTATAAGCCTTAGCGTTACGTCTTATACTGATTGGACGTCAAGGATAGAGGTTTGGGTTCCTTGTCCGTCATTCCTGCGAAAGCAGGAATCTAAGAGTCTCCTGGATTCCCGCTTACACTGGGATGACAATCCCTTCTGCTAAACTCTATCTTTGATATCAACACAGTATGAGCTTCTCACTTCCGCCAGACGGCAGGGCGTAGGACAATCAGAACGGTGAATATCTCCAGCCGGCCCAGCAACATCGAGAAGATCAAAATCCATTTGCCCGGAATGGGGATCCAGGCGTAGTTCTCGGCGGCGCCGATCCCGGCCAGCCCCGGCCCGATGTTTGCGATAGTGGCGGCGGAACAGGCTACGGCGGTGGTCAGGTCAGGCACAAACAAGGTCATCAGTACCACCGTGATGACAAACAGACCGACGAAAAGAATAAAAAACGAGGCCACGTTAACAATGCGAGGCTCGTCGACGGTCTCATGGCCGATCTTCACCGGCGCCACCAGACGAGGCTGGGTAAGTTTGCGCAGTTCGTTGAAGGCTGTCCGTCCGACAATCATAATGCGAATCATTTTCATGCCGCCGCCGGTGGAACCGGCGCAGCCTCCAAAAAACATGAGCAGCACCAGAAGGAATCTCAGAAAGTCCGGCCAGAGGTCAAAATCAGCCGTGGTAAAACCGGTGGTGGTGATAATAGCCAGCGCCTGAAAGGAGGCTGCTCGGAAGGCGCCATACATGCTTTCAATCTTGCTGCTCTGTTCGACATAGTGGGTGTGAAACTCACCGGCAGTCATCTGGTCGGCCCGAAAGTGGGCCGCAGCCGATTCCTCCGGCGCCAGGCCGTTGACAGTAAGCACACAGGTGATGATGATAATGGTGGCAACGATCACCGACGTGTAAAAGACGAATTCCTTATTCTTTACCAGAGAGTTGAGATCGCCCCGCAGCGCCCGGAAGTGCAAAAGGAAGTTTATTCCCGCAAAATACATAAAGACAATAATGACCCATTGGATAAAATCAGAGTTGTAGGCCGCAATGGAGGCATTCTGGGTCGAGAAACCGCCGGTGGCCATGGTGGCGAAGGTGTGGCAGACGGCGTCGAAGAGGCTCATACCGCCCACCAGCAGAAGCAGTGTCTCGGCGACGCTTAGAAGCAGATACACACCCCACAGGACGGAAGCGGTCTGGGCCAGGCGCGGACGAAGCCTGTCTTTGGTCAACCCCGGCACCTCGCCGCGAAACATCTGGTAGCCCGATACCCCCATAGCCGGAAATATGACCATGGCCAGCGTAATGATGCCCATCCCGCCCAGCCAGTGCGTGAGGGCGCGCAGGAACAAAATCGACCTGGGCATCGACTCGACATCGCTCAGGATTGAAGCCCCGGTGGTGGTGAAACCGGACATAACCTCGAAATAGGCGTCGGTAAATGACAGTACCAATCCGGCAAAGCCGCCGCCGCGTTCGGCCACGAAGTAGGAAAACAAGGGGATGGACGCCAGGAACGCCAGGGCGAACCAGCCGATCGTGACAATCGCATACCCCTCCCGTATCCCCTGGAGATCCCGTCCCCCACGACAGAACATTACCAGCACAGTACCGAAAATAACCGATGCGATGACGGCCAGAGCAAAACCAAAAACCTCCGGCGTTGAAAACAGTTTGAGTATCTGAAGGTGCCGGCTATCATAGATGGCGATACCAAACGGCACCAGCAGCGCCACTCCCATCACCTGCATTAGTTTGCCGATAGAATACCCAACGGCGGTTTTGCGCATCTCCTATCCTCGCTTGGACGCTCCGCGCGGTTTGAAAAGCTTGGAAATGGTCGGCAGGTTTTTGTCGTGAGTTATCATGATGACGTGGTCATTGGGCTCGATGACCGTCTCGCCGTCAGGCAAAATCATATTATCTTCTCTCACGATGACGCCGACGATAGAGCCCCGCTTCAGCTTGCGGGCAATCTTTTTTATCTTGGAGCCGGCTATGGAGCTTTCGGGATCGACGGTGAAGCGCACCGCTTCGATATCGACGTCGGAGAGCCTGACCACCGCCCCGATATGCCCGCGACTGATTATTTCCAGGATTTCCCGGGCGGTGGTAAGACGCGGATTGATCACATGGTCAATGCCAATGGAATTGAATAGCTTGTCATGACGGGATTCCGTTGTCGTGACTATTACCTCGTGGGCTCCCTCCGCCTTGGCCAGAAGCGCCGACAGCATATTGTAGTCGGCGCCGTCGGAGGCGGCAATGAAGAAAGAGGCCTTATCTATGTTTAGCTCACTGAGGAGGTCAGGGTCGGTACAGTCACCGTGGAGGACCTCGACCTTGTCAAACATACTGGCCGCCGTCTGAGCCTGTTCAAGATTCGGGTGAACGAAAGTGACGTGGTTCTCCGTTTTGTCCAGGGCGCGCGCCAGCTCAAGCGTGGAATACGAGTCGCCGGTCATAATAATCTTTCGGCTGTCCTTTTTCTCCACCCCCACCAACCGCAGAAAGCACTCCAGCGACTTACGGGGAAAAAGACTATAGAGGATATCCCCCGGCTCGATTGTCGTGTCGCCATAAGGAATCATCCCTTTTCCGCCCCGCACAATGGCGGAGAACAAGACGACATCAGGGGCAATCTCCTGGCGAATCTCACTGGGCGTTTTGTTCGCCAGCTCCATTTTCCCTGTCACCCGGTACCCCCGCATCAGGATGTTGCCGCCCTCAAAATCAGCCGATTCCACGGCATGAGGGGTCTGAACAAACTGCAGGATATGTTCGACCAGCACTTCTTCGGGGTGGATCACCGAGGTTATGCCGAGCTTTTCCAGGTCGACCAGCTTGCTGGTCTCGGCGAACTCCTTGCTGCGCAGGCGGGCGATGCGCCGTTTGACACCATACTGGGCGGCAATGGCGCACACCACCATGTTGACCTGGTCATTGGGGGTGACGGCCAGGACCATGTTAGCGCCGGCCAGCCCGGCTTCTTTCAACAGGGCCGGCGATGCTCCGGAGCCGTTGAGTATCTGCAAGTCAAGCTTTTCCGAAATCGTCTGGCAGAGCCGGGGGTCAAGTTCAATCAGGGACAGGTGATGCTTGTCTTTCAACAGCTGCTCGGCTAAACTGTACCCGACAACTCCGCCACCGACAATGATTATCTTCATACGGTCACCAACAACCTTATCCAAAAGTAGGTCAGAACCCTTGCGGTCCTGACGTACTTCCTTGCGACTTCTATCGGCATAATTACTATTAGGCAGGCTGAGGGGTCAAACAATTTATTTTGGGGAATTCCATCCGTGTCAGGGGCTTGACCCGGCTGCCGGGTACTGATAATCGTCACCCTGAGCTAACAATCGTCACCCTGAGCTAACAATCGTCACCCTGAGCTAACAATCGTCACCCTGAACTAACAATAGTCACCCTGAGCGGAGTCGAAGGGCGGCAACGGTATCTCTAACTCCATGTCATGCTTCGACTCCGCCCGACAGGGCCGGGCCTGAACGGCTTTCGCGGGAATGACAGACCTCACACATGTGGCCGGCAGATGTCCACATCTGCCGCTTTGTGCACGGCGTACGTCACCGTGCGCCGCTTTTTCACGTCGGAACCGCAGGGGATTCCGACCTACCTTTCCTATTTCTTGACCCCGATTCCCCTCCAAACAAGTTTGTAAGGGCCACCCGTCGTTATACTGAGCGGAGTCGAAAGATGAAAACCGTAGGACAACAGCTTCCAAAAGTAAACCGCGATTAGAGATTGCGGCCACGCCACCACCATGTTAGCCACTATTTTCAACTTCTCGCGCTTCCTCGACCCTGCGGCACAATAAGCTGGAGAAAACTAAATATTGTGCAGCTACATTCTGGGATAGATTTATGGTCAAGGTATGTGCTTTAGGGTTACGAACACCATGATAGACGCCTTGAAGAATTTGAATAAAACCTTTTTGGTCATTGCGACCCGATTCATTGTCTAAGGTTGAAAACACAAGGCGTGGTCTTTGCAGAGAAAAGGCCTCTGCCACAAGTTCAGCGCCATCCTTGTCAATCCCTGTTCGTTCTCGAATAAGGTCGAAGACAGCGACAACGGAATTTAAAACTGCGTCTCTAAAACGGCCTCCTTTAAAATGTGCATAAGACGCTGCAGTTACTCTTGGGTGAAGGAGGTCAAGAATCGCGTAACTTAGGTCTGAGTATGGTTGGGAAGAGAAGTAATCATCAATTGAGTCTTCCAAACTAGGTATTAATTCACCAACGATAGTCCAATATGAGGCAATATCATTCTTAGAAAGTAGCCGTCCAATGTCTCTAATTTTTGAACCATCTAACTCTGATGGCCAGAGTCGCTCAAGGTCAGAAAGTAACCTTGACATTATGTTAGTAAGAGATCCGGTGGCAAATCCGTCGCCCTCGAAATTGTACGCATCAATAATTTCCCTAGCGATTGCATGCAGGGATCTGAGTGCTCTGTTTAATGCTATGTATTTCTCAATCATTGGCTCCAACCTTATGAGTGGCTAACAATGATTATACAGTTTCGTAGGGCAGGAGCCCTTGTGCTCCTGCCTATTTTTCTTGTGCGGTGTGCCAACGGCAGAATCGCAGGGAATCTGCCCTACTTCTTCACTTCCTCCATCAAATACTTGTGCATGGCGCGGGCGGCTTTTTTGCCGGCGCCGGCCGCCAGAATAACAGTCGCGCCACCGGTGACAATATCGCCTCCGGCATAGACCCCCTTGCGCGAGGTCAGCATCGTTTCTTCGTCTGCTATAATGTTCCCCCACTTGTTGCACTTCAGACCGGGGGTGGTCTTAGGGATAAGGGGATTCGAGGAGTTGCCGATTCCAACCACCACCAGGTCGACCTCCATGACATAATTGGAACCTTCAATTGGCACCGGGCGGCGGCGCCCCGAAGCGTCCGGTTCACCCAGTTCCATCCTGATGCACTCCATCGCCTGGACTCTGCCGTCGCTGTTGCCGAGGAACCTGATGGGGGCGGTTAACAGGCGAAACTGGATGCCCTCTTCTTTGGCGTGATGGATCTCTTCATCGCGCGCGGGCATTTCCTTCTCGCTTCGGCGATAGACAATGTAGGCGTTATCGGCCCCCAGCCTGAGGGCGGTGCGCACGGCATCCATGGCGGTGTTGCCGCCACCTAAGACAGCCACGTTCTTGCCGTGGATAATGGGCGTGTCGTAATTGGGAAAGTCAAAAGCGCGCATCAGGTTGGAGCGGGTGAGATACTCGTTGGCGGAGTAAATGCCGATTAGGTTTTCACCGGGAATGCCCATAAAATTGGGCAGCCCGGCGCCGGTACCGATAAAGATCGCGTCATAACCCATCTCAAACAGCTCGTCGATCGTGTCCATCTTGCCGATCACGGTGGAGTTCTGGAACTCCACCCCCATGTCGGCCAGGAAGTCGCATTCGGCCTGCACGATGTTTTTGGGAAGACGGAATTCAGGGATGCCGTACACCAGTACGCCGCCCGGTTTATGCAGCGCCTCAAAGATGGTCACGGCGTGTCCCAGTTTGATAAGATCGCCTGCCGCCGTGAGGCCGGCCGGACCGGAGCCGACGATGGCCACTTTTCGTCCGGTCGGCGGCGCAATCTCAGGTAGCTCGACCAGATCGTTATCCCGTTCGTAATCGGCGACAAATCGCTCCAGGTAACCGATGCGCACAGAGCCGTAATTCTTGTGCAGAGGGCACACGATCTCGCACTGCTCCTCCTGGGGGCAGACGCGCCCGCAGATGGCCGGCAGGGAATTGGTCTCTTTTATTTTTCGCGCCGCCGCGGCATACTCTTTTTCCCGGATCAGCATTATAAATCCGGGAATGTCAACCTCAACCGGACAGCCCTTGACACAGGGAACTTTCGGGCAATCCAAGCATCGTTCGGCCTCAATGAGAGCCTGTTCTTCTGTCAGGCCGAACGGCACCTCTTTGAAATTCTTTGATCGTTCTTTGGGATCCTGTTCCGGCATCTTTTGCCGGGGAATCTTCATCCGCTCTCTTGGTTTCAGTTTTTCCGCCACGTCACGCTCCGTTCATACATGAAAACCTGACACAGGTTTTTCTATCAGTCAGGATAGGAGAAGTTTTCAACATCTTTGGCCAGGCGGCAGCCCGGATCGGTAAGGAAACGCTTCATTGCCTCTCTTTCCTGTTCGTGGTAGGCGCTCAGCCTTCGGGTCAGCAGGTCGAAATCAACCTTATGGCCGTCGAAATCCGGCCCGTCCACGCAGGCGAACTTGGTTTCGCCGTCAATAGAAACCCGACAGCCGCCGCACATGCCGGTACCGTCGATCATGAGGGGATTAAGCGAAACCCAGGTCGGGGTATTATATTGCTTGGTGAGATTGCTGACCACCCTCATCATGGGCACCGGCCCAATCGCCATGATCATCCCGATTTTCACCCCGTCGTCCAGAAGCTTCTTCAAAACGTCCGAGACAAAACCGTGATGTCCGTAGGAACCGTCATCGGTACAGACATACTGTTCGTCCGCGACCGCTTTGTGTTCCTCTTCATAAAAGAGGAGCTCTTTCGACCGCGCCCCGATGATCGTAATGAGCTTATTGCCTGCTTCTTTATATGCCTGGGCGATGGGATAAATGGGCGCAATACCGATACCACCACCAATCACGCAAGCAGTACCCCAGTTTTCGACGTGCGACGGCATACCTAAGGGACCGACGCAATCGGATAATTCGCCGCCCGCCGGCACGGTGGTCATCAGGGCTGAAGTTTTCCCCACCACTTGATACACAATTGTCAGCGCCCCATTCTCTTTGTCCAGCCCGGCTATCGACATCGGCACCCGTTCCCCTTCCTCGTTGACTCTGATTATAACAAACTGACCGGCTTTCGCCTTGGCCACGAGTCTGGGTATCTCGACTTTCATTTTCCAGGTTAGTGGGCCTATCTGTACGTTGTCCAGAACCTTCGGCATCGTTCCTCCAAAATCATCTTAAACTAAGGTGTGTTCTAAGAGGCAACCAATTCAGGGTACTGTCTTGCTACTACGCATGACAGCCTTTTCGCTGTCGGGTGTCGGGCGGGGTCGCCCGACACCACCAAAAATGACGGTTTCTGGAGCTTATGCGTTCAATAACCATACTTATGTAACAGCTTCAAGTTGCTTATGTTCTATGCTACCTTACCGCTTCCTGAACTTCGAGTATTTCAATATTTCTCTTTTTCAACTCTTCTATGAACCTGTCGTAGACTTTACCCTTTATGCAGTCTTCGGGAGGAACGATCCCTTTTTCTTGGATCAATCCTTCCATAAGAAGCTTGGCTGTGATGGCCACAGGGAAACCGGTAACTCTCATCATTGAAGAGATCCCGTTCTCTTTGTCCGCCTCGTCCCACATGAAGTGCTCAATCTTGACTTTTTTGCCGTCTTTTGTCCCGGTGGTGGTATTAAACATAACACACACATCAGTTTCACCATCATTGGCCTGAAGTTTAGGTGTTATTAAGGACAGCAGGAACTCCCGGGGTACAATTTTCGTACCTTTGAATTCCTGCGGCTCAATATCCAGCAATCCACACTCCTTCAAGGTGTCCACTCCCGGCCAGTGACCAGGCCAGCGAACTGTTTTTTCGGCAAATTCCTTAAGCTCCGGCCTTGAAAAGATGAAACTGGGCATGCCGGGCGTAACGGCACACTGCAGCTGTTCATCCTTGCCGAACTTTGTGAATTGGAATGTCTCCCGGTCACCAATCGCCGGAACTTCTACAACTTTACCGTCCTTAACCACCTTCAGCTTGATCATATACTCACGTAACACATGGTCAAACGCCCAGGTGATCATATATCTCAGCGGGTGCTTTTGGGCGAATTCTTTCGCCGGGATACCGCCGACTCTTGCTATTGCAGATTCCGCTGAGTCTACCTTCCTGATTGCCTCGCCCACGGTAACGTTGCTCAGACCGGGGGCAAAACCCATGCCGTCAACGAACGTCACGCCGTTGGCAATGGCGGTATTATGAAGCCAGTCCCCGTATTCATCAAGTGTCATCCCTTCCGGGATTTCCAACCCCTCTGTTTCATAAGCATCCGGACGCCGGTGATACTCTTCGAGCATGTCGACTATGTTCAAACCGGCCTCAATAGCAAAATGAGCCACTTTATAGCTTGTCTTCCTGTCAGGTAGCGCAATCGCACCGACGTCGTATTGTTTCATCAGCTTTATCGCGCTCCCTTTGTCGTTGACATCCAAAACGTGCGGGACCACTCTATCACTGCCTATCCATTTTTTTGTTTCTTCCAGGGCATCCTTCCGCCGGCCGGTAATACCAATAGTTTCAACCTGCTTATCTTTGGCCAGATCCCACGCCACTGCGGAACCGATCTTCCCCGAACCACCAAAAACCAGGGCTTTCATAAATACTTCCTCCGTTTTCTAACTTCAGGATTCTTAGTTTCTTTATTTCACCAAACAAAGCGTCTTAAACGCTTTTGGATTAATATACTCTTTATCCATCTCCGTACAAGCCGCCACAGGATATTTCTTGACTTATTAAAGCGATTCTACCCGATTCATTTTGAAGTATTCCCTGCGCGGTGGATGTCCTTGTCCGCTGCGTTCTCGATGAATTCCTCCGGGAATGCAGACGGTCTGGACGTCGTGGTCGGCGAGTATCTTCGTGCGTCAGCTTGATCGGGGAGGACATGGGTGGGCACCCTAAAAAAGATAGGCCACCCCTGCCCTTGCAGGGATGGCCGTTGATTCTTGATGGAACCCCAACGGGTTCCGGACACACTGTGGTTGGCGTACGTCCTCGTGCGCCAATTTAACCGAGGAGACGGCAGATGTGGACATCTGCCGCCCACGGATAAACTAATTTGTGCGCGGCGGATGTCCTCATCCGCAGCGTTTACATGAGCTTATTCTATCAGCCTTCAGATCGGCTCGGGGCCACCGAAGAAGAGATACTCAACCAGGTAGGTTAGGTCTGCAATGTTTACTCCGCCCTCGCCGTCGACGTTGGCAGTTTCCATAACTGGCGGCGCCGGGCCACCAAAGAACAGGTAGTCAACGAGATACGTGATGTCGGCAATATTGACCGTACCGTCAACGTTCACATCCCCGGACGTATGGCCAACAAAGACGAACTCACCGACTGCCATGAACGGGGTACCATCCGAATACTCACCGGCAATGGTGTATGATTGAACGCTGGTGTCAAACAGGAATCCGTAGCCCAGAATAAACTCCTCGGCATGAAAGACTACTTCAAGTACCTCGCCATCGAAAGCCGGGTGTGAAGGGAGCACCGCGGTTGCCACCGGGAAGACCGTGGCGTTAATCGAAAGCATCGCCGTATTGACATCAGCGGCAGTGTAGTCGGCATGGAAATTACCCAGGTATGCTGTCAACTCGAAAGGAGATACGGTGTGTGCAAAGAAGACATACATAGTATCAGGGTCAACCACGGTTGCAGGTATCGTCCCCGTGGTGAAACTGAAGTAGTCAATGACGAATACCGCATTGGATAGTTGCTCCATAACAGCGTACGCCACCGGATCACCTGAAGTGGCTGTGACGACTGTTCTTGCTCTGGGATCTCCTGGGAAACCACACGTGCCATCAGGGGGACCGGTAATGGCCGGAGTGGAGGCTACCGGAGTGCCAGATGGATCATAAAGCGTAAGCAAGATCGGCCTGCCAGCCAGTAACTGGAACTGAACGGAAATGGTTACCGGGCCGGTCAGCGGTGTAGGGAACATCGCCTGGATTGGGAAGCCAGATAACCCTATCGAGCCACTCCAGACCGGCGCCGTGCCAAGCTTTTGGTTTTCGTCGGGTGGATCGACACAAGCACTGGTAGATCTGTTCTTGACCAGACCCACGTGTGCATTAGCGGCAGGAGAAGTGAAAACAACACCCGTAATACCGTCAATGTACGGATCGATCACCATTCGTTCGAGCGGACCCAGGTTCGGGATCTCAAAATCAATAGTTGCCGGACCGGTCGCGAGAGACGCGGAAGCTTGTTCCGACAGAAGGCTTAGAAGATCAAGCCATTGCTGATAGAAAATTACAGGGTCAGATACCCACGTGCTATCCTCGAAAATCCCCTCTGTGCTAAGGTCGGAACTGGAGCCGCCGGCATGTGAATCTGAGACACCGGATACAGTATTCCCAGTCCCGTAATCGATCCTGGCCTCAAACAGGGGTTCAAAGGCGAAAACACTGCCGGCCAGAGCCAGAATCAAAGACAGGGTCAGCAAGATGGGCGTTGCTTTTGACATGATATTATCTCCAATTGTTTAGTGTTGTGCTGCATATAAGGTGGGGTGCGGCACCCGGTAGGGCAGGTCTCCTCGAGACCTGCCACTAATAGGCAGGAGTCAAGGACTCCTGCCCTACAGTTTTTGATATCACAATTAGAAAATGACATAACACCTGCGATAATAACCTCCAAAAAGTCAGAAGTATCAGGAGCGCTGGCCTTCTGACCTGCGCTTACCTATTTATAATATACAAGATCACCCTCTCTTGTCAAGGCGAAAGCGGAACCTCAGGCGGGATAACGCGGCAACACACACAAGCAACAACGTCCTCTGTGCCGAAGACGGCGGCAGGGCTGACAAGGGAACGCGCGCATGAGTATTTGGCTTGAGACGCGTTCTGTCCGGGTCGCCGATCTTGTGCAACACTGCGTCCTCAGAATCAAAGGCCTTGGCCGTTCCAGAAAAGGCTTGTATTGACCCGTTACATCACTTACTATGGCATTCAGATTCCGGAGTAGCCACCGATGGAGCACGTTGTTAGTGATGTTGAAGGAGCTATAATGCGTAATGTCGAGAAATGGGGTTTTAATTCTTTGGCGGTTCACGGAAGGTACCATCCTAAGTGCGGCCCTGTAAATCCTCCCGTGGAAAGGTCGTCTACGTACATTTTCAAAAGCTGCGAAGATGGGGCAAAACGTTTTGCAAGCAAGAATAAAGAGGGGATCTATTCGCGTCTTTTCAATCTGAACTGTTATGAGCTGGAAACCAAGATCGCCGATCTTGAAGGAGGCTATGGAGGCATTGCCACTTCTTCCGGGATAGCCGCCGTTGAAGCCATATACTTCACCTTTCTAAACCCCGGCAGCCATGTCGTTGCGACCGGCTCCGTATACGGGCCTTCTCGTTCTATCCTTGAGAAGTCAGCGTTCTACCATAAATGGGGTGTACGTACGACCTTCCTGGACACATCGGACATTGATGAGGTCCGCAAAGTGCTGCAAGCACCAAACACTAAACTCCTGTTCGTTGAGACGCCCGCAAACCCCACTTTGTCCATAACAGATATCGCTGCGGTAGCCGAAACAGCGGCAAACGCCCACGTCCCACTGGTCGTTGACAACACCTTTTGCTCTCCGTATCTTCAAAAACCCTTAGCTCTTGGTGCTGATATTGTTGTGCACTCAATGACCAAGTGTATCGGTGGGCATTCTAACGCGGTCGGGGGCGTGATAATCACCAAAACGCAAGGAGACTATCACCTGTTACGAGACAATGTCATAAATCGCGGCGCCGTATTGTCCCCTGATAATGCGGACCTTTTTAATACCGGAGTGAAAACGTTGGGGCTAAGGATGGAAAGGATGCAGGAAAATGCCATGGCGCTTGCCCGGTACCTGGCGAATAATGCCGAAGTTAGCTGGGTCATGTATCCAGGTCTTGAGGATCACCCACGATATGACTTCGTGATGTCCGGGAGGCAGATGAAGGGACCCGGCGGCATGATCACTTTTGGTGTCAAAGGGGGCTACGAAAGCGCGAAGCGACTGCTTGACGGCCTCAATTTTATTACCCTTGCGGTGTCCCTGGGAGGCGTTGAATCCTTAATCCAGCACCCGGCCTCAATGACGCACGCAGTAGTCTCTGAGGATCAAAGAATAGCCGCCGGCATCACTAATGACCTGGTTCGGTTTTCAGCGGGCATAGAAGACATTGAAGACCTTGTGGAGGACTTTGATCAGGCCTTTAGGAAACTCTAACGGTTCTCTTACTCGTGCGTGCCTCTTTCGCCTTCCCAATTTCTGCAATGCGATTGTGGGGTTCCGTCCGGTATCTACTTGGACGGAATTATTCGTTCCCGTGCACGGCGCATCTTAAGAGGAACTGGCGCACGAGGACGTACGCCGACCACAGAAGATAGGGTTCCTTGTCTGAACGTACATCGCTCTAACAACCTCATTCCAGGCCACAAAAAAAGCCCGACCCGCCTCAGGCGGGCCGGGCTTTTTTCGTTAAACCTAAAGCGGTTACATAATCTCGTACAGGGCGGAGATCCAGAGGTTCATATCGTTGCTTCGGCCGGAGAGGAAATTGAAACCGTCCAGGAAGAGATGCGGCTCGGTATAGGTGTCAACATGCAGGTTACCCCAGTGAAAACCAAAGCCAAGATAAGTGGCGTTATCAGCATAGTTCTGAATCAGTTTGTTCGGGAAGTCATTTTCACGAGTATGTCTGTTCCAGTAAGACGTCGCGCCGAGGCGGAGGTCCATCCAGTTAAATACTTTCAGGTCGGCGCCTGCTCTGAAAAAGGGAACAGCAGTTGTCTTCAAGAACGCATCATGGGTGCCGATAGTGATATCGGTGTTCCTGAACTCGCCATTAAGCTTGTCATACCGTATTCCGAAGTCGATGACGACCATAGCGTCGTTAGATGGAGCATACTGGATGCCTGCGCCAAGCTCAATGCCGAACCAGTTATACTTGTCAGTCTGGGCCAGAGAGTCGGTGCCGGCAGCGTTAAGCTCATAGTACTCGGCTTCGTTCTTGCCAATGTAGATTGCGGCGTGAGGGATAATGGTCCAGGCGGGTGGGCCGGGCTGCCAGAAGTGACGCCCGTCAGCATATAGCAAGTAGTTCCCCTTCGGCTTGCTTTCGTCCCATGTGCTTGATGAAGCGGCAAAAGTTCCCTTGTCAGTCCAGGTCATACGCTGAAAACCTACTGCAACGTCAGTCAAACCGCCACCCAGGGTCAATCCCGCTGCAAGATCATAAACAGTGAACCCTTCCTCATTCATGTCGGTCGGTATGTCGTTTCGCTGTGAGGAGTGGATCAGACTTAAACGGACGCCAAGAGGAATCTGATTGACACCCAGCCTGCGGCCATACAACAGGTCAATTCTCTGGTTCGACATCAGAGCCCAGTCAAAGGGGACAAACAAAGGGTCGTATCCATACGGGGGAGTATAGTAGGCGCGGAAGGGACTGGACATCGGGTTTACCGCCGTGCTGTTGTGCAGGTACGTGGCCAGCACGCAGGGATTTTCCTCTTTGAATTTCCAGTGGATACCGAACTCAGTGAAGTCGCCGGGCTGACCAAATTCGCCAATAGCAAGGTTTGGATAGTCATTAATCCGTGAAGGGAAGATCCAGATATTGGCGTCATCCAGCAGGATGGTGTTGTTGTCGCCCATGGTGAAAACACGGGTGTTGGTTGCAAATGAGCTCATGCTCATAAACAGCAACAAAGCAAACGTAATGATAAAACATCTCTTCATCTTTGCAAATCCTCTATTTGGGTTTCTCTCTTTTCAGTTTTCGCAAAAGCCTGGTGCTTGCTTCAACGTGTTGCGAAAGCATCCTTGCGCACTCTCACGTCATAGGCAACCCTCCTTGATTGTTGCTTTTGGGTTACAAAACTCTGTTCCTCTATTCTTAACAGTTTCAACTCCGTTATTTCACCTGTTATAACACACTACACCTCTGTGATCCTTTCAAATCATGCCAAACCTAAATCCGGTTGTTTTTGAAAACAACAAAAAAACCTTCTTTTCCGGGTCGGGATTTGGCCTCTTACTCTACTTTATCCTCTGCCAGATCTCTTCCAACTGCTCAAGAGAGAAACTATCAAAGCCCTTGCCGGTCTCATGGACCCGCTGTTCTAACATCTCGAAGCGCTGCCGGAACTTTTTCAAAGCCTGCCTTAATGCCTGCTCCGGGTCAATATCCAGCTTACGAGCCAGGGAAGCAACAGCAAAAAGCAGGTCTCCGATTTCATCCGTCAAGGCCTCCACCTCCCCCTGCTGCATGGCCCTGCTGATTTCGCCTATTTCCTCGCGGAGTTTATCAATCACATCAGCGGCCTTTTGCCAGTCAAATCCTACCCCGCCGGCTTTTTGACCGATGCGGAAGGCCATTGTCAACGCCGGCATAGTGCTGGGAATCCCGGAGAGGACCGACTGCTTTTCGCCGGATTCAACCTTGATCTTTTCCCACTGGTCTCTCACCTGTTTGGGGGTGAGCTCTTTCTGTTCCGCAAACACGTGGGGGTGCCGCCTGACGAGCTTGTCCACAATGTGGTTGATCGAGTCGTCGATGTCAAACGTCCCGGCTTCTTTAGCCAGTTGAGCATGGAAAACCACCTGGCACAACAGGTCGCCCAACTCCTCACGCAGCGCATTAGAGTCGCCTGCTTCGATGGCCTCAATGACTTCGTACATCTCTTCAATCAAACAGGGCAGGAGGCTCTTGTGGCTCTGTTTGCGGTCCCAGGAGCAACCCTCGGGAGAGCGCAGCACTTCCATGAGCGCTGTCAGCCGTTCAAAGGGCGTCAGGGTTTTGTCAAAAACGGCGCTTTTAATATCCGACATAGCTGACGATAATACTTAAAGTTGCCGGCTCCGCCCGACAGACAACAACCGTTGTTTCCCGCCTTGACAAACAGGGCGGGCAGAATTATACTTTTACGCTTAAAAGCGCTCTGTCCGGGCAATTCTGTACCGGTCGGCGAATATAAAGAACAAGGCGAAGATGAGCAAGGAAAAGAAAAACCAGCCAAAAAAGTCAGCGGCCTACTCTCCGGGTGAGGTTGAGGACCGTCTGTATCAGCGCTGGCTGGATAATGCCTATTTTCACGGTCACGTTGATTCGGACAAAAAAACATATACCATCGTCATTCCCCCGCCGAATGTCACCGATGTGCTCCATCTTGGCCACGCGCTCAACAATACCGTGCAGGACATCCTCGTCCGCAAACACCGTATGGAGGGTTACGAAACAGCCTGGATCCCGGGCGCCGATCATGCCGGTATCGCCACTCAGGTGGTTGTCGAGAAGCAGCTTGCTAGGGAAGGCCTTACCCGACGTGAGCTGGGGCGGGAGAAATTCGTGCAGCGGACCGCAGACTGGGCTTATAGCAACAAAGAGAAAATTCTTAACCAGCTAAGAAAACTGGGCTGTTCCTGCGACTGGGACCGGACCCGCTTCACCATCGATGAGGGCTTATCACGAGCGGTGGCTGAGGTCTTCACTCACCTGTACAAGAAGGGCTGGATATATCGTGGCCACCGGATTGTCAACTGGTGCCCCTCGTGCCGGACTTCTCTCTCTGACGATGAGGTTGAGCATAAGACCTTCGACGGTCACCTGTGGTACATCAGATACAAGATTAAGGGTTCGGATGAATACCTCACGGTTGCCACCACGCGACCGGAGACGATGTTGGGTGATACCGCCCTGGCCGTTTCTCCGAAGGACAGCCGGTATAAGAAGTACGTCGGCAAAACCGTCATCCTGCCTATTATCGAGAGGGAAATCCCTATCGTTGCCGACAGTTACGTTGATGCGGAGTTTGGAACCGGGGTGGTAAAAGTCACTCCCGCTCATGACCCCAACGACTTTGAAATTGCTCGCCGGCATGATCTGCCCGAAGTCAATATCCTCAATACCGACGGCACACTGAATGAAAACGCCGGAAAACTCAAGGGTTTGGATCGGTATGAGGGTCGCAAGCAACTGGTCGAAGAGTTAAAAAAGAAGGGACTGCTGGAAAAGACCGAGAAATATCAACTGTCGGCAGGTACCTGCTACCGATGCCACGATGTCATCGAGCCTTATCTTTCAGATCAGTGGTTTGTCAAGATGAGCGAGATGGCCCAGCCGGCGATTGACGCGGTTAAAAGCGGCAAGATACGGTTTCATCCCGATTATTGGTCAAAGACATACCTGCACTGGATGGAAAACATCCGCGACTGGTGTATTTCCCGCCAACTGTGGTGGGGGCATCGTATTCCGGTCTGGTACGCTGAGGATGGCACCATGTTCGTGTCGGTCGAGCGCCCGACCGCCGAGCAGTGCCCCGGCTACGACCCGGAAAGTCTCGTTCAGGACGAAGACGTGCTGGATACCTGGTTTTCCTCGTGGTTGTGGCCCTTCTCCGTCATGGGTTGGCCGGAGAGAACGCCCGAGCTGGGAAAGTTCTACCCGACCAGGGTCCTAACCACGGCCTCGGAGATCATCTTCTTGTGGGTGGCCCGCATGGTGATGGCCGGCTATGAGTTTATGGGCGAGGCACCGTTCTCCGACGTTTACATTCACGGCACCGTCCGGGATGCCAACGGCATCAAGATGTCCAAGTCGCTCGGCAACGGGATCGATCCCCTAGAGATCATCGACAAGTACGGCACTGATGCCCTGCGCTTCTCGCTAGTATTGGCCACCCCCGATGGGCAGGACCCGTGGATCAGCAGGAATACCTTCGAGATCGGCCGCAACTTCGTCAATAAACTGCACCAGGTTTCTCGATTTGTGATGATGCGCTTGGAGGGTAAGTCCCCTGTCATTGACACCATTGACGATAACGACCTGGTGATTTTTGATCGTTGGATTCTCTCCCGGCTGGAGCGAACAATTGAAACCGTCGACAAGGCATTAAATGAATTTCGCCTCTCCGCAGCGGCCAAAACCCTGTACAACTTTGTCTGGAACGATTACTGCTCCTGGTACATAGAGCTGATCAAACCCGACCGGCCGAGGGTTCCTATCAGGGAAGGCTCGCTCAATGTTGCCACCTACGTCCTCTACCAGATTCTAAAGCTGCTGCATCCCTTTGTCCCGTTTGTAACTGAACAAATCCACCTTGACCTTCTGAATCTGGGTGAGGACAGCAAGACAACTCTTATGTTTGCCTCATGGCCAAAAGCCGAGGGCAAGCACAAGGATGACGAGCTGGAACAAAGCCTGGAGCAGATACAGGCCGTGGTCTCTGCGGTGCGCGCGATACGAGCCGAGCTGAATGTCAGCCCGGGGAAGAAGTCGGATCTCTACGTTCGTGTCAAGGAGGCATCATTCGGCCAGCTTTTGCAGGACCACATTGAATACTTCCGCTCTCTGGCCAGGGTAGAGAACCTTCACACTGGGCCGGACATAAAACAACCGCCGGTGTCGGGTTCCGCGGTTATATCTGGGGCCGAGGTATTTGTCCCCTTGGCTGGTTTAATTGACATCGACGTCGAGAAGAAGCGCCTGCAAAAGGAACTTCAGAATATTAAGACGCAACTTGAGAAGACGTCTAAGAAACTTGCCAATGCCGACTTCCTCGCCAACGCCCCACCGGACGTGATCGAACGGGAAAAGGGTAAAAAACAGGATTATCAAGAGCGCATCGAAAAGATCAACAAGAACCTCGAACAGATTCTGGGGTGGTGATTTGGCAAGAACGGACCCAGTTAGCAGCCGTCAGGCGAGGTCGCCTGACGGCACCTTGCAAGAGAAACTGGGCAAACGATAAAAAGATCACAATGTTTCACACGTGGTGTCGGGCGACCTCGCCCGACACCCGATCATAACATGCCAAGACGCGGCAGAAGCCAGCTTACTAAACAAACAGTCTTCTTTGTGACATCCACTGTGCGCGGTTGGGAGAAAGCTTTTGATTCATCTATGCGCATGGAGGGGCTTCGTGACATCCTTTTCAAGGCTGTTGCGAAGTACAAGGCTCGTCTCTTTGGTTACGCGCTTATGCCCGATCATATGCACCTGCTGGTTGAACTGAGTGGTGGGGGACCAATGCTGTCACAGTTTATGAGAGACATCAAATCTCTTTCCTCCAGACTGATATTTCCTGGCAAAGGAGCAGTTTGGATGCCACGTTTTGATGATGTGACAATTTATTCGGAAAACCAGTTCAGAACGAAGTTAACGTATATCCACAATAACCCAGTCAAAGCAGGTTTAGCAAATCGACCGGAGATTTACAAGTATTCCTCTGCTAGAAACTGGCTCTTGGGTGTTGAAGATCAGGCAATCTGTACAGATATTAGCAGCCGTCAGGCGAGGTCGCCTGACGGCACTTTGTAACAAGTGCCAGCAGATATGGACAAGTTGGATTCTCTAAAATCCTACCGCGATCTCCGGCAGCTTGTGCCGCAGGAGACGTTTACCCAAACGATGAACTTTCTGTCCTGGCACAACCGCCAACGGATGACACCAATGATGGAGGTCTGGCAAGGGTTAGTCGTAGCACTGGCTATGGAAAAAGGTACCATCAACAGTTCGCAGTATCAGGCGGTCAAATCCTTTTTTCAGCAGTACAAGGGTTAGCACCCAAAGTCCGTGGACGACTGCAGATCTGTTGCTGAAGATTTGAGAAAATACCTGTCGGATAACAGCTGACCTCATCAAGCCTTCTTCACATCTCATACTGCTGAATGCGGCTGAGTGGCCCTCCCTCGGAAATCTTTACATCAAAAAGAAGATCGTCTGGAGGGGAAGGACGATCTTCAAGGGAATAGGAGGTATAGAAAGCAGGGGCAATTAATTCCTACTTTGCTCTGATAACTCCTGCAAGAAATCTGTTACTGTTTTGGCGCCGGCGGCATCCGGATACGAGACCATTTCCAGAGGGATCGTATCGTCAATTCTGCCGCTGGTTTGTTGCGTCAGGCTGCTGCGGATCAGTTCGCTCAGCCTTCTGGCCGCAATCTCTGCTCCCTGTCGGGAAGTCTCAGGAAGAAGCAGCGCCACCCTGTGGTCGGCTAAAGCGGATACGTTGTCTATGACACGTATGTTTTCCCGCACGACCTGCAGAAGGTCGCCCAACAGTTGGGGACTCTGATCTCTATTGAGGCTACGGACAAACGATAAGTCGAGAACTATCAGCGAAACAAAAAGACGATACCTCTCCGCTCTTTTCAATTCAAGATCGACTCGTTCAAAGAAGGAGCTGTCCGTACCCAGTCTAACACTTACGTTGTTCATGATCAGTCCGTAAAACCTGTTCAAGATTCAAACAGCAATTGCCATTCCACAAGTCCGTCCCCCCTCAGAAACGAGAAAATATTTCTGATGTTCCCCCCTGCCGATTCGACAGCCGCACCTAACTTCTTGTATGACAATAGGGCCAGAATAGCCTTACGGGAACAAACTTAGAGGGGCCATCACCAGACAGGGAGCGGAAGTGCAAGCAAATGCACATTAATTGCAATAATACGTATCGGTATGGTATGTTATCCGCAATGCCGGCAAGCTACTTTGTGGCATCAAGATTGTAGTCTTTAATCTTGTACAGGAGCGAGCGATAGCTGATTTTCAGCAGGTCCGCCGCTTTACGTCGGTTCCAGTTGGTCTTAGTAAGAACTTCGCCGATGAGCTTTTTTTCTTCCTCGGCCACCGTCTTGCCAATGCGGGCCTTGAGAGAGTATGCATCCTGACTGTCCGGTTGGCTCTGGGCAAACGAGGAGGTTTGTTCAGACACTGCGACCTGAGCCCTGGAGCCTTGAGCGGACGCTGAAGATATCAGGTCGATTATAATCGAGTCCTCGCCTCTAACCACCACCTGTTTGATCATGTTTTCAAGCTGCCGAATATTGCCCGGCCATGAGAAGGCAATAAGTTGGTTAGTAATATCTGGTGAAAGCTGGGCGAAGTCCTTGCCGTAGGCGGCGTTGTATTTTCCAATGAAGTGATTGACCAGCAGGGGGATATCTTCCGGCCTCTCTCTCAGCGGCGGCAGAAACAGGGTGATTTCGTTGAGTCTGTAAAACAGGTCATCCCGGAAACCCTGCTGCTGAATCGCACTTTCCAGATTCCGGTTGGTGGCACAGATTATCCTTACGTCAACGTGGATATTGTGAATCCCCCCAACCCGCACGAACTCCTGCTGTTCGAGAACCTGCATGAGTTTTGACTGCAATTCCAGCGGCATGTCACCGATTTCGTCGAGGAAAATCGTCCCCTTTTCCGCCAACTCGAACCTTCCCTGCTTACTCTTATGGGCGCCGGTGAAGGCCCCTTTTTCATAACCGAACAGCTCCGACTCAAGCAGATCACGCGGTATGGCGGCGCAATTGACCTTGATAAACGACTTATCCTTGCGGCTGGAAAGCTGGTGCAGCAAGCGGGCGGCTATCTCTTTGCCGGTGCCGGATTCACCTAGGATCAAAACCGTTAACTCCGAATCGGCCACCTGCTCGATAATATCTTTCACCTTTTGCATGGCCTGGGAGTCGCCGATAAAGCTGGCCTGCCCCCCTTTAGTCTCTAACTCCGTTTTGAGGTCCTTAACCTGCCGCTTGAGCTGGTGGCGTTCCAGGACGCCATTGATGTGGATTTCAAGTTCTTGAGCATCAAAAGGCTTATTGACAAACTCCGCCGCTCCCAACTTAATCGACTGCACCACGTACTCGGTCTCCCCATGTCCGGAAATCATAATGACCTCGGGGCGGGTTTCGAGCTTGTTGAGTCTTTCTAGCACCTCGATGCCGTTCATTCCGGGCATCTTAATGTCAAGCAGGATCAGCTCCGGCTTTTCGGTGGAGACCATCTGCAGGCCTTCTATGCCGTCACGGGCCGAGACGAAGTCGAACTTCTTTGACAGTCCCTCGGACAAAATCCACGACACTTTGGGGTCGTCGTCGATTACTAAGATTTTCATCTTGTCCATAGCCATTTCTTGAACTTGATTATACTTAAAGTATCGGCACAGAGCTCCACAGGTAAAGCCTCTTCGACAACTTTCTTGCTCATTTTTCGCAATCCGATGCAGGCTTGATTGCTGGTATGAACTCGACCATATGTTACAAATAATCTCCGTGGGCTTTTCCCGAGTCCAGAGAGAGGGTAGCCAAGGGAACAGGCTCGGGTTACTGTGAAAATCTGTTGACTTGCCAAAAGTTCAGTTTTACGTTGTCGAGGAAAGTATGATAACTCGTCTCTGAAAGTAGGTTTCACTCAGCGGAAATCGCGGGTACCCAAAGAGAGGTTCTATGCGAGGTCGGGTACTCCGTTCCCCAGAATTGTGAGAGTGCACCGAAATTCTGTTGGAAAGTAGAATTGATGGTTGCGGTTGAAAATGATAGAATGAGACAAGAGACCAAGATGACGGAGCATACAAACATTAAAATCGAGTCACCGGGCGTCAATGTGGCCGTGGTGAAAAAAGACTACGATGGTTGGAAGTTCCTGGTGCTCAAAAGAGCCGAGGGTGAGTCATACGCCGGTTTCTGGGGGTTTATGACCGGTGGCAAGCGGGGTGACGAAACTGTGGCCCAGGTCGTCGTCCGCGAGCTGAAAGAGGAAACCGATCTGAAGCCGACCAGCATGTGGGCCACCGAGTACTTGGTACAATTCTATGAGCCGGAGTATGACACCATCTGGATACTGCCTCTTATTGTTGCCGTAGTTTCCGAGAGGGCGGAAGTGAAGCTCTCGCCGGAGAATAGCGAGTACCGCTGGCTGCCACCTGAAAAAGCCAAGCATCTGGTAAGCTGGAAAAACCTCGTCAAGGCGATTGATGATATCAATGAGGAGCTGGAGATATTCCCTGCCCACAACTGGGTTGAAGTCACGGCGTGACAGCAACTTAGGCCGATGGGCAAACAAGAAGGGTGTGGTCTGATTCATCCGATGAAATCTGCGTGATCCTTCTTTTTATAGAGAATAAAGGTAACGGCAGCCGGGCTGCCGGTCGACAAAATCTCATCTATGAGAGCCCGAAATTTCATTTGACAGCCGGCCCCGTAGACGGTATTTTGCCCGCTCAGTTGAGTCTGATAACGAAAAGTAAAGTGTAAGCCTTTAGATTTTGGGAGTAGTTTGTGAATGCAGTAAAGGTTATGTGCACCGCGATCTTTTTTCTTGCATTCGGTGTAAGTTCCGTTTTAGCCAGTTCGGTCAGTATGAAGATTTCCGGCCCGGGCGCCGTCAACGACAGCACAATCAAGGCTGGCGACACAGTGTCAGTTGACATTTACATTGCCAACGACTCTGTTTTTAAGGGTTACTCGCTCGGTTTTACGGTCAAGTCGCCCACGATCAAAACCGTCGTTCATGTTGTCGACAGTGGTAATGGCCTCAATGACAGGGGCGACATCAAGGGATACAACGGCTGGGATGATAAGTCGATCTGGGATTTTGGTGGCGTTTTTGTCGTCGAGCGCGATTGGGACGGCGAGTTGCCGGAAGTTTTGGGATTCGGCGGGTTGAGCATCAAGAAAATATATGAGCCGCATGAACTGGCTAAGGTCCTGTCATTCGAGATGATAGTTCCCGATACCGGAGTAATCACAATTGATTCCTCTTTCTTCCCGCCCGGTGGGACATGGATGTTTTCCGCTCCTCCGCCGGCACGAACGGAAGAACCGGACTGGCTGGGACCTTATACCTTCAAGGTCATCAAGTAATTTTGATACCATAAAGCCCGCCAACAACAGCGGGCTTTTTTGGGCGTGCTTATTGGCGCCGTTCACGCTTCAGAGAGAGGGTGAGGGGTGTCAGGTTGTGCCCCGGGCTCCAAAATAACGGTGGGGAATTCTCGTTGGGCTGTTAGTATGTTGAAAGGGTTGTTTTCATTTTATCGCTCGGCAGTTCCTTGGGCAGGGATATGCCTGTCGGCAGTGCTGAGTGTTTCTTCCATGCTTGCCTCCTCAAATATAGAGGCATCAGCTTTACAAGAGACCTCCATAGATGTAACTTTAAATAGTGTCAATGGTGCCCTGCCGAATTCACCCGTTGAGGTCGATATCCAGATCACATGGCCGGACAGCCTCGATACCCTTTTTGTTGACGGCTTCAGTTTTGCTGTCGCGTATGACACGCTCGTGCTGCAGTTTGATACTGCCTGCGACAATGGGCTGAGGGATGACGGCGTATGGTTTTTTCAATATATATTCTCTCATTTGGACAGCCCGGAGCCGCCAAATATGCTCTTGTGGCTCGTCGGCGAGGATACTTTGCCTGCAGCAGGGATAGAATATTTTGTCTCAGGCAGGCGGACGATCACACTGCAGTTCACTACGAAAGATGATTCCTCACTTTATGGCACATCCACCACGGTTGACTTCTACTGGCGATACTGCCACGACAACATGATCTGGAGGAAGAAACCGGACACAACTCTTTGTCTTCTGGCCTCACGGGTTCTTGACGCTGAAGGTGCTAATATCACCGACGAAAGCGACACGCTTCCTTGCTTTAACTGGCCCGATTCCACATGCATTGATTCGTTATTATACGGAGACACGGTGGTCGTGCACGCTGTTCATTTTCGGAGCGGTAAAATCGAATTTGAAGCTCTCACGGATGTGGTTGACAATCCTAGCAACGAGACAAACCTTCCGGCAATAGCGAACCTGAGGCAAAACTATCCTAACCCGTTTAATCCCTCAACGACTATAGAATTCTACCTACCGGTAAGAACCGGCTGGCGCATCGAGATTATCAACCTGAAGGGGCAGGTAGTTACTGAGTTTAGCGGCATCGGCGGGCCGGGGAGCATGGTACTTCCCTGGGATGGGCAAGACAATGGGGGTCGTCCCGTTTCAAGCGGCGTTTATTTCTATCGCCTGACCACTGGAGAACACTGCTCCAGCAAAAAGATGCTCCTGCTCAGATAGCCATCGCAACGGAAGCCCTAACAGAGCACTTAAAGCCGCGGAAAATCGGGCGTTTTCGCTTGACTTCGTATGTAGCGAAGATTATACTGTGGTGTCCACACTCGAGTGGAGATAAACGACAACTTGCAATTGGAGTGCGGGGTTACTGCAAATGGACGGTCTAGGTAGCTGTCAAAGCGACTGTAATCAAGCGGAACAATAGCATAAAGACGAGAAACAAATACGAGTGTTTTCCAAGAAGGAGGTAATATCATGTCAAAAACAACACTCATCTTTCTGGCCTTGTCTTTGATTCTGGCTCTGGCTGGCAGCGCTTTCGCGGTTGACCCCTTGTTTGACACCGCAGTCCATTATGGAGCAGGGGATAACCCGGTATTTGTTTTCTCAGCCGATCTTGATTGTGATAGCGACTATGACCTGGCTGTGGTGAATCACTATTCCAACAATGTTTCTATCCTGAAAAACAATGGTGACGGGACATTTATCTTGGATGACAATTATGGTGCGGGGGCTGGAGTCGCATCAGTTTTCTCAGCCGATCTTGATGGAGATGGCGATTATGACCTGGCTGTGGCGAATAATAATTCTGACGATGTTTCTATCCTGCTAAACAACGGTGACGGCACATTTGTCTTGGATGACAATTATGACGCGGGAGATCAACCTTATTGCGTTTTCTCAATCGATCTTGACGGAGATGACGATTTTGATCTGGCCGTGGCGAATTCGCTATCTGACAATGTCTGCATCCTGCTAAACTACGGCGATGGGACATTTGCTTCGGCTGTCAATTATGACGTGGGGGATGGACCTTATTCCATTTTCTCAGCCGATCTTGATGGAGATGGTGACTATGACTTGGCTGTGCCGAATCTCAATTCTGACAATGTTTCCATCTTGCTAAACAACGGCGGTGGGACATTTGCCTCGGCTGTCAATTATAGCGCCGGGGATGGGCCACGTTCCGTTTTCTCAGTCGACTTTGACGGAGATAGCGATTATGACTTGGTCGTGGCGAATCTCTATTCTGGTAATATCTCAATCCTGAAAAACAACGGTGACGGGACCTTTGCCTCGGCTGTCAATTATGGTGCCGGGGATTGGCCACATTCCGTTTTCTCAGCCGACTTTGACGGAGATGGCGATTATGACTTGGCCGTTGCGAATTATTCTTCTGACAATGTCTCCCTCCTGCTAAACTACGGTGATGGGACATTTGCCTCGGCTGTCAATTATGACGCGGGGACTACACCACATTCCATTTTCTCAGCCGACTTTGACGAAGATAGCGATTACGACCTGGTTGTTACAAATATTGGTTCTGATAATGTCTCTATCCTTATGAATCTTAGTGGTCCCTATGTCGTGGCTGTCCACCTCGACATTAAGCCCGGCTCCTGCCCCAATCCCCTGAACGTCAGGCCGGTGAGGCCGGATATCCGGGTGTGGGACGATGAGACACCGACTCTAGCGAAGATTCGGCCGGATAGCCCGCAAAGATACAATCCGGTTTTACCGGTCGCCATCCTCGGGACGGCCGAGTTTGACGTGGCCGATATCGATTCGGCTAGCATCACGCTTGAGGGCGTTCCGGCCTTGCGCTGGAGTATCGAAGACGTCAGCACGCCGGTGGGTGAAGAGGCTGAGGAATGCGAGTGCAACAGCCTTGGCGCGGACGGATATGACGATTTGACGCTGAAGTTTGATAAGAGCTTGATTATCGCGGCCCTTGGTGAAATCTACGTTGGAGACACCATTCCCCTAACGATCAACGGGGAGCTAACCGACGGGACACCCTTCGAGGGTACCGATTGTGTTGTCATCGTGGGTGGTCCTCCACCTGTTGCCGCCGCGAACTCCGGCCAACCAGCGGAGGTTGTCCTTCTCGGCAACTTCCCCAACCCCTTCAACCCGACCACTGAGATCAGCTTCAGTTTACCTACGGCCTCGCATGTGAAACTGGAAATCTTCAACGTCATGGGGCAACAAGTTGCCACTATTATAGACCGTCAGATGGAAGCTGGTGAGCACATTGTCCAGTGGGACGGCAGCCACGCCGCCAGCGGCGTTTACCTCTACCGTCTGCAGGCCGACGGCTTTGTCGATGCAAAGAAGATGATACTCTTAAAGTAGGTCAGGTTCCCTCAGGAACCTGACATGTGTCGGGTTTTAGAAAAACCCGACCTACGAGTCAAGGCGGCAGATGTGGACATCTGCCGCCCACTGTGTTTGTAGGGCAGGTCTCTCCGAGACCTGCCCTCCCCCGAAGGCGGACCGGAGTCAGGGACTTTTGCCCTACGATTTGTCATAACACAGATTAGAAAGTGATATAACAGGACAAAGATGGATCCTGCTTGGTGAGAGCGGTCTACAACACAAATCTCTTTACAATCAAAGTTCTGCAATTAAATTATTGGCGTCTGAGGGAGACCTTAGATATGGGATATAGGCAGTAATCGGAGAGGTGGCTGAGTGGTCGAAAGCGGCGGTCTCGAAAACCGTTGTCCGCTTGCAGCGGACCCAGGGTTCGAATCCCTGCCTCTCCGCCATTGATTTTCTAACAGCGTAATATGCTGATTAGCAACCACTTATAGGGAAGAGATCCTCCAAGAGACACGAACGGCCCGAAAAAGCCTGAACATGCTTCCTATCATGGATAAAATATATCCGCAATTGATGCTGCACGCAACACCAAATCGTGGGGGGATCACACCGGAAAAGCTCACCTTGCATCCAACGGCTGCAGAACTGTACGAGATTGTACAGAAGCGTCTGCCAAAAATTAGCTTAGGCACAGTTTACCGCAACCTGGAACTTCTCGCACAGAATAACATTATTCAGAAGTTGGATATTAGTGGCTCGGAAGCCCGGTTTAATGGCAATCCGGATCGGCATCATCACGTGCGCTGTGTTTACTGCGGGCGGGTCGGGGATATTCTTGACCTTGCACTAGGCCCGTTGGGCGGTAAGTTTAAGGAGGCAAACGGGTGGCAGATACTCGGGTATTGTATAGAGTATGAGGGAACTTGTCCCAAATGTAGAGGGAGACGTTAATATGACAGAAGGCAACGTTGAGTTGACAATCGGCGATCCCGCTCCGGATTTCACCTTGAACACTCACAACGAGGGCGAACTTAATCTGGCTTGGTATCAGGGTCGCAAGAACGTGGTTCTGGCGTTCTACCCTGCCGACTGGACGCCGGTATGTGCAACGCAGGTTCCGAGTTATCAGAAGATATACGAGAAGTTCGAGGAGTTAGACTGCCAGCTTTTGTGTATCTCGGTTGACTCTGTTCCCTGCCATATCGCTTGGGCTAAGAGCCTTGGTGGGTTGGGCTTTCCGCTCATGTCCGATTTCTGGCCCCACGGTGAAGTGGCCCGCAGGTATGGGGTCTTGACAGAAAAGGGGTACACTGAGCGAGTGGTGTTCTTGATAGATAAGAAGGGCATCATCCGGTGGATCCAGCGGATTCACCCAGCCGAGCTGCCGGACAACGACGAACTATTTCGTCAACTGGAAAGACTGAACGAGTGATGTTTATAGCATCCTGCTGGAACCTCTACCGGAAATCGGTGTTATGAAAAACAGGCATAATACCTATATTATGAATATGCAGAGACTGAAAAAGATATTGAGGACTGTTTTGGCAGTGCTGACAGCTCTGACTTTAGCTGCAACTCCGTGCCTTCAGGCATATCAGTTAAGTTGTGACAGGAGTAACTGTCCTACGTCCTGTTGTGGCTGTAGATGCAGCCAGAACAGTGTGTCTGACAGCGAATCAATAGCGATCGAGGGTTCCTGTTGCTGCCAAGTCTCCAACTCAGAACCGATTGCGGAAATCCCTTTCGAGGCACAGCCGCGACCGATTTCTAATCCTGATACGTTTGCCGATATAACCTGTGCAGTCTCTGACAACCTGCTGACTGTCACCATTTCCGATCAGACTTTCAGGATAGACATTCCATTGGCGCCCGGTCCGCCGCTGTATATTCTGAACTCCTCATATCTCATTTGATATTCCCTTCTTGGCGTGGCAAGCTGCTGAAGACGGCCTCCGCGTCATTGCGAGCCCGCCTTAGGTGGGCGTGGCAATCTCCAACTGCTGATTGAGATCGCTACGCTTCGCTCGCGATGACGGCAGCCGAAACTTCTTGACAGCTTGTCAGTCCCATGGGAAATTACAACAGTTTTCCAACTTTCAACCAAAGGTGGAGTCTTTATATGGCTAAGAAAGGGACCATTTTAGTAATAGCCTGGCTGCTGTTGATATCAGCAAGTGGGGCAGATGACATTAACGATAATCGGACGCTTGATTCATTGGTCCGGGTTGCGCTGGAACGCAATCCTGCCATCCATACTCTCGAGTACAGGCATCGCGCGGCCGAATATCAAGCCACCTATGCCGGCTGGCTTCCTGACCCGCAACTTACCGTGGGTGTTCTGAACTTCCCACGGACATCGTTCAGTTTCAACGAAACCCCGATGACCGGTGTATCCGTGGGCATGTCGCAAACCATCCCATGGCCTGGGAAGCTGTCTGTCCAGGCAGAGATTGCCGGTTTGAATTCTGAGAGTCGGGTGCTGGACCTGGCTGCCGGAGAAAACAGTGTCATCCGGCTCGTGACAAGCAACTACTATGACTTCTCATTCTGGACTCTAACCGGAGATATTCTCGCTGAGAATCTAAAACTGATCCAGGACATCATCGATGTCGCCCAGACCAGGTATGCCAATGGTTTGGGATCGGCGCAGGATGTGCTTCGCTCGCAAACCGCTGAAGCCAGACTGGAGAACCGGATTCTCATGGCCCGGCAGAGGCGTTCCTCAGCGCTGACCCGGCTGGGGTGGCTTACTGATAATCCCGCAACAATTCACGCATCATTGATGTCAGTCTTACCGCCGATATCATCTGACGCTACTGATTCGATCTCAGAGGTATCGAACCCAATCCTCGCCAATGCGACACTCAAGTCTACTATCGCGGGAAAGCAGGTCAGCCTTGCCCGGTCAAGCTACTGGCCTGATTTGACGTTTGGCGTTGATTACCGGATTCGCAAGGATATTCCGATGGATCCGGTTCGTGGTGAGGATTTCCTAACATTCAAAGTAGGTTTGAAAATGCCCTTGTGGTTTTTCGCGCGCCAGAAGAACCAGACGGCAGCCGCCAGGCAATCGCTCTTGGCCTCGCAGGCGGAAGAGCGCTCGATTACCAACGAGATTGAACAACGAGTGGCGGATATCCTGCTTGCCCTGCAATCTCTGACAGAACGCATTGAGCAATACGATCATTTAATTCTTCCCCAGGGAAGAGCAGCCGTAGAAGCGGCGCAGGTAGCCTACGAAGTCGGCCAGGTCGATTTTAATGGCCTTCTGGCGGCTCAGTTGGAGGTAATGGATATTGAACTGGAACGGCTCGAACTTCTCAAGCAATACCACCAGCAAGCGGCTGTATTACGCGAACTAACCACTGATGTTCAAAGAAAGGTGAAACCATGAAAACAATTATTGTAGCAATAGCAGCTCTGGTGCTGGGCTTTGGAGCCGCTTATACGCTGATCCCCCGGTCGGATAACGCGACGCAGGTAACTGAAAGCACCCAAAAACAGCAGTATACCTGCGGCATGCATCCCGAGATCATCTCCGATGAACCGGGATACTGTCCGATCTGCGGCATGAAGCTGACACCCAAAAAGGATGGCTCCGGTTCCGAGGGTTCGGTCAGAATTGATCCAACCACCACGCAGAATATGGGTCTTGTCACCACACCCGTTCGGTATCAATCTATAACCAGGAAGGTGCATGCTTTCGGCAAGATCGCCTTCAGCGAGCCGCTGATGTACAGTGTTAACCTCAAAATCGACGGTTGGATAGAACGACTCTTTGTTGACCACGAAGGAGAAAGGGTCCACAAAGGTCAATCATTGCTGGAGGTTTATTCCCCAGCGCTGGTGGCTGCCCAGAGAGAGTTCCTGATCGCCTACGAGTCAAGCCAGAAGATGGAAGATTCCCTTTCGGATTCATCCGCAGGCGGCATGACTGACTTGATGCAAGCCAGCCGCATGCGTCTAAGCAATTGGGACATATCGTCGGACCAGATAGAACGACTGCAGTCGTCCGGCGAAATCACGCGCACCATGTTGATCCTATCCCCTACCGATGGTATTGTGACAGCAAAGACTGTATCCGAAGGAGATCATCTCAAACCGGGAAGCGAACTGTACAAGATCGCTGATCTCTCGACGGTGTGGGTGATTGCGCACATCTACGAACAGGACCTGCCGTTCGTCAGCCTCGGTCAGGAAGCAACAGTAGAACTGCCCAATCTCGGCGGAGAGAAGCACACTGTGAGAGTCTCATACATCTCACCATTCCTTAATACCGGACGCCAAGTTGAGATACGGCTCGACCTCGAAAACGGAGACTACCGGTTGAAACCGGAGATGTATGCCGAGGTGTCAATAATTTCCAAGCTTTCAGGTGACCGACTGGCTATTCCCCGATCCGCCGTAATAAACTCCGGAATCAGGCAGCTGGTCTATGTGACCTCGGATGAGAGCGATTACCAACTGCGAGTCATCACGACCGGAGCCGTAGGAGACGATGACCTTCTTGAGGTACGCTCCGGGCTTAGCGAAAATGAATTGGTGGTAACTTCCGGCCAGTTCCTATTGGACAGCGAATCACGCCTGAGCGAAGCGCTTGCCGAGGGATACCAAGCCGGACACGATCACGGAGGCGATCATGATCTGCACCCATCGCCCGCTGAGGAGCAAGGCCTCTCAGGTGTCTACACCTGTCCAATGCCCAGTCACGCTCACGTTCTGCAGTACGGTGAAGGCAACTGCCCGGAGTGCGGCATGGCTCTTGTGCCGGTAGAAGAAACAGACAATGAATCCGTCTATGTCTGCCCGATGAGAGAATGCGCTGTGGTTCAGAATGAGCCCGGCCGCTGTCCCAAGTGCAAAATGAAACTCACCGAACTGCTTCCTGCCAGCGAGGAAGAACCTGTTCAGGAAGCACCTGATACAGGACATGAACACGGCGGTGCCAAACTCGATTTAGATCCTGATGAACTCCTAGCGATTGGAGGTCACGACATCTACACCTGTCCGATGCAGCAACATTACCATGTCCTGCAGTACGGCGAAGGGTCCTGCTCGGAATGCGGTATGAAGCTGGTTCCCCTGGCCGAAACCGATAATCACCAGGTCTATGTCTGCCCCATGACGGAATGCGGCGTGGTTCAGGATCGTGAGGGGACCTGCCCTGTATGTGGCATGAACCTTGTCAGATATCAGCCGGAGGAAAGCCGTGATTAACAAAATCATCGAGTACTCAATCAAAAACCGGTGGCTGATACTTGCGGTCACGGTCGTCTTACTCCTGGCAGGGATTTATGCCGCAGATGAAATCGCCGTAGATGCCATTCCCGACCTCTCTGATGTGCAGGTCATAATACAAACTGAGTATGCCGGTCAGCCGCCCCAGGTGGTGGAAGATCAGGTGACATATCCTCTGTCCACGGCGCTTCTGGCGGTGCCAAAGGCAAAGAATGTAAGAGGATATTCATACTATGGCCTTTCGTTTGTCTACGTAATCTTTGAAGATGGCACTGACCTTTACTGAGCCCGCAGCCGGGTCCTGGAGTATTTATCGCAGGTATCCGGTCGGCTTCCTAAAGATGCAACTTCTCAACTCGGTCCCGATGCCACCGGCGTGGGGTGGATTTATCAGTATGCTCTGGTAGATACAACCAACCAGTATGATCTGGCTGAACTTCGTTCACTTCAAGACTGGTTCCTGAAATATGAACTGTCGTCGGTGCCGGGCGTATCGGAAGTGGCTACGGTGGGTGGCTTTGTGAGACAGTACCAGGTTGAGGTCGACCCCCGCAAGCTTGAGTTCTACGATATTCCGCTCAAACATGTCATCATGGCCGTAAAACGCTCGACCGGCGCCGTTGGGGGAAGGCTGCTGGAGCTGGGCGAGACCGAATTTATGGTTCGCAGTCAGGCCTATGTGGGCGATCTGGATGACTTACGCCATATCCCGGTTCATACTCCAAAGGACGGTCCGCCGGTGTTGCTTTCATCGATAGCAAACATCCAATACGGACCAGATATCCGGCGTGGAGTGGCGGAACTGGACGGAGAGGGTGAGACAGTCGGCGGCATTATTGTTATACGGTGGGGCGATAACGCTCGCGAGGTAATTGGCCGCGTAAAACAGAAGCTCTCTGAACTTGCTGCCGGACTTCCTGAAGGTGTTGCTGTCGTACCTGTCTATGATCGTTCGGAGTTGATCGACAATGCTGTTGCCAATCTGCGCAACACCCTTTTCAAAGAAATGCTTGTTGTCATTCTGATAACTCTCCTGTTTCTATTGCATGTTCGCTCTACTCTCATTGCTGTTGTGACACTACCTACAGGCGTTCTACTGTCTCTGCTGGCCATGCACCTTTTAGGGATAAACGCCAATATCATGTCACTGGGGGGAATAGCAATCGCAATCGGTGTTATGGTTGATGCCTCGCTGGTAATGGTGGAGAACGCCCATAAACATCTGGAGCGTGACATTGCTAGCAAGCCGCGCCACAAGATTATTCTCGATTCAGCCAAAGAGGTCGGCCCGGCGCTTTTTTTCTCGCTGCTGATTATCACTGTCTCATTCCTGCCGGTATTGGTGCTGGAGGGTCAGTCCGGTCGGCTGTTTAAGCCGCTGGCATACACAAAGACATTTGCGATGGCGGGCTCGGCTTTGCTTTCGATAACTCTGATTCCAGCGCTGATCGCGCTCTTTCTGAAGGGGAAGATACGATCGGAAAAGCGTAACCCAATTTCTCGAATCAGTATCAAATTGTACCGTCCCATAATCAACTTCGCCCTCAAACACAAGCTTGTGGTGGTTGCTATTACCATCGTTATTCTGGCCGTTACAGTTGTGCCACTAAGTCGGATTGGGTCGGAGTTCATGCCTCCCTTGTATGAAGGGGACTTGCTGTATATGCCGACCACGCTGCCCGGCATTTCGGTAGGCAAAGCCAAAGAACTTCTTCAGCAGACAGATAGAATCATCAAATCCTTTCCTGAAGTCGAAAGGGTTTTTGGCAAAGTCGGTCGCGCTCAAACGGCCACGGATCCGGCCCCGCTGACAATGCTGGAAACGACCATAATGCTCAAGCCAAGGGATCAATGGCGTCCCGGTTTGACGCCGGAGATGCTGGTCGACTCGCTGGATATGGCTATTCAGTTTCCCGGGCTCACCAACGCCTGGACGATGCCGATCAAGACCCGAATCGATATGCTTGCTACTGGCATCAAGACACCTGTTGGCATCAAAGTGATGGGACCTGACCTAGATAGCCTCAATGCGATTGCCCAGCGAATCGAGGCCGTCGTTAAACCATTGCCGGGCACCAGATCAGTCTACGCCGAACGGGTTACCGGCGGCAACTATTTTGACGTTGACATTGATCGATTCAAGACAGCCGCCTACGGTTTGACGGTTGGCGATGTACAGGATGTGATCAAGACGGCTGTAGGCGGTATGAATATCATTTCGACTGTCGAGGGTCGGGAACGATATCCTATCAGTGTTCGCTATCCCCGTGAACTCAGGGACAATCCAGAAGCGCTTCGCCGCGTTCTGGTAGCAACCCCGGATGGTGGCCAGGTGCCCCTGGGGCAACTGGCAAAACTCAGCTTCAGCAAAGGGGCAGCGATGATCAAATCCGAAAACGCGCGGCTGACAGCCTGGGTCTTTGTTGATCTCAGAGGTATTGACGTTGGCAGCTATGTCTCCAGAGCGCGGGAAGCTGTGGAAGCATCGGTAAAACTGCCTTCGGGGTACAGCATTGTGTGGTCAGGACAATATGAAAACATGCAGGCGGTAGCGGAAAAGCTCCGCGTGATTGTGCCTTTGACCCTGTTTGTGATCTTCCTGTTGCTCTACCTGCATTTCAAGAATCTGACTGACTGCCTGATCGTAATCCTGTCATTGCCGTTTGCTCTCGTCGGTGGGATTTGGTTCTTCTATCTGTTTGGATTCAATTCCTCGGTAGCAGTCTATGTTGGTTTTATTGCCCTGGCCGGCCTGGCAGCGGAGACCGGAGTGGTAATGTTGGTCTATTTGGAGGAAGCGGTTAGCAGGTACCGTGCTCAGAATCGTCTGAATACGCTTGGGGATTTGCAGGCAGCGGTGATGGAAGGGGCGGTTGAGCGAGTGCGACCGAAGCTGATGACGGTTGCGACGACCATCCTGGCGCTGTTGCCGATCATGATCGGCCATGGCACCGGCTCCGAGGTAATGCAGAGAATTGCGGCTCCGATGATCGGCGGCCTCGTGTCGTCCACGGTGTTGACCCTGATTATCGTACCGGTGCTGTTCCTTTCGGTTAAGACCAGGTCTTTGTCTGGGAAAGTGCAATAGGAATTGGAGTCGCTCCGTACCGAGGGTTCGACTTCCTGTCACGAGCTGCTTGCTCTTTTTTGACCCGAACTCGGTTTCAGGTCGTATTTGTCAGAGCTGATAGAATCGGCAGGCTCGATTTTCTAACGATTTTCTAACAGCGAAATGCATCGAACTCGACGCAACTTGGCCGAAAGCGCCATGATCGAGCCTCCTTGCTCTTTGGGGGTCGCTTATCACCCAAAGATATCCGGGGCCACGGCCTTTTCATAAGATCAGGGGTTGCGACCTACCTGACTCGAGTGGGCCGACAAAGGACATCAAAGCTCTTGACATCCCTGAAGGCGATATCTATTGTGATTCAGATAGCGCATCGGCTAAGCTGGGTCAGCGCATGTCGTTTGAGGGATTGAGTTGCTATGTTTTCGCTCGCATCCATTACGCTCTTTAGTTTCAAACTGGTGCCATCGGTCACAGCAATTGGGAAATTGGGATGGGGCTAGGGAAAAGTCACAGAAGATCAGATCAAAGAATTGAGTGTTCCCTGGCACCCTCTTCTGCCGGATCAGAAGTTGTTCTCCCTGTTGAGCTGGCACACGCGCATTTCTGAGTTTGCCGGGCGGGATGACGAAATGGACAAACTCAAAGAGTGGGCCACCAGCGATTATCCGGTTTGGGTGAAATTCGTAGTTGGCGACGGAGGTGTCGGCAAGAGTAGGTTGGGCGCTGAATTCGCTAAGACCATGCAAAAAGAAAACTGGGCGGCCGGTTTTGTTGATCTGCGAAATGCGCAAGCTTTCCCCATGAAAAAAGCAGGCACGCTTTTGGTCATTGACTATCCGGAGGAGCATGTCAGTAGAGTCAAGGAGCTGCTGAAGGACCTGACGCATATCGGTCTCGACGGGCGGCTGCGCGTTTTGTTCCTCACCCGGCGATCGCCCGATAACTGGGGTGAGGTCATAAGTGCCGCGAATGCAAGAAACATCGTGGACACGCACCCTGTCACTCTTGGCCGCCTCGATGTCCAAAGCGCCAAGGTAGTCTATGATACCACCGTAAGAGAAGCCGATAAGGAGCTACAACAATACTCTGCCTCCGGGCTTGGTCCCGCGCCTATACCCGAGGAGGCCATGGCCGATTGGCTGAAACTTGCGCCCGAAAACGACCGGGCCTTATTCATTATGGCCGCTGCCGTCCACAGCACCGAGAATCCCGATGAAGAGGTGGTCAGTTTCTCCGGTCGCGAAGTAGTTAAGGCGCTGGTTGAACGTGAGGTCATGCGCTACCAGGGAATCGCCGAAGACAGAGCACACGTATTTAAAAACAAGTATGCGCTGGCTGGTTTATTAGCCATGGCCTCCATTGCTGATGAACTCAGCGTAGCCGACATCCAAAACATTTCCGAATCCGAATTGCCGGTCGGTTTCCAGCCAGATGCGGATATCCAGGGTGAATTGATGACGGCCGGGCTTTTGATCGACGGAAAAGTCCGGGCGCCCAAACCTGATATCGTTGCCGCCGCTTTTACCGTTGATGTGCTTGGCCGCAGGCCGGAACATGCCCCCGAAATTGTCTGGGCGGCCCTGAAAGGCGACGTCGGTGCCGGGCTTGAACGCATCGGCCGTTTATGCTATGACACCGAGGTTGTCTTGGGCATTCACGAGCACCGACTGAGTCACTGGTTGGCGGAGGCTGTCGAGGGCAAGGTCGAGCAATGCTCAGAACTGCGAGACTATCTCTGGGAAGCGCACCTGCCACTGGGTTGGCTCAGGACGGCCATCGCAGTGTACCGGACCCTCCTGGACCATGCCGAAGATGATGAAGAACGAGCGAAGCTTCTGAACAATTTATCAAATCACTTAGGTGCGACCGGCGATACGGCCGGGGCGCTGGCAGCCATACAAGAGGCGGTGGTGATTGATCGACGTCTGGCTAAAGCAAACCCCGCTAGATTTGAAGCAGGCCTTGCCACGGACCTGAACAACCTGTCGGGTCGATTGACTGACACCGGCGACAGGGCCGAGGCGCTGGCGGCCATACAAGAGGCGGTGGTCATTTATCGCCGCCTGGCCGAGGCCAACCCTTCCCGGTTTGAACCTGACCTGGCCATGAGCCTGAACAACCTGCCGATTCGTTTAAGTGAAACCGGTGACAGGGCCGGGGCGCTGGCCGTCATACAAGAGGCGGTGAAGATTTGTCGCCGCTTGTCCGAGGCCGATCCCGCCCGGTTTGAGCCCAACCTGGCCAGCAGCCTGAACAACCTGTCGAATCGATTAAGTGACACCGGCGACAGGGCCAGATCGCTGGAGACCATACAAGAGGCAGTGGTCATTTATCGCCGCCTGGCCGAGGCCAAACCCGCCCGCTTTGAACCCGACCTGGCCATGAGCCTGAACAATCTGTCGCTTCGTTTAAGTGACACCGGCGACAGGGCCGCGGCGTTGGCGGCCATACAAGAGGCGGTCGAAATACGTCGTCGTCTGGCCGAGGCCAACCCCGCCCGGTTTGAACCCGACCTGGCCCGAAGTCTTTATGTCATGGGACTGGTATTCCGTGCCATGAAAAAACATTCCGACGCCGTTGACCTTCTCAAAGAGGCCGTGGCGCTTATTCGCCCATACGCAGATCAATGGCCCGGAAGCCGCCATGAAAAACTGCTCAAAACCCTTGAAGAAGATCTTAGAAGAGCTTCAAATAATTTACAGTCATAGTCCATCCTGTGCTCGGCGTATGTCCTCGTGCGCTGACTTCCCCTGAGACGCGGCAGATGGGGACGTCCGCCGCGCACGAATAATTGATCAATAAGTGCAACTCAGTATCAGTCGGTGTGAGTCGCTCAGGCTGGCAGGATAGTCATTGTGCAATACATGTCCTCCCTGGACCCAGGTGATGGTAGAAATTCACATTACAAAAGAGCCTCCCCACGCAAGCGGCGTCTTACAGCCAAAGTCGTCGAGCAACTATCTTGCGACAGGAGGCCCCGTTAAGGAGAAGTCCAACCGGAGGTCGAGGCTCCGGCTGTCTTCCTTTTCCTGGATTAGCTGTTCAGTATTTCGTCAACCTCCGCTTTGTTGTAGTCCATAACGTATTGAACGCCGCTTATCTCGGCTGCCTCGCGGGTCAGGGCAGCAATGTCGTCGCGTGTAATGTGTTCCATGGTGAACTTGCGGCTGCCGCACATGAGCTGGCGCAGACCCTGGGCCAGACGTTCGTAGTACGTGTAGAGTCCGATAGCACCCGCCGGCAACGCTTCAAACTCCTTGTCACCGAGTTCCTTGCGCAGCTCGCCGGAAGTCACGAAGATTTCATCCCGGGTTTGACCGAAGCGTTCTACGTATACCGGCAGTTGATGAGCATCGATGGCCATGCCAATTGTCTTGCCGACCATGGCGGCTGCGATTGGGCTGCGGGCCATACCAATGAGTTTGACAAATGGAGCGCCAATGGCCAATCCCTTGAAGATCTGATCCTCAAATGTAAACCCACCTGCTACCGCGAGCGCTGGAACATGCTCGCCTCTGTCGGCGAGACGTTTGGCGTATTGGTACAGCAGTGAATGCAACTCCACCGGCGGCACACCCCACTCGTTCATCATGCGCCACGGGCTCATTCCCGTACCGCCGCCAGCGGCGTCCACAGTGAGGAGGTCCAGTTTGTACTTGGAAGCATACTTAACCGCGCGGGCCAGATCAGCCGGAGTGTAGGCGCCGGTTTTAAGGGTAACGTATTTCGCGCCGGCTTTGCGCACTTCCTCAACTCTCTGTGCAAACGAATCCTCCGAAACCATACCCAAGCGTGAGTGCCTCTCAAACTCCTTGAAGGCACCGCGTTCGAAGGCCTTGATCACAGCCGGATCAGTCGGATTGGGTATCACTACATAGCCACGTTCATAGAGCATCTGCGCCTTCTTGAGGTTTCTTATCTTGACTTCGCCGCCGATGTTCTTGGCTCCCTGACCCCACTTCAGTTCGACGACCTCAACGCCCAGTTTGTCGATGGCGTACTCCTGAACGCCAAGGCGCGTGTCCTCAACGTTCGCCTGTAGGATAATGGCTCCGTAACCGTCGCGCTGGTGGTCCTGGTACAGCTTGATGCGACGTTTCAGGTCTACGGTGTCAATTACCCGGCCATTCTTGATGGTCGACTCGGGGTCCATCCCGACCACGTTTTCCCCGATCGTCAAGCCGGTGCCGGCCAGGGCCGAGCCGATGGCCAGCCCTTCCCAGTTGTTCTTGGCGATGTCAGTGGAGCCGATCCCGGGAATGATCCACGGTAAACGGAACTTGAGTCCTTTGTCGTGCCCGAATGTGACTTCCAGGTTGACATTGGGAAAGATGGCCTTGTCGCTGTCGGCCTCTATGCCATGAGCTCCCACGGCAGTTCCCATGATGGTGAAGTGCGAATAGTCGACGGGGTAGGTTTTCTCCGATGCAGTAGTAATGACCCCGAACGGTTGCGGGTAGATCACTTCATGGCCCCGGTAGGCGGACTTGCCGATTTCGCACATGCCGATGCAGCCATCGACGCAGGTCACGCACATGCCCGAGTTGGGCGAGACCGAGTCCTCGGTCCGGTTCTTCGTCAGAGTTGCGGCCGATGAGTTAATTCTTGATAGTGTTATGGACATTGTTTTTCCTCCGTTGCCAGTCTCAATCTTTTTTTATCTCACACGCCACACAGGGCTCCATGTAACACATCATATCATCAAATTTCTCTTTTTCGAGGCAGGGCGGACTCAAATTGGCGCAGCCGCCGCAGATCGCTTTCTCCGGTTCGGTGTAGGTACACCTGAGAGAGCAGGCCGGGCAGACATAGATACATCCCCCGCACAGGCGGCAAACCTCCGATTTGATATCGAACGGGGTGCCGATACTTCGGTTCTGTCCGCGCCCACGGAAACCGATAGCCTTGGCCATCATCTGCTCTTCGCACATTCGCACGCACAACCCGCACATTATGCAGTCTTCGTACTCCTGTCGGAACCGTTGCTGCCGAACGTCGTGCGCGGAGGCCAGGTCCTGTATGATCTTCGACTGCGGACAGGATGCCAGTAGCAGTTCCAGAACCATCTTGCGGGCTTTGACCACACGTTCCGAAGCGGTACGAACCTTCAAGCCTTCTTCAGCCGGATAAGTACATGATGAGACCAATTTAGCTTTCGGGCCTTCACCAATCTCCACTACACACAATCGGCAGGCGCCGTAAGGAGAAAGACCTTCCATGTGACACAGGGTGGGGATGGGAAATCCGAAGAACTGGGCCGCCTCAAACAAAGTCGCGCCCTTTTCCACCGACACTTTCAGACCATTTATATAGAGAGTGACCATGTTCATTTTTTCCCAACTATAGCAGGTTTGGCTTCCGTTTCGGTCTCAACCTCTTTGGGCTTAGTAAATTCCAGATCGCAACGCAGGCACCGGCAGGCCTCATGGGTTGCCTCGTCAATAGAGAGTGACACCTCCACCTCAGCAAAATTGCGTTTACGCCATTCAGCAGGTGCCCGTGGAGTTTCAACGCGGTCAGTTGACTGAACCTCTCCTGCGTCCATCGTGACCGACTCGATGTAGACCCTCGGTAGACATGGCTCGGCTGGTTGTACCAACTCCTCGTTCCGCACAAAACGGTCGATCATAACTGCTGCCTTCTTACCGGCGGCGATGGCTTCGACGACCGTATTGGGACCGGTGACAACATCACCTGCAGCAAATACTCCCGGGCGGTTGGTAAGAAGTGTGGCTGGGTCGACCTTGACGGTGTTGGCCCTGGTTGTCTCTATCCGACTCAGCCGGGCTGGTCCGATAGCATCAACCCCCGAATCCTCGCCTATGGCTACAACCAGTGTGTCAAGTTCAATGACGTGTTCGGTACCTTTTATGGGAACCGGACGTCGCCGGCCACTGGAGTCGATGTCGCCCAACTCGTTCCGTACACATTCAAGGCCCGACAGGTGTCCGTCTTTGGCAATGACCTTGGTGGGAGTGACCAGCGTCTGGATATCGACTCCTTCCTGGTCCGCGGCCTCAATCTCTTCAGCAAAGGCGGGCATTTCTTCGCGTGTCCGGCGGTAGAGGATAGTGACGCTGTCAACATCTTTCTGACGCAGAGCCATTCGTGCGGCGTCAATGGCAGAGTTGCCACCGCCAATAACACCGATCCGACCTTGAGCCAGATGTTCACCTCTCATATTCAAGGCCTT
>Ga0209986_10000272_pt1 | contig 49404 bp, 47 predicted proteins | sample BlataG_FD_183168 | JGI IMG/M metagenome (GOLD analysis project Ga0209986, IMG submission 183168) | Deep subsurface microbial communities from Black Sea to uncover new lineages of life (NeLLi) - Black_00105 metaG (SPAdes) (version 2) | ecosystem: Environmental > Aquatic > Marine > Oceanic >... | reverse complement strand
TCTTCCTCCCGCTTCCGCGTCCATCTCCGTTCTTTACTCTTTCTCCCCCTCTACCTTACCCCTACAGACCAATATATGGACTCATCTTCCTCTTCAAATGGGTCAAAGAACAGGATGACCGCCCGATAGATTATGATGCAGCGGACTCCAAGGGCATATTTTTCGCCTCTCAAGTCATCACCAACGCATGTGCCACCCAGGCCCTCATATCCATCCTCCTCAACTGCCCCCACATCCCACACCTAGGCCCAGAGCTCTCCCAATTGAAAGAATTCACCACCGGTTTCCCTAGTGAGATGAAAGGACTGGCAATTAACAACTCAGATACGATCCGCTCAGTGCACAACTCCTTCACCCCTCCCCAGCCATTTGTCCCTGAAGAGAAGCAACAAGACAGTCAAAGTGGTGATGCTTTTCATTTTGTTGCATATTTGCCTGCTGGGAATGATGGAGGGGTGTATGAGCTGGATGGTCTTAAACCTGGTCCTATTAGAATAGGTGAATGTTCCCCTCTTTGTGAAAATTTATCTCAACAACAACAACAAGATGATGATGCATGGTTGGATATAGTGGCGAGAGTAATTGAAAAAAGAATTGCTAAATATGCAGCTGCAGAGGTACGGTTTAACCTCATGGCAGTTGTCAAGTCCAGGTTGGACTTGTATACTGAGCAGCTCAGTGTTGCAGAACAGATGTGTCGGAGGATAGAGACCAAGTTGACATCAGCAGCAGCAATAGAAGAAGAAGAAGAAGAAGAAGCAGAAGAAAACTATATTATCAACGACAAAAACACTAGTGTAGAGGAATTACCAAGCGATAGGGATACCCTGCAGTCATTACTAATACAAACCCAAGATGAGATCGACAGATTGAAGATGGCACTTCAGGGGGAGAAGGAGAAGAGGGCGCACTGGGAGGAGGAGAACCTTAGAAGGAGGACGGATTATACACCAGTGATATTCCAGTCACTTAAAGCATTAGCAGAGGCTGGATTGCTGCAGGGGTTGGTGGATAAGGCCAAGAAGAAGCAGGAGGACGAGGAGAAAAAGGGCGGTGGAGAAAAACAATGAAAAAAGTGTGTAGACTAATAGAAATTTTTCTATAGATGGAATATGCTGTGGTCTGTTGTTTTCATCCCCCATTGTATCTATATGAGAGATTCTGCTTTGTCTAGAACTTTACTTTTACACTCAAAAACATATATTAAATATCAATCACCATTGGGTAGTACCCATTAAAAAAAAGCTTGTGGCATTTTCTTCTAAGATAAATGGATTCATTTTGAAGGGGAAATCCCCCACTACAGCATCAGCATCAACCGTGAAGCTGTATGTCATTCCCCCACCCCTCTTACTTTATTTTTAATGGAAACGGATTTTGCAAGTTCTTTTTATTAAACTAAGCACCACCTCCACCTCCTCCTAAACTCAATCTAGACATGATGTCAGCAGCAAACCCATCGTCTTCCAATGTGCGTGATGTCTTCCTGGGTAGAGATGGCGGAGATACCAGATCAGCTTCAAATCTCTTCCGAGCAACTCCTGCTACTGTTGTTCCAGCTGCTAGTAATGACGACGGCACTGAAGCATCTGCTGCTGAAGTAGGAAGATAAGGCGTGTGTCTTCTATCCTCATCTTCCCCCTGTTCTTGGTGAGGTTTGAATGCCCCGCTAATTCTAGATTGTTGTTGAGGAGGAGGAAGAGGTGCTCCTCCAGGTCCCTTTCTATTGACCATGTTCAAGGATCGTTTCACTTTAGCTCTAATAAAGGTACCTCTATTGGTTTTATGGGGTCTAGATGGGGGGCAGGAGTGGGGAGGTGCCCTGGTGGTGAAGAAGCAGGTATGAGGAGGGGCATCCTGGGATGATGGGAGAGGAGGGGAGGAGGTGCCGCCGTACGCAACACCGTTTCGGAGGAGGACACTGTCATTGTCTGCTGATGACGATGACGTTGTGCTTCGCAATTGATGTTGGCGTTGATGTTGGAAGACAGGTAGGTTTTCGTGATCTATGGTACCTAGTTTACGTGGAGCAGGTGGGTGGTTGAACATGAGTGTTGGTAAGGGTGTTTGAGCATAGCTACCATCTACATTGACAGGCTGGAAGGCATCAAAGGTGAAGCTCTTTGAGGGTGAGCTGGCAGTGGAGAGCGGTGGGTTGTTGTCGGGCATCTCTTCTTCTGGTTCTTCGGGAGTTGGGTTGTGAAGGTCTTTCAGTGAATGGTCTTCGGGTATTGTAGTCATGCTGATAGCGGTATTTTGTCTGATATCGACAGGCGAAAGCTCCATGTCTCAAGCTTCTAACCAAATTTAGACACTTTAAACATTATTTGGTTGGTTGTAGGCTTTGTGTTGCCAGTAAAATGCAGCTCTCAATAGAAATTAATGATGTTTTTGAGTAGATATGAATGATCACTAGAAACAAGCCGTATACAATCGAACGAATTTCTACTCAAGTTGGCCCATCTGCTCTTCATATTTTAGAGAGCCTCCCTCTTAGCGCCTCTCTCTCAAGCTCTCCTCTCTCTTTCCATCTCGCCTTGCTCTCAGCATGGAATGCAATGATAAGCAGAGCTGGGAGCAGAAAGTGCAGCGTAAATAACTAACTAATTTGCATCTGCTAGACCACGGTATATGTCTGACTAACAAGCATGAACCAGACTATCAAGCACGTCTTTTGAATTCGAACACACAACTCATCCACTATTTTCAAAGCAGAGGAGGAAGTTCTAAAGGATGACCCAACGACTGCCTGTCTATAGGTTAACCAACGTCACCAATCCAGACTTGACCCTCGCTTTCCCTCTGCCTTGCCCTGCTGCACCAAGCTCAGCAGCTCACAATGTTCTCCGCGCCGACACCAACCACAATGCCGCTGCGACCTCCAGCCAAGTCCTAGCCGAGGTTGTCGCCCTTCTGGACAGCACTGATGTCAGCTATCTCAATCAAATTCGCACTCAGCCTACACAAGTCACTGCCTCCACTCCTTTACAACACCAGATCAAGAAGGCAGCTCCTCACTTGTTGAGTTGCCAACCGCCAGCCACAGTCGCTCGTCCCTCTCTTCACAACCGACCTCCTCCAGGCACCACCACCTTCAACAACAACAACAACAACAACAGCAGCAGAGATAAAGATACCGCCACCATCACCACCACCAATGTTAAGAAGTCTGAGAGAAGAGTAGCATTCCTTGAAGACCCAGTCACCTCCATCAAGAAGACCTCCTCGCCAACCAAATCACCTCTCATCAGAAGCCCTCTCAGGCAAAAGAGATCTCCTAAGAAAGTAGAACCCCTCAAACTCAACTTATCAGCCGGTAAAAAGACAAGAACACTGGATACGCCTGCTGTGGCTGCTAGTAAATTAGGAGAAGAGTATTCCAAACATATCAAGGCTTATTATACCCGTTACTACAGACGAATGCTCCCTGCTGATGAACTTAATGATGCCGATGATATTGGTGACATTGAAGATAAAGATGGTAAAGGCAAAGGTGCTGTCAATAAACAAGAAGATGAAGATGAGGATAATAGTGAAGATATCGATGTAGACACTGGAGAAGGAGCCTTCCGTTTGCTGTCTGATACCCGAGCCCTAGCGGAAACCACCCTCCAGATCACAGAAGCACCCACCGCTCTCCATTCCGTCCCCATCCCAAACCTGATCAACCTTCTGAAGATTCTCCTAGCTGTAGTAGACCAAGGACATGACAAACATATAGAAGAAGAAGACGAGGAAGATGCAGCGCATGTACAGCAAGTGCAAGCAGCAACGGAAGCAGCAGCACTGGCGCTTCGTATTATGACAATTCCAAATGCGCCTCAACAAGTGTTTAATGAAGAGCTTATAGATTTGATCCTGGATATGACTAGGTTTCATTTATTGCATAATGTGTATCCATTTTATGATGCTAGATTTAGAGGTGCACATAGACCCGACTTGAATAAAGATAATAATGACGGTGGTGGTGGTGATGTGAATGATGAAGGGGGGCCATCAAAGAAGAGAAAATTAGGGGGGAAGAAAGCAACCAAATCTTCAGCATTAAAGAAGGCTTCTATCAAAAGTCCAGCAGTATTGAAAAGCATAGTAGATAGATTGCACACAGTGGTAGGTTTGATCGCAGAACTACTGCCAGCTGTACGCCTTCAGCCAGCGTGCTTGCCTCCCTTGCTCAGGGCTGCCTCTGGTGCGCTCACCGTTGCCAATGAAGCGGTGTTGCTGGTCCAAGCTAGATCAATCTCTCTGTTATCAGCTGCATTCTGCTACTACACTGATCTTAGGAGAACCCTATTTGACGAGTTTTTTGTTCATGTCATGCCGTATCTCACCCTCAATGGCTCCAACATTAACAGCCTCAAGTATGTAGCCTCTCCAGATGGTAGTGTTTGTATTCACATGGTCTCAGCAGCTGTCTTGCAAATGATTCAAGCAAGCGTAGACCTCCCGGACATGGATGCACCCCCAGACAGCTTTACACAGTGCTACGCCCCTGCTGCACGGTATGGTGACTATTTCTGGAAGCTGTGTTTTGAAAAGCTACCAAAAGCAGGGAGAACAGAGAGTGACCAGGATTACAAAGCACTGGTAGATATTATTCTGAAAGATTTGATTTATGTGCAACATTTCCCTGAATGGCCAGCTGCTTCTGTTTTGTTGCTGAGGTTTGTATCAGAAATCAACCCTGAACATGGAGCAACAGCAACAGCAGCAGCAGCTGCTGCTGCAGCCAATGATGGTAGTAATGAAGGTGGGTTGCTTCATTCGGATGCAGCAGTTAGACAAATGTTTGTAGATTTCCTAGGCGCCCTAGCTTCTTGTTTCTTCTCAGATGAACTGATTGCAGAAGACGACGAAGACTGGGTAAACGCCACAGCAGCAGAAAATGACTTTTCCGACGCCACCGAAGCCATCCGATCTTTGCTCCTCAGATACCTTGCAGACGCTTCTCACCGCTCAGATCTCACTCTATCAGCAGCTCGTAGATTTACCCTCAGCAAATCTCTGGCTGAGGAAGCCACAGAACTGCGGAAGAATGACGCCTCGGATGACGAATTGAAAGAACTCCTGCTCAAGTATAGAGCTCTGAGGGAAGAGCTAGAGTTGCTGACGTATGCTGATGGCCTGACGGGGGAAGATTCGGTCAGATTGATGCGAGCTGCCAACAGAGCTACATATAAAACAGTAAGATTCGTCCTTCTTCAATGGATCACAGATGCTACTGATCCCAGAAGCCAAACAGCTCCAACTGTCAGAGCTAAAGCCATTAAATCTTTATCTGAAGTAGTCCAAGCAGACACTGCCATTTTGAATGCATCTCCAGTGCAAGTAGCAATAGATAGAGCTCTGGGGGATGATGCTATCAGTGTCAGAGAAGCAGCAGTAGCTCTGTTGGGGAGGCACATTCAAGGCAATACTGACCTTACTCTTCAGCTGTTTCCTACCCTTGTGAAAGCATCAATGGACAGTGGAACTAGTGTTAGAAAAGTCGCCATCAAGCTGCTGTGGGAGTGCTGTATTAAGGTGTCTGGATTTCCCAAGGCTGCAGAAGCTGCGAGACATGTGTTGTTGCGCGCTGCTGATCCTGAGGAATCCATTCAAGATTGGGTTGCTAAAGTGTTCCACAGTCTTTGGTTTACATCTAAATTAGAAGATGGTACTACGACTGGTACTGGTGGTGTGAATGCAGTGGTAGAACGTAGGGCATCTGATAGAGCTGAACAGCTTGCCAACATAGCACTCTCAGTGTATGAAGCTGGAGGAAGAGGCATCCACCTCCCTCTTGACAGCACCCACCCCCTGGTGACTGTTCTCCGCAGTGCTTTGAGCTGGGGATCTAAAGGAGATCTGGGTAAAGAAAGAAAAGCAGGACGTGAAATATCAGCCGCATTGTTGCAGTATGTGTTGCAGTGTGCTGAATATGATGGTGATGGTGATGACCCTGAGGTTGCATTCCCTTACCTCCTCTCTCTACACGCATTTGCCGTCACTGAAATAGCTCTATGTATGCCTGAAAAGGATCCGAGCAGACTGGTCAGAACGCTCTCCCCGTATCTTAAAGCTGGTAACGCCTCTGGTAACAATGGAGGTACCAAAGATAGTCAACGCCGTGCTGCAGAGCGACTGCTTTGCATTTTGGCCTTGATTGATTCCTCACTCATCAACACTGGCAACAGTAGTACTACTGGTCATGGTACTAATGCGGCCACCTTGCTAGCAGATCCAACCACTGCAGGTGAAATGGTAGAAGACCTAGCCAACCTCATCAACAGACACACATTCACTCAAGTGATGACCGCTGCAGTCAAGTGTCTGTGTACACTCGCTAGTTACCATCAAGGAGCTGCTCAGAAGCTAGCATCATTGACTGCTGTGTATCATGGTTGGTTGGTGGCGCCTCCACCTGGCAGGAAGCATCCTCCTCAGCATGTGGCTAGATTTCTCTTCATTCTGGGTCAGCTGTGTAGATACGGTGCTGATTCCATTGAAAGAGTAGCTGCCACTATCCTTCAAGCTCAAAGCAAGACTGCTCATGGGGATAACAATAATAATAATAATGCTGGAGTAGTAGTAGTGACAATGCAGCATTGTCTAGCAGCATTCATTGCCCGCTGCAATACTAAAGAAGACCTCAAAGTGCAAGAAAATGCTCTTGGAGCCTTAGGAGCCTTGGCCATTGCTCGTCCAGCTATACTAGTGTCAGACAACTCCCGAGCCAAGGCACTGATGAAGGCAACTCTCAGACCCAATGCACCAGAAGCACTCAAACTCAAAGGTCTTTCCAACCTGATTGAGATCCTCCGTGCTGAGTCTGAGGCTCTGGTGACGAGGCAAATTGAGGAAGGTGGGGGGTTGAAGGGAGGTAAAGGTGGTAGCGGTCGTGGCGGTGGTCTTATTGCGGCTACTACCAGGATCACAGCTAATGGAGGAGGAGGAGGAGGAGGAGCTATTCCTAGTCATAATGGCAGTAGAGATGCATTAAGTCAAGGTAGCACCATTTTACAAGATAATTGGAGCTTGGTCTTAGACTTGGCACTAGATACCACCCCTTCATCATCATCCTTAATAGGAGCAGGAGCAGGTCAACAACAGAGTCCAGCTACAAGTGCCCTTCTTCTTCAATCAGGATCTGCTGTCCGTCGTAGAGCTCTTGATCTCATAGAGATGGTTTTGAGAGATGGTCTGGTGGGCCCTTGGACGGCCATCTCCACCTTGGTAGTGCTGTGCACAGACCCAGCTGCTGAGGATGTGAGAGGCAGAGCAATAAAGTGTCTGTGTACATTGGTAGAGAAACATGCGAGATACTTTGATGCTGAAAAACTGGCTGATGGGGTTGTTACTTCTAAATATTTCCATTCTGCCTTGGCATCTGCTCAGCAGCAACAACAACAACAGCAGCAAGAACTTAAGCAGCAAGGAGAGCTATTATCCGCATCTGTATCTGCAACAGCAGCAGCAGGAGGAATGCAGTTTGTGGCATCAAAGCCTCCAAGAGCAGCAATGATAGGACTGAGAGCTGTGTACACTCATTTGATACAACCTAATCGTCAACTGAGGGGGCAATTCATCAGATCTCTTCTTCGTAGGTTTAAGAATGCATGTGATTTGCCAGTTAGGACTGGGAAAGTTGCTGCTCCTGCGATTGGCCTGATAAATAATAAAAATAGTGAGGGAGAGGAAAAGAAGGATCAGCAGCAGAAACAGCAGGTGGTGGATGTGGAGCTGCTGTGCTACCTGAGCTCTATTCTCTCTGCCCTGCCACTGAGTAGAGGTGATGAAGTGTGTGCCCTGGTTCAAGAGATCAATGGTCTGCTGTCTACTTGCTGTGAAGATGTCAAACACGAGCTGAGACAGGCTTTGGAAAGTTGCCGTAAGGAAAAGAACAGTGTCAATGGTATCAGCAATGGGGATGGTGATGGTAATAGCGATGATGATGGCAAATCAGGAGGAGGTGGAGCACACCCAGCTATTTCAGGCATTTCAGAACCCCTCACTGATGGCATTGGAGCAGTAGCAGCCACAGCAAAAACAAAACTAAGAGTAATGAATAATATAGCTGGATGTCAATGCAGGGCTAGCCTTGCGCTCTCCTACCTCCTCCTCCTCAAAGAGTACATGAAAGCTCGCTACGCAGTCAATGCCGAGAGAGTTGCAGGCTACGCATCAGCAGGAGATCGCCGTAGACAAGAAGAGCGCATCCCAGTGGTAGCCCTTGATGGAGCTCCCTTGTTGCTGAGTAAATTAGATCTCCAAGCTCCTGTTGACTTTGCCAAGGCTGTAGAGCAATACAAAGTGTTCCGCCAATTGGTAAAGAGAGATGCGGATGATTATGACCATCTTCTGGTGGCTGGAAGAAAGGATAAAGGGGAGGGAGAGGGAGAGGAATCTTCTCATGATCATGGTCATGGTAGTGGTGGTAACGAAGATAGCGATGGTAGCGGGGGTGGGAGTGGAGGAGTAGCTAGTGAAGGAGGTAATGCTGGTGGTACACCAGGATGGGTTGCAGAGATGGGCAATAAGGGAGGAAAGAAAGGAGGAGGAAATGGGAACGGTAGTAAGCCTAGTACTAGAGGGAAACGTACTGCCACTACCACTACTACTAATAAAAAGAAGAAGAGAGCTGCTGCTGCTACTGCTGCTTCTGGTGGTGGTGGTTCAAGACGTAGCAAGAGAGGAGCTAGTTCAGAAGATTCTTCAGATGAAGACTACAATCCTAAGAAAAGGCTGGCTTTGTAGATTAGATACAAGTGATATCATCATCAGAAGTTAGATATATATAGAATGAAATGGGAAGGATAGGAGCTGGAGGAATGCCTTTATGTATGCCAGGTATGTGTGTGTGTGTGTGTGTGTGTGTGTGTGTGTGTGTGTGTGTGTAGTGCCGTTAGAAACGTGCTTTATTTAAAAAAGTCTACATACATTAGAAAGGAACATAGCTACAATACGAGAAAGAAACTGTTGGTAGAGAGGTAAAGCATCCTCTCCGGAGAGTAAACATTAACAAACACATTATCAGCAACACATTTGTACATTGTTATTATATACGAAAGAATGGGGAGGTGGAGGATAACAAAAGAACAAATATCAAAATAACATGAGCATTGTAAGACCATTATATGTAACTATACAACTTATATATGGGGGGGATATAAACATTCATTGTGCCATATTTAATGAGTGAAAAGTTGCAATCCAACACCCTTCTGCCAGCGAGTGGTAATACCTCTCTAACTGTCTAGTATTATTTTATCTTTTCTGTACATTATTATTAATATTATCCCAATAGTGTTTCTCAACACTATTGACCAACGCAAGGACATTCCAGCAGCATAATGGAGCATGCATAAAGAGAACCAATGCTTGCTTTGGGGATAGAATATCAAAGTAGAAGGTGCGTATTGCTGCTTGAACCATTTGGTGATGGTCTCTCAGTCCTAGTCCTAGTTTGTGAACTGCCGTTGTCATTATGACTGAACATGACAGTGCGCTGGATAAGCCACTGGAAGAAGCTTGGAGGAAGGCTTGCTGTTCTGGCCATACTATGCCATCAGTGTGGCCACCACTGCCTGATGATGGAAGACCTCCCATGCCTTGAGCAGCTACAGCAACAGCGGAAGCATCAGTAGAAGCATCATTATCATTACTGTTGTCATCTGGTTCGTCTGTCGTTGCCAACAACTGAATTTTCAGCAGTAGTTGCTTTCCATAATGAGTATCCAGTTCACTCATCAAGTTGGCCTTCCAACTAGCCATTGCTGCCCTTTGTGCAGGTGTAAATCCCAAAAGAAGAATGATCTGCCTCCAAAATAACTCATCTTCAGTTCCGAAAGACTTGACACCAGGCACTTCTATTCTTTTGAATAGGTTGAAGCTGACCTGAGGATGTATCATGCGTTCAATCAGCTCCCAGAGAGCTGGCTTAACTCCGTGAAAACGGGGGTCGGAGTCGTCACTATGCTGGAAAGGCAGGCAGATGGCCATGTGTTTGTGAATATCTAGTATAAGAGTGTCAGTGGCTTGCTTTGTAGAAGCTTCATCTAGTGTCTGGAGACCAATACTGGTGGCTTCTGATAGTTTCAACGCAGTGTCTTTCTGTGCTAGTTGAGCATTAAGGTTGGCCACCTGGAACTGGAACTGGTGGCACCGCTGCCTTTCTGCTTCCAGCTCTGCCTTTAGGCGTGATGTATCACTTTCTAGAGCATCAAATTTAGCCTTTTTGTTAATTCTATACCGATGCTGAGCTTGTCGATTCTTGAGGCGCCTAAATTTGTCCATGATAAAGCCATCTTGTCCGATCTTGGCGTCCTCGTCGGGGAGAGCGGACCCTCCCAAGCGGTTTCCCTCCTGGGTGTTTGTCGTTGTCGTGGTCGGGCGGTGGGTTGTGGGGCCCTCCTCCGTTGATCGAAATGCAGAGCTTATATCATCCGAGCTGTTAATAGCCTGTTTAATTGACGCCATAAGGAGCAAAAACTGGAGAAATGCTTGAAGTGTGATCGATAAAGCCTCTTGATAATCATATATTACGAGATGTCTGGCGGTTTCGGAAGGCAAATACCTTACTAAATGATTGATCTATCCACGTTTGATAATATCAACTTAAAGAAATGAGGGAAAAGTTCATTCTCCGTGCCTATTTCACGTATTTTGGAAATGTAGTGCCCCGCTCGCGAGTCTCAACAATCAGGGTTGACCTTCTTCTTTAAAATCCTCAGGTCAATATACATTTACATCTCTGGAGGATCCAGACCATCTACTTCTTCAGTTGTATGCCTGATAAGCTCTGTAGTGTTTTTAAAGTCAAAGTCACCTACAAATGTCACTCTCTTTAGGAAAAGTGGATACCAATGAACGTCGTCTGCCCACATGCTGTCGAAAGGAATGTGCTGTAATTGTGCTGGATACCATATTGGCTCCATTTCATCACTTGGGGCAGGAGTACCCTCAAAAACATCCACTCTGAATACATGTACCAGCCATTGTTTCATTTTAGTGTGATCTGTTTCATCCACTTCGTCAACCCAATTGAAGGTCAACTTGCCAACATGTTGTATGGTGGTGGCAGTGATACCAGCTTCTTCCTTAAGCTCTCTCTTTGCTGATTCTACTATACTAGAGTCGAAAGATTCAACCTTTCCACCAAAGCCATTTATGTAGCCAGCACCAAACCCTCTGAGCTTCTTTCCCAGTAAGATCTGGGTGCCAGAGCTGGAGAAGGGGATGACGAGGGTCAGGAGTTTGGCTGGCATCAGGATGGGTTATGGCTAGCTGTTGTGAGTTGATAGGATTAATAGTTTCTACACGAGTGATTTGAGTTGCTGTTATGAAGTCTAGCCCCCTAGGATTGGCGCATATACTAAGCAACACTTCCCAGATCACTTGATCACGAATAATAATTTATTACGGTAATTTATTCATAAAAACAGCTGTTTTACCCTTTTATGTTTGCCTGCATGACATCCAAACGGAAAGCAGAAGTAAACGGCATCCTCTTGCTCATTTATAACCCCAAGGAACTCCACTCGTTTTTGGGCCGCCCATCATCAGCAGGCAAACCATCCAAACCGAGGGTATTTCTTTGCCAACAAAATATCACGATGATAAAACTGCTACCAACAGGTGCGTATCCTTTGTGCTCCATCCCACAACGGAAAAGGAAACAAACAAGATTTTATAATCGGATTGTAGCCAGGCACCAAAAGACATCAATTGCAGAGCCAACTCAACAAGATATACCCATCAACACACCTAAAATAACACATCTACACGTAGTAACCATCTTCCAATCATTAGCTTTAGTTGGAGCCGTCGTCGGAGGCATCATCGCCCGACAACGTCGAAAACAGCTGGGCGTTCTCAATTCACAGCTCCGACAGATCAATGCCCAACTTAGAGCGAGGTCAGATGAACAACAACAAGCCATGAACCCATCGTCCTCCTTTCCACAACTCTCCCTCCGCACAACTTTAGAACGCTCCCTAAGCCAACCCAGTGCTGCTCACCCAATAGAACAGATCTCTTCCTCTTCACCATCAATGGCAAGAGCCCGTCAGTTCATCAACGAGACCATCAGCCTGGGAAAACGCACAGTAGGCCACCCTTCTTCTTCTTCTAAATCCCCAGTAGATAAAATAACACCAGAGTTTTTAGAAATGTTGGAAGATGCTCTGGCCACATCGAACAACATCCAGGATGTCCAGTCAGCATCCTACCTCCTCAGAATAAAGGCCAGGGCTCACTTGGCTCTAGGTACCAGGGGCGATTTGCAGGAGGCTATGATGAACTTGAAAGAAGCAGCTGCTGTATTACTCCGAAATAATACTAATGCTAATACTAATGATGATAATATTAATAATAGTAGAGATATTAAAGAGGATGGGGATGTGTTGGACATACAAGATGTGTATGGAGAGTTGGGTGATGTATTTACCGACCTAGGTAATTATGAAGAAGCAGCTAGGTACTATGGATTAGCTTTGAGTATGGATTATAACACTTAGTTACTGAGAGTGTGTAAAATACATATATGTGTGTGCTGCACTTGGTTTTTGGGAAACCGTTTTTACATTTCTATGTCTCAAGTGAAAAATGGGGGGCGCGAGCAACACATATTACCTTATGCACTTCTTGATAAACAAGACCACATCAGACCAACCTCCTGCATCAACTGCGGACACGGCAGTTGCCGTCACTAACGGTCCTTTTGCCTTGGTAGCTAGAGCCTCAAAAGTAAATGCCTCTCCCATGGGTCCTAAATACACCCCTCCCCCACTATTACCCTTATGAGTAGTACTATCTAAATCATCAAGAGCCCCCCTGGTCTCTCTCACAGCATCCAACTCCCTCTCAAGTCTCTTTCTAATGAAATCCACGGTGTGTGCCTTGGGACCTGCATCTGCCTTATTACAGGCCAAGAGAATGGGGAGGCGCTTCTTGGATACTACTGGATGTGTTAATATTTCGTATAATTGCTCTGCTGCTTCAGTTTTTCTGGGCATGAAGTCGACAGAGTCGATGACGAATACAATTCCTGCTGCTGGGGAGATGTGTTGATCAAAGTATCTTCCTCTTATCCTGGGATGACCTGGAATATCTATTATCCTGATTAATGGAGAATTTGTAGTGGTATTAATAGTATTAGAAGAGGGAAGAGGGAATTCAGCATCATTGGGGTGCATAGAGGCAACGGTGCCATTGAGAGGGGAGCCGTGTTTGAGAGAGAGGAACAGGGTTGTTTTGCCACTGTTGCATGGGCCTACAAGGAGTATACTGTTTCCTTTAGATGATGAGAGGAGCTTTCTAAGTAGGAGGACTGCATAAAGGTGAGGATGGGAGTTGGTGTTTAGATATGGTGAATGTAGAAGGGGGGTAGTGGAGAGAAGATGAGCGGTGGTGGTGTCTTACCGACGAGGATCGCTGCTGCAGCTATGAGAAGCATGAGTTGTATATTCAGCTCTGATGGTTCCAAAGCTTGCTCGAGAGATGCTGGAATGTCTTCATCAAGGAATTCAGCGTCCTCTACGTGAGGTTGATCATCATAAGACCCGTCCATGGCTTTTGCTCGTGCTTTGGCTCAATATTAGACCGTGAAATGTTTTATTATAATGATCTATGGTACATGAATACTACAGTATCAAGTGATTATACAAAAGCAGTGAGCAAGTCGACAATCACCCGTTTTTAAGACACCATTGACCTCCCCATGCCGACCAACAGACGTAAGCCAAGCAGTAGCGCATACAAACTGGTGCAGACACCATGCTCACTTATAAACACCACCAAATTGCATCAGTAGACACATGATGGCAACAGTATAAAAGTAGACTTGATGCGAACTCTTCAATGCAAAATGGCAAGATTGAGAGCCAGGATATCATGATGTCGGGGCGGTGGAAAACAGAATAACGTAGGGAGAGACAGAACAAGTGGTCTTGATTCGATCACCTTCAGCATATGAAAAGAGAGTATACAAAAACTGGGGGAGTTCACTTGATAGAATCAAAGTAGCGACATAACCCTCGCACGCCCGTTCTTCTATTTGTAGCCTGGAGGTCATCAATAATTAACCTTGTCAATATGGCCACAGCCTTGCAAAAGACACGGATACTTTCCTTGTATAGAAAAAGCTTGAGACACATGCTAAGCTGGGCTATCCATAGAGAAATCTTCTATGAAGAGGTATGAAATTCGCCCCATGATTTCCTCCACCGCTCTGCCCTCGACACACAACAGGGAGCACACTCTCATGTTTCCCCTCCACCACTACAATACTAATCGCATCACCCCTACTGCCCGTATCCACCCACTTCTCAATACAGGCTGTTAAGATTAGACAAGAATTTGAAAACTATAAAGGCATGGACGACCCCAACCAAATTGAAAGAGTGCTGCAAAAAGGAGAAGCAAAGTTTGAAAGCATGAAGCACCCCGACCCTTATATTGTCCCTTATAGGCCAGGAGGTAGTTTATATGCCAGGAACCCACCATTCCAAGATGTCACACTTCAGAGAGACTTTGGAAGAGAGGGATACCCTTGATTGATTTATGGAACTTTGGAAGAGAGGCAGAACACGGAGATGGTCCATGTCATTTGACTTGATTGTAGAGTGGTATTATTGTAAGCTAGAAAGCATTTTCATTTGTATAATTTTCGCCTTCCGAGTGATCAATCAATGGAATTATTGATAGTCTGATACGATAGTAGCACAATGCAAGTGAAGCCAAGTCCCCATAGGTGCTTGACATCTACAAAATCTAATCAATTTCAAAGCACGAAAAGAGCATGCATTAGGATAACCACACGCATCTTAGCATCCGATGGAGACGCAAATCCAGGGAACAGGCTAGCCCAGCGTATCAAGAGAAAGTCTGAAGAGATTTCCCGATACCTCCAACAACTCGGTGAAGAGGCCCTCGAGCAGAAACTCCAATCTCCCACTCCACTCACCACCCCTTACAGACTTTCCACCCTCATTGCCAACAATATTCCAGAGGGTAAAGCCACCTTTATATTTGAACTGAACAGAAACACCTTAGAATTCAACTCAGCCTCCCAACTCGCCGACCTTTGCACGGCCATTTTAAAATGCTGCGATGTCTACTCCTACTCCGTAGCATTCAGCGTCTGCACCGACACAGATGACACTCCTGAAGGTCTTAACGACCTCTTCCTAGTTCGTAGAGCAGCTAACAAACACGATTCCTTTGTTTTACAACAGGATTGGTTCCTTCACCCATACCAACTTGTAACCGCCGTCGAAGCAGGAGCCGCTGGCGTCCTCGGCGTTATCACCTCTGTCTCGGGTAAAGGCACTCTCGTAATGTCTTCATATGCAGCTGCACTGGGGCTAGATGCACCTATAGAGATAGTAAACCTACAAGAACTAAAACAATTAGAAACTGCATCTATGAATGCAGGTGCTGAACCTCCCCTATTGTACGGTCTGAATATTTCAGTGGGACTGTCAGTCACCATTCCTGGGTTTGGAAGTGATGTGGCCAAGGGGCTATTGGGGGAGCTGCCGTTTGGATCTATGACAGTTGTGGGGTGTAAGAGCGTAGAAGAGGCAAGAACGGCAAGAATAGTGGGGGCTGATGCGTTGTTGGTGAAATCATCGTTGTTGGCGGTGCATAAAGGTGATATTGATGGATTGGTGAATGCTCTCATGACAGCCACTAACTTTGATGATTAAAAAACCATATACCAAGTTGGGTGAAATGTGTTACTATTAGCATTATTACTTGTAATACTGTTATTATTATCATTATTATTATTCTACTTTACAAGTCTAACATCTTACTCATTTTTGCAGTCAACTCTAGCAATTCCTCATCGCTCCCTCTAGGACCAATCAACCCCAATCCTACGGGACATCCATCCACCTTGGCGATGGGAATATTCACTTGAGGTAGACCAGCTAGACCAGCTATACATGTGAGAGATATCATCCTTCCTCTATAATCGTCAAGATCAACGGGAGGGGTGTTCAGCATTGGAGCAGGACCTGGTGTTGTAGGTACCATCAATATACTAGCATTAGATGAAGTATTACCGTTGGTGGTATTGTCTGATGATGATGATGATGATGATGATGATGATGATGATGATGATGATGATGATGATGATGATGATGATGATGATGATGGGGAAGATAACAAGGCATCCATATGTTGTGTAATGATTGCTCTTCTCTTGATTGCTAATGCATGCTGTTGGGGAGTTATTTTAGATGCCATTTCAAATCTTTCTTTAATTCCAGGTCCAAATGAAGGCTGGGTGGTGGTTATCCAGTCTCCATGTTGTTTCCATATTTCTGCTGCTTGACAAATTCTGAAGACATCAAACCATCCTTCACTGCCAGTCAATCCTCCTTCTATTGACCCTACCTCTACCTCTTCTGGCTTTACCATCCTTTCTTTTTCCTTTGATTGAAAGAGAGATGCTACTTCTGTTAATTTGGATGACACAGGTTCATAGATGGCCTGAGCTACCTGTCGATCTGCTAATTCAAATGCATCCTTTGCTACCAACCACCTTGTAAATTTAACTAGCTTTCTTTTTTTATCATTATTGTGAGAGGTAGAGCTGCTTTCTTGTAGTAAAACTTTGCCTACTTGTTTTAATATATCTGCATCTCTCGAAAACCACCCTGCAGTGTCAAAAGAAGGTGCCAATGCCACTGAACCTTCCAGAGACACCCTCCCATGTGTCGGTCTAATGCCGTACAACCCACAAAACGATGCTGGAACTCTCACTGATCCACCTGTATCTCCTCCCAAACTAAATTCACAGTCCCCAGCGGCAACTGCTGCAGCTGATCCAGAAGAGGAGCCTCCTGGAATGCGACCAGGAGCAGCACTGTTTGTTGGAGTGCCATAATGGACGTTTTCTCCATTTAGGCTGTAGGCCATTTCGTCCATGATTGTTTTACCCAGAAGAGAGGATCCTGCATTGAGGAGAGATAGGATGGCGGGAGCTGTTTTTGTGGGTGGAGGGTGGGAGGTGAGCCAGGCTGGACTGCCTGCGCTGGTGGGGTGAGAAGCGACGTCGTAAGAGTCCTTGGCGACAAAGGTGAGGCCTGCGAGCGGGCCGGTTGGGGCACCGGGGAGGTTGACATTGCCGATGTAGCAGTCTTCTTGGCGGCACCTGATGGTGGATGACATGATTAAACGATTTCTCTTTGGGTTTAGGTGAAGAATGGCACAAAAGAGTGCGTTCGGATGTCTGCAAATATGATTGATTGATCTCATCTATGGAAGCAACGAAGTTATTATGCAGTCTTTCCTACCCCCATACATTTCAATAGATCTCAGATGTAGACACGACACAAAACATTTGAAATACACAAGAAATGCAAAATTACAAGGCTTAAGCAAATTTCTCTTCCCCGATATGGATGTTGGATGGATTCCCAATCTTTTTAATCTTTGAGCTCCAACTACCATAATTATACCCTGTAAATAGACTACTATTGACAATTTAAATTCCGCTCAAAATGTCCAGCCTTGGCCTCTCAATGGTGCCTAGATCCTCCATTACAACCGGTAAAGTGAAAATATCTTCAAGAGGACCAGTGCAAACCAAGGCACTCTTTGGATTTGGAGGGGGGAAGAATGAGAAGAGCGAGAAGGAAATCGAGAAGGAAGAACAGTGGAAAGCACAGCAGGAGGTTTTGAATCGACGACGCTCCGATTCGTGGCAGGGAGAGGTGAGAGAGAGAGAAGACGGACCAGCCATGTTCACCTTGTGCTTTCATCACAATAATACCTAGCAGAACCCAACTCACCCCACCACACCTTACCATTCACATCAGGTCAAAGAAAGAAGAGCTAGAGCCAGCCGTTACTTAAATGACCCAGAATACAAGAAACAATGTGACGCTGATAACAGGGCAAAATTTAAGGCTCAGAAGGAAGCAGAAGAGAAAGAACCAAGGTTTGGCATCATCATACCAATAGCACCCTTTGGTATGCCAGAATATGATGGTGGTGAAAGGTTTGATCTAAGACTCCCTTACGTGGATAACGGCTGGATAGATGAAGATGCTGCTTGGGATAAGCAACTTGCTAGGTAAGTTGGAAGAAGAATGAATGGAAGAGGTGAGGTGAATGGAGATGGAGATGGTACCTTGAATTTTCTAACACTTCCTGTTCCTATTATTATTTAATGTCTTGCAGGTTCTTTGGGTTTGGAAAGAAGAAGAGTGAAGAGACAAAGGGGAAGGGTAAAAGTAAAGGGAAGAAGTAGAGATAGAGAGGAGTGGTAGCTGTATGGGCGGAGAAAGGTAGAGAGGGAGGAAACCACAAAAAACCCAAACAAATTGACGAGTTTAAATGTATATTGTGATAAAGTAAGAACCAAGGATGAAGAATTTAGCTGTGAAACACAATCTCTCTGTGAGGAGGGGTGGTCATGCTGTCAGGAGAAACAGATTGAATGTCCAAGCTTGCACGCTCTGGAGCCTTCAGAGAAAGTCAGGAAAAGATCAAATCGATCTCACTGGTCCAATTGGCGATCACAGAATTGCCTCAATCGCAAGCAAGGACTTTATAACCGAAGAGGTATGGCAATTGAATATATTTTAACCGACAAACCAACTTAAATTCCCACTCCATTGACACACAACCATCCTTCAAACCCTTTAACAGCCTATTGACTACACCCTTTTAGACCACGGAGGCCTACACCTAGTTTTCAAAGCACATGCTGAACGAGGTCCCGACACTGGCTCCCCCTGCTCCCTCTTCGTCATCAACGCCTCTGACACAAAGCAATGCCAAGTTTGCCTGGACGGCGCTCCTCTTCAAAAAGAAACTCCCACACAGGTCCAGCCAGGATGTGTGCTATCTATCGCATCTCATAATCCTGAAAAGCTGGAGGACTATATCGTGTTGAGAAACGTCTTCGCACATGCTTGATTTGATGAAAGAGCGGTGAAGAGTGAAAAAAAGAAGGGAAAAAAGAATAAAAGGGCAGTACCCCCCCACCCCCACCCCCACCCCCACCCACCCCACACACGCACACCCACACCCACCCACACCCTCTCTCTTTGTATTGTACTTGTACGTAACATGTTACCCTGACATATAGCTGTTACTTACATACTCAGCAACTGTAGATGTAAAATCCTATTTGTATCATATCTACTTCCCTCCACCACTTACTCTTACTATTATCACTACTTTCCCCTCATTCCATCCGCTGCACTTGCCAAACTCCCTACTGTCACTGCAATCCCAGGTCCCATCGTACTACTCAAACTAGCTCCCAGTACATAATTATTAACCTCACTCCCATGTTTAATTGCCTTTGGTCTCGCTGCCAATATTGCCGCTACAAGAGCTCCAGTATTCTCCGCCAAGGCCAACTCTGTAAAGCTCCTCCTTCCTACACCTGCATGTATAAGGCCATATTTATCTGCTCTAAACTCTACCTGACCCTTTTGCATGTCTGCTACAGCTTGGGTGACATTGTTGGTAATAGTGCCCAGTTTTGGGTTGGGCATTAGTCCTTTGGGCCCAAGTATTCTGGCTATTTTACCCATTTTACTCATCATATCTGGAGTGGCAATTGCTCTGTCAAAATCGATAGCACCACCACCAGATTTTAATATCTGCTCAATCAAATCCTCTCCACCCACTACATGAGCTCCAGCAACTCTAGCAGCCTCTGCTGCTTCACTTCCTTGCTGAGCAAACACCGCTACTTTGATAGTTCTTCCGAGGCCGTGAGGCAGAGTGGCAATGCCTCGCACCATTTGATCACCTTTTCTTGGGTCTATGTTTAGCTTGATATCAAGATCTACTCCTTCATCAAACTTCCTACGACGTCCTTGTTTCATGTCGAAGATGGCATCGGGGAGAGGGACGGCAGGACGCCTAGCACTCTGTTTTGATTGAATGAAGCTGGGCATGGGGAGGTCGTTGAGTGGTCGGAAACCAGCTAGTTTGGCAGCTTTTTCATATGGAGTGATGGGATTCCATTCCTCTAGCCATTCTTCCTCCTCCTCTTCCTTCTTCTCTTCTCCCTCTTGTTGTGCATCTTTGTCTTCTATGTTGGTGTCTTGAGCAGGGGTGGGGGAGTCTGTCGACATACTAAAGTGAGGTGTGGCATTGAGGTCGGTGGAGGCAGCTTGTGTAGATGGGCCAACTTTGTCTTGCTCCTCGGTTGATGCCCATCTGCATGTGCTGCCTATGTCTACAAGTCTTGTTTGGAATAGTTCTAATGATCTAAACAATTGGTGTGACGAAGCTAGTCCTCGTCGGGCTGCCAGCATTTTTTTGATGATTGATTCCTGACGTAAAGAAGGTATAAGTTGACGTGTTTGATGTAATAACATGTGGTATATATCCTTGATTATCAGCCAAACATTTGTAATGCGTGTAGAGACGTGGAACAAGGCCTGTATATTGCAATCTCCACAAACATTTCCACCTCTTCTTCGCGGCGCCCGTTTTCGTTTCCTCTCCAAACAAAAGAAAGGGATCCCACCGTCCCCGAGCACACTAATTGCAAATAAGTATCATCCTGACTATTGTATTAATTCATTGAAATTGAATATAGCTTAAAACTCGACACAAAAAGGAGATAGATAGATCAAACATATTCAAACTTACCTTCTACTTCATTCCCTAAGGACTCTCTCTGAGAATCAACTATTTGACAAAATGAACGGCCTTGAAGGCCAAACGCTGAGCAAACTATATAGTACCATGCAGAGCATTGAGGTAAGCCTGACATTTGCAAATTTTTCATCCCCAAACAAGGAACTAAACATCCATTTCAATACTATTTGCAGAATAAACTCGGTGGAGGTGAAGGCATCGAAGGCCTCTACGGCAGCATCAACCAAAGCGGAATGAAAAAGGTCATCAGTTGCTTGCAACAGTTTTGCAACCTCAATTCGTCTAGCCATCTCGTCGACATTGGCGCTGGTCTCGGCCGACCACTCCTCCACGCCCTCGTCAGCCCAGGCGTCGCTTCTGCTCATGGCATAGAAATCGACCGCATAAAGTGCAACAAGGCAGAAGCCTTTTTAAAACAAACAGCTCTAGTTCTAGGCAGGAGAGTAGACTTGAAGCAAGATCTTCCTGTACCAACACTGACGTGCGCTCCCATTGAAGACATTTCCACACTGGAGCCCTTTTCCCACGCGTATTCTTTCTGGGAGGGTGTTCCTGCTGATGCAAGAGCTGCCTTTGGCAAGCTTTTCGCTGAATCTAGTACCCTGCACTCAGTAGCTGTTGTTCAGAGAGCTATTAGAGGGATCAACCCAGAGATAGTTATGGAGGAGGATTATTGTTTTGGTCAAGTTGTGCTGATGGGCAGCTTTGCGGTCAGTATGAGTGGCAGCGGACAGACATTTACTTGCTATGTATTTAGAAAGAAGACAGATGGAGATGAGATTAGTGCTAGTGGGGGCGGGGGTAGTGACCTACTGTTGCATACACTTTCTGTGGACACTCCTCCTCCTTCAATTGAACGAACAGTTAGAATGGTCTCTCGTACCAACATCAACAGCATCAAGAAGAAGAACAGAATTAAGAATGGGAAGCGGTTCATTGTTACTAATGAGGTTGCTGGAAATAATACAGCAGTAGTAGCAGGAGTGAAAGTAAAAGCAGCAAATACACAACAATTTTCTACCATTAGAGCTGGTGGTCGTATTCAAAAGCCTACTTATAAGATGTTGACGATGAATACCGACATGAAGAAGAAGGTTATTGATCTTAACAAAGACAGCAGATCCACCCGACGTGGATTGCTCACGAAATAGGCATGTCCTGCTTCTTCTTGTGACAATAATAATATATTATATCAGTACAGAATTGATCTTACTTGGTTACAACTCCAACGACCTATGTAAAACAAACTTTTAATGAATAAAGAAACAGCCATAGTAATGAACACCTTCCCTCTGCTCATCTTCCTCTTCACTCTCCTCTCCCATCCTCTTTCTCTCTCTTATTCCTCATATATAATAGGCCTAAGAAGCTTCAACCTGTCAGCAGCCTTGTTCAACATTCTCTTCCACGTATTGTTGTGATTCAACACATAATTAGGTTCCGGAACATGGAGTCCTTTCACGACACTAGGTATCTGTAGCATTCTGTCCACCCAGGCTCTCATGTTGGGGTAAAACGGGGTCAATGGTTGAGATATAAGGTCGTGAAAGAAGATCCAGGGAAAACAGGCAATATCGGCAATAGTGATGGCGTCTCCAACCAACCAACGCCTGGAGGTGTCTTCAAAATGTTTCTCCATCACGCCGTACAGACGCTGGGTTTCAGTGAGGTATCGTTGCAGCGCGGCTTCATTGTAGTCGGGAGAGAAGGCTGCCCACCAATCCGCTTGGCCTTGCATGGGGCCGAGGCCTCCAACTTGCCAGAATAGCCAGTTCATTACTTCAACCCTGCTTCTTGGGTCTTGGGGAAGCAAGCAAGTGGTGGTGCATCTTCCCTCTCTCGCTCCCTCTCGTGGAAGATCGTCAAAAGGGTCCTTGTGGTACTTCTCTGCCAAGTACAGCAAGATACTGCCGCTTTCCCATACAACAAGGTCACCACCAGGGGCTGTGTGATCTATGATGGCTGGAATACGGCCATTTGGGTTGATAGAGAGGTAGGCGTCTGATTTTTGTTCATTTGATGCTAGGTTGAGCTTTTTGACGGTGTAGGGGACGCCTAGCTCTTCCAGGCAAATGGAGACCTTCCACCCATTGGGTGTTGGTGCCGTGTAGAGAGTTATATCTGGCTGCATGTTTATATATAGACTGGGTTGTTTAAGGACAAAAGTAAACCTGTTGGGGAAAATGTGTTCTGTCTGACTTTCCAGCTTCCATTCATCATCGTTGGGAGGACTAGTAGCTACGAAGAAGGTGGTGCTATCAGCTCCGGAAGCTTTGTAATAAAGCCAGGGATATTCTCCAACATCGTCATAATTACAATTATTACCGCAATAAAAACAATATGAGTGATCAAAGCTACGTTGAGAAAGCAAAAGAAGCTGTTCAGCAAGCTGGACAAAAGGCTCAGGTGAGGAGTGTTTCAACCTCTGGGGATCCCCACATAGGTTTGTTATTATTATTTCCATCGATTCATGCTCTAAAACCGACCTTGTTTTTTAATTATCACAGGAAGCTTACGAATCAGCCAAGGAAACTGCTGCTGAATACACTGGAATGGCGCAAGAGAAGACATCGGAGGCAGCCGAAGCCACCAAACAGAAGGCTGCTGAGACTCAGCAGAGCGCCGGTGAAACCTGGGAGCAAACCAAGCAAAAGGCCTCAGAGATGACTGGCCAAGCTCAGGCAAAGGGTGAAGAGATGGGTCACCGTGCAGGGGAGAAAAAGGAGGAAATGAAGCACCGTGGACAGGAAGGAATGCAGCAAGCTGGGAATAGAATGGGCGAAGCCACCAAGTGAAGATGGAAAGGAGCTGGCATTCTTACCTGTCTGAATCAATAGTGGTGTTTTTATAATTTTTAGTTTGTTCTACCTAGAATAATGAACACGATCGAGTATTAGTGTTTTGTTGTGATATGATGTGCTCTACAGCGGCATATGTTATCAGCCATTGCATTGTGTTTGTTTGTTTTTTCAATCTCTCTTGCTCTGTAACACAAATCCTATAGATCAATAGATACTACTACTAAACAAAAGCTGTACAAATGTGAATCTCTATCATCACTATGTCTTCTTCTTCGACTCTGAAGAAAAGTGATTCTTGATACTTCTTATGGAACGATTTTTACTATGTTTTATATTACTACTAAATGGGTCGTTCAACCCTCCTAATCGTTTCGATCCTGCTGCTGCTGCTGTTGTTGATGTTGATTGCATCTTGCCTATTGCGACTGTCCCAAGAGCTGGTTGCTGTCTACCTAAGAACAGTAACCTACCAGTTTTACTATTGCTATTGCTATCAGTATCATCATTACCAGTATTATTATTATTGGTAGCTGGTAGCTTGATATTCAGAAGTCGTCTTGCCTCAAAGACAGCTTTTATTGTTGCAGCATCTAAAACTGAAGGAAAAGCGACATCCCCCAGCTGATGCTTCTCTCCCTGGGGCGTAGAGTCGCCAAGACTGAGACGGGGACGCTTTGATCTCACATGACCGCCACCATCATCCTTGCTATTGTTGCTATTGTTGTTGCCATTTTTATCTTCTTGCTGTTGCCGTGATTGTGGTCTCTTAGTCCAGGTGAGATATTGATGGTTTCTAATCCTAAGAGGAAGAAGACCAACTCTTCTCTTTAATCTCTCCAAGCTAGGGCGGTACAATGCATCACCCTTTCCCAGCATCTTTTCGAGAGCCAAGACGCTCTGTGGGGTGAGGTCCGCGCCGAAAGATCTGCCTAGACTACGTTTTTGTTTGGCTGTGAGACCTTCGTGGTCTGGATGGCCATCTTGAGTTTTGTATTTGGAGGCTACTTCTAAAGGGCCAGGAGCAAAGCGGACCCTATGGTTTGTTTTGGGTTGGGAAAGGGAGGTGTGAAATGTTGGTGAGAAGGTCGGGTCAGTTGTGGGGCGTTTGCCTTCACTTTTCGTCCAGAAGTATGGACGTTTGCCATTGAAATGTACATACCTGGATTGACGAAAACGATCAACTTCTCCTCTATCTGAATCTGCTGTCATTGTTGTCTGCTATTGTTATCAGAAACGAGTATTTAATCTTGAGTTTTTTAAAATTCGGTCAGAAACATCCTGTGGCATGAATTCATCAGCTGATTATCATACTTCAATCTGATACATCATTACTTGTGATTGTAGATCATATTAAATTTGAAATATGCTCACAAGCGGTGCAAATAGCTCCCTTGAGTGTATTTTGCTGGCCTTCTTCCTGGAGCAATAAAATGAAGTTGGACATTTCTCAGAGCCCATGTTTCAATTTACATTTACAGTAAGATCTGTATAAAGTGTCTCAAAGTCCCCCAAAATCTGTGATTTTGATACTTGTTGGAAATAAATCAAATCTTTAGACTTTATTGTTATCTGACACTTGGTTTACTAATGGCTGCTCTGTGACCTTTGCGCATCTCTGATAATTATGTATGTCTACAAACATACGACAGCAAACTCCAGAAAAGACGTTATCATGTGTGCAAGAGGCATTACAAGGAACGCCAGCAACTTGCAGGCTCCACAAAAGCTCGTCAACGTGAAAAACGTAGCCAAGGTAGCGGTTATATAGATTCAAATAGGGTTTGCTATCCCGATCCTACCATAACGCACCCCAATCTCATTTTCAGTCTGCACCGATGAGACATACAAATCGACCTACCCGTCCCTCTCACCCTTTCCCCCTTACTACCTCTTTCAGCCTATTGTATACACTCTCCGCACTTCCACTGGATCTAGAAGAGGTTCAGCCTTATCAGAACCCAATGCCGGCCTCATGGTATGTCTCATCAGTGCAGACGGATCTGCAACCCTTCAACGCCTCGCCCCCCTTTCCGACTCTGCCGACACTGCCCAGCTCCTAGAAGAAATATGCAGCACAGTGGGACCTGACTCTGGTGCTAATTGTGTTGCTTCCTTGGCTTCTGCTGATAGTATAGATAATGATGATGATTACAGCTCTACTAAAACAGCAATAGGAGCTTCCTCCCAGCTACAACAAAGAGATAGCTCTGATGCCAACAATAATAGTAATGGCAACAGCAAACAGAAAGCCAGACGACACTTCCAAGAAGGCAACATCGACGAATTCTGCTTCCTCTCACAAGATCTAGGCCCCTTATCCTCTATTATAATAGGCCCAGAATCCGGTTCCTGGTACTGCGACGAAATCAACGTCAGCTGCTCCGGCACTGGCCACACCGACCGATTTGTCTGCCGAGACGTCCTCGGAGGCAGAGGCCGACCAGCTGCATTCCTCACCCCCATCCCCCCAGGCTCTGTAGTATATGGGTCTGGAGATGCAGCTGTACTATTGACCAAAGAACAAGCAGATGGAATGCAAAAGGTTAATATGCAAGATTACGATTATTTAAAGAGGAAATTACTGACGACCACTGCCTCATTGACTGCCTTGGGCGGGGTAGGTGCGTATGCAATAGGTGGGATTGATTTGGCTGCTCCTTTGTTGATGGGAGGTGCAGCTGGGCTAGTGTATCAGGCTGCCTTACAGAAGAGCATAGATGGGCTCGGTAGCAATAGCAGTGGTGGTAGTAGTAAGACGGTAGCAGAAGAATATTATTCAAAGCCAAGAGTAGGTTCAGAAATGCAGCAAAGCAGGGAAATGATCCTTAGAATTATACTAGGTAGTCCAATAGTTAGAATGGTGGCTGTTGCATCATGCTTGGTTGGATTGTTAGTATTGCTACAAGTAGGAGGAAGGGGAGGAGAGGAAGGTGGTGTGTCGTTATCATCACTTGGAGGTTTATTTACAAACAGTAAATATAGTAGTAGTAGTAGTGAAGGAGGTAGTATTAGCACTAATAATAACCAAATACAAGTGAAACAAGCAGTGGCATTGTGTTCAGGTTTCTTGATGAATAAAGTGGCAGTGTTGGCAGTAGCTGTATCATCTCCATCATCGTCCTCGGTTGATCAGGTGAAGGATATGGATGGTAAGGATAATAAGAGTAGGAAATCAGCAGATAGATTTGAGTAGTAGTAATTATTTGATATAGTTAGGGTTGTAACGTACAGATAAAGATAGTTAGATGCTTCACCTCTACATAAGGAAAATATCTAGAGAAAAGATGGGAGAAGGAAGGAGGAGGGTGGTCGGGCACTACATCTTCGTCGAATGCATTGCTGCCGAGGGGCTGCCACAGCTGGCAGCTTCATATTTAGCTTCACCCTGTAACACGACATAAAATTATAGTCGTGGTGAAGTTTATTTCGAGTTAAAACAGGGGTTCAATACTTCGTTACGTGTAGCTACACGCTACTATAGTTCCATTGCATCGATGCAAATTTGCATTGCATCATATTAGTAGTTATTTGGCGGAAATCTACCCTCTAATTGCAATGAATACGCGCGTCTTTTTAGCTTTCATCAATTTTGTTTTTCTAGTTTGCATCAACCTCACTCTTGGCGCCTCCAATTCTAGTCAAGATGCATCACAACATTCACGCTTGCACCCCAATGCTCAGACACACCGAAGATTACGCCGATTACACCAAACCCAGCCATCGTCATCGTCATCGTCATCATCTCTACCCACTGCCCCCTATCCCAAGGTCCCACCCACCGTCTCTCACAGCACCGTCTCCACCTACGGACAATGGCGCTTCATGGTCTCCATATCCCACAATGCAGGTGGAGGCTACAACGGCCATATGTGTGGAGGCACTCTCATCAGCAAATCTCTCGTCTTGACTGCTGCTCATTGCGTCTTCGACGGTAAATGGCTCATGTCAGTCTCCGGCTACACCCTCAAAATTGGCATCAACGATCTACAAAATGACCAGTCTCTAGGCAATGCTTATGAAGTCAGAAAAGTCGCCAAAGTGATTCCTCACCCAAATTATAAACCTTCCCTCTATTGTGATCATGGTGGTGCTTGCAAGGCCTACGACATGGCCATCCTAGTCTTGGACCGACAGGTTGCCACCATCAAGCCCATTGCCCTCCCCAGAAGTAAGAAAATAAACCTTGCCAATAAATCCTTTTACATTATAGGCTGGGGATCCTACAACTTTAAAGGAGATTCGTCCAGAATTCTACGCTATGCGCAAGTACCCTACATCCCTGTGAATACCTGCAATGTGTTGAGTAAGAAGTTCAATTTGCGAGACATACCGCCAACCCATGTGTGCGCGGGGGACAGTACCAATCTGGCCGACACGTGTGGTGGGGATAGTGGAGGTCCTTTAATTTTACAAAATGCTAAAGGGAGGTATATACAGGTAGGAGTGACGTCATATGGTGCTGGAAAGAGGTGTGGGTACGCGTATTATCAGAGGAGTCAGACTGGAGGAAAGAGGAAGAAGGTGAAGAAGGGGATATTTGGGGCGTACAGTAGTACAGCAGCGTTAAATGCATTCCTAAAGAGTGTCAGGAAGATAGTGGCTCCTGTTTAGGGATACTGTTTCACGTTATATACGCACAATGTATTGCAATGTTGAGAAAGTGACGAACAAGATGAAGAAGAGAGCCCAGATGTAGAATGCGTACCTCTGCCAGCATTGCCCATCACTATTATTATTGGTTATTTAGAAAATGCTAATAATAAGCACCACAATAATAAGGCAGTTTACTTTGCTTTTTTTTTTCCCTGCCAGATTATTTTCCAGGTTTTGAATCTGAAGAGTGGATAAATTCTAAGAATTAGAGGGACATTTTATAGTTCCATTCAAACCTGTTGCCAATTTTGCTTTTTTTTCCCCTCTAGAACTTTGTATTTTTTAATAAAACTGTAACTTTAATGTAAGCAATAGTATCATATGCACCCAGCCATTAATAATTATCTTCATCATATCTTCTCCTTCTTCTTCCACCTCCACCACCTCCTCCACTTCCTCCACCTTGCCTCTTCTTTGCCGGGCCCTTCCCCTCCTCCTCCTCCCCCTTCTTCTTCTTCCCCTTACTCCCATGAGCCCATGCAGGTGCCGTCTGCTCAGTATAATGATAATCATACTCCAACTCCTCTCCAGCCTCTAAATCTCTATTTGCAAATATTGCCACTCTGTGATCCCCATCCACCATCATAATCTCCGCCCTACAATTAGCAACCTCGGAATGATTGCTAAACCGCATTTTGTTACCCTTTGGCTTACCATCAATCACCCAATCAAGGTTTAAATTAAACAGGTAGGAGCTGTCATCCCTGTCGTATACTCTGCCCCTTCTGTCTGCTTCTATATGGTCAATCAGTTCACCGGTGTACTCTCCTACAAAGTCACCTTTTAGAGCTGGTTCTCCGATGAAGGCTCCCCAGCCTTGAATGTTACTCAGGCCCATGAGAATGCGTTTGCCTTGGCCCAGCCTGAGTCTGAAGTTGTTGCACTGATGATTGGGCTGATGGGTTCCATTCAGAGTGGGTTTGCATCCCCTGCATAGATCAGGGTCACATTCCCTTCCTGCAGCTCTGCATGGGCAGGCTTTGGTGGAGCAGCGGCCGTAGTACTGCCTGACGCCCTTGCAATTACACCCCTGGAAACGGTTACCACAATGCTTGGGATCACATCCGCAATATTTTTCACAGAAGTTTGCATCTCCTCTGCAAGGACATTGAGAGGTACATGGTCCTTCACAATTGCAAGGGTAGTACTGTGGTAGCTTCTCATGTGGGTTGCGGTTCCACCTTTCCTTGGCAATAGCATTGGAGTAGCCCTTGGTCTTTGGCTTGGCGTTTCCTCTTCTTCCTTTGTTGTAGTTCTTACTGTCTTTTTCATTTTCATCCTCCACTGCAGGGTCTAGTCCCAGCTCAACCAATCGTTTATATACCTCAGTACAGGTACGAGGTGAGTGTGCGGAGTTGTTGTTGTTGTTGTTGTTGTTGTTGCTGCTGCTGCTGTTAGAGCAGGGACCCAGGAGGGTGGCGACATGGCAGGGGTGCCGTCCCCATATTTCTACTCCTTGTCTAATCAGACCATCTTCCCAGTCTGACCATGGTACTGGTTGTTTTTGTTGTTTCTCTTGTGTAGTAAGAAACTGATGGGTGGGAGGTTTTTGCTTTGGTATGGCTGAGATCCATGGTGGTGATGATGGTGATGCTGGTTCTTTGCCCTTGTTGACCTTGGCATTGGTATTGGGGCCATCAGGATTGGAAGGAGGAGGTGCTTCAAGGGGTGGAGATGGCTGCTTCTTGCTCTCTTTACCCTTGATATCGGTGTTGTTATTTTCATCTTGTTGTTGATTGTCCATCTCCATTGGATCAGGGCCAGCACCACCATAACTTCCTCCACCGTTGGCTTCCTCCTCTTCGTCGCTATCAATTCTTCTTGGTTGAGAAGCAGTAGCTCTTACAGCAGCCAGCTCATCAGGAGGCAATGTTATCTTAAAACATTCCTCTCCACAGGGCTGCTCTGAGCTGTCAAGTAACACTCTACGTTGCCTCTTGGGCGCCTTGATCGGTCCCAAGGTCGGTCTTACTTGTGGTCCAGGATGAATACGACATCCAAATGTATAACACCTCCTACAAAAACCAGTATGGAAGTCTGCTGTAATAGCTCTAACAGAATCCTTCTTACTATCCCACGAATTAAAGTGCTTTTGCAGCTCTGGGGGTACTTGTTTCTCAGTAAACGCATCCGGAACCAGCTCCAATGCACGTTGCTGCACCGCCACTGTCGTCGCTCCCAGCTGCTCTGCCAAAGGCTCTAAAACCAAAGGACTGCACCCCAATCCCTGCACTACACTCTTAATTATGTAATCATTTTTAGATCTTTGTATACCATTCAGCACTCTGTCATCTCTGATTGTCCCATGTTCATCATTAGAATTATTTCCATCATTATCTTCATCATCACTGACAGGAACCGTCTCCCCGTCGTTTCCTACTGAATAGAACATTCTCTGGCCTATTTCTAATGCAAGAACATTCCTTCGCACTTCTATCCAGGATTTATATTGGGGGATGGTGTGGTGGATGGGAATGCTGTAGGACTGGAGCACGATGGGTTGGGGAGGGGCAGCTGCTGCATCCATTGTTGAGTTTTGAGGAATGACGTGGTAATGGGTGTTTTGGGCGCCTCCTCTCTTCTTCACATATTCCACTGCATTAATATTAACAGTGATGCTGCGTTTCACAGACTGCCCTGTCTTCTTCTTATTATTGTTATTATTATCATCGTCATCAGTATCACTGTCGTCATAATAGTGGTTAGCTTCATTGAGTTTCTTCTTCTTATTATTATTATTATGGAGGTCGTGGTTGGATTCTGTCGGGGAAGGATGGTTGGACGCTACGCCTGCTGCTGCTGCTGCTGCTGCACTAGTGTCAGCTCTGTTAGGGTCACACTTATCATCAACAACAAAAGGGATAGCAGTTTGAAAAGGAGGAAGAGGAGGAGGAGGCAGAAAGGATTGCTTGTTGGTGGCAGTGTTGGGAATGGAGAGATGTGGCCAAGAAGAGAAAATGGTGGCCATCTTCTTATTGTAGATGTGTAAAGCAGCTTGGTTGTCCTGAAGATCAGTGACAGCCTGCTTGGTGTGGTGACTGGAGTAGGCCTTTCGGTGGTCCTTGACTTTTTGCAAAACGTCGTTGCGTTTGCTCTGTCGATCGTTGGTGGTGGCATTGGGAGCTTGGAAGGGAGCATTGGAGTTGGGATTGGCTGTTCCACCATGAATAGCCTCAATTATGGACTCGATTGATGTTTTATGCCCTTGGCTCATCGTGAATGTTTCAAATAAACATCCATCATCTTCTTAGATTTTGATCATAATTATTACGCAGTGTTGAGTGTTTCTTTCCTATCATGTGAAAGATTCCAAAGCATCAATGCTAGCTCAAAATACAGTTTGAATGAAATGTCGAAATTGGAATGGTTTTGAGCGTTCTATTTCAAAAATCCAACATTTCCAAACGTCGTTCAAAGAAGGTTTTTTTTTGGGTTCAGAATAAAATGAGTGGGGAAGCCAATTATTGCGTCTTTTCTTCTCTAAGTTATGTTATTAATAGAACATAGCGGACATTAACTAGACATCAATGCACCAGTAATCCAACTTTAGTGACAAATTTGTCAAACTGCTTGCCATCCCAAGACACAGATCAGAAAAACGATGGGTTTATTCTCAGATTTGCCATCTCCCACCAAGCCAGACCACGCAGCCAATCAAGACGACAAGTCCAAATCTACTTGGTCTATCAACACATTAAAACCACCACCAAGCATTGCAGTCAAGCGAGAAGGTATATGGGTATATGCCATCGGCCCCTCCACCGGCCACTCTCTCCCCCTCATCCCCTTTCTTCTCCTCACTAACACCCCGCATATCTCATACCTCTTATACATATACAGGCAACACCCCATTTTTACCCCCATCCTTTATAAAAACCCGTGGTAGTAAAGCAACCAATTCAACCACTGCCCCTCAAGACCACAACAACAACAACAACAATTATAATAACAACAACACCCACCTCTTAGCAACAACTGCACCACCACCAATAGCACTCTCTTTATCAGAAACGCTACTAGATGAATACGATCCAGAGTTTCCCAATAATTATGAAGCCTTGCGTCAATCAAGAGAAATGGCCAGGAGAGAGGTGGAGGAGGAGGCTGAGAGACAGGAGAGGATGAGGGAGGAAAAGGTGAGGGAAGAAAGAGTGACAGAAATGCAGCTATTGGCTGCTCTAGATGCAGGAGGAGGGGGGGGGCAATATAATCTACCTATAGAAGAACCACCAGTAGATATAAAGAGAGAAGAAGTACTGGGTGTATCTGGCGATGAGGCATGGAGACGAAGAGGCATGGCATCACATCATCCTCAGCTTGCACATCCTCCCCCTCCTTCTGGTGCTCTTGTACCCCCCCCACCACCATTGTCATCAACAGGAGGAAGCGGAGGAATGACCTTTGCTCAGAAATTAATGGAGAAGATGGGGTGGAAGGAGGGAGAAGGGCTCGGGAAACAAAAACAAGGTATTGCAGCTCCATTACAAGTTAAAAAGACTGCAGATAGAGCAGGTATCATTGTACCTGGTGAATTATTAGGAGTAGATAATATTAAAGATTATAGGAATAGTAGGGATGATCATATTAGAAGGAGAGTAGATAATAGCAATAAGAGTAGAGTGGTAGTTGTCAGGAATGTGGTAGGACCAGGCGAAGTAGAACCATCATTAGATGAAGAAGTAGGCACGCATTGCCTTGCTCGTGGGTATGGTGAAGTTGAAGATGTGGTTGTATATGAAGTGGTAGAGCCAGATGACTTTCCAGTAGAAGAAGCAGTGAGAGTGTTTGTCAAGTTTAGTAGTGTGGAGGAGGCGAGGAGGGCCGTGGATGGTTGGGATGGGAGAGTGTACGAGAATAAGAAGAAGAGGGTGGTGAGAGTCGGGTATTTTGATGAGACGAGGTTTGAGAGCGGAGATTTGGGGCCTACCGAGGATGAGGTAGAGAGATATTATTATGGGCAGAGGGAAGTAGGAGAAGGAGAAGGAGGAGGAGGGAGGAGGAGGAAGAAGCAGATGAGGAATGGGAAGGGAAGGGGAATGAGTATGTAATGTCTGTAATTCAGGAATTTTAAAAGTCAAGATGTATATCGTCATCATCATCAGTAGTATGATTGTCAAAGCCATGTACCGTAACCTCACCATTAGCAGTTGTAGTAGTAATAGTGCCTCTCTCTCTTTTTTTCCCTCCCCTTGCCATCAAGTTCTGCAACTCTATAACCAACATCTGTGCACTTGTATTGCTACAATCAAGCCTTAATGCCTCTTGAACATCAAACAATGCATGATGGTATCGATGAACCTTTATGCATAGCATTGCTCTTTCAATATATGCACCTGCCAATTGACTATTGCTGCTACTACTAGCATCATTAGACTTGTTAATGCTGTTGCTTAGTTTTGATATTAGGTCACGTATTCTATCTGTAGCTAATAGCATAGCATTTGAGTTGTTCCCATTACCACCATTATTATCATCTTCTTTATATATATTTTGAAATACTCTCCTTCCTCCAGGACCAAAACCAGGCTGACTGGGGACCCCATTATTGGTCTGACCATGCTCAATGACAGTGACTCCTGCAGCTGTGTGTCTTACAATCCTTGCCCCTTGTTGACCGCCTTGGTAATATGATGATACTGATGATGATGGTATATTGATGTTGTGTTTCTTAGTATGTATGCGTAGTTGATCATCATAGGCAGCTCTGGAGGCTGGGTCAGAGAGGACAGTGTAGGCATTTTGAATGAGGAAGAACGTGTCGGGAGAACCGCCCTTGTCGGGGTGAGCTGTGACGAGTGCTTTTTTGTAAGCTTGTCTAATATCGTTCGTGTTTGCATTTGAGGAGATATATAATAGCGAGTAGAGTGTGTCTGCAGAATGATTAGAAGCCTGTTGATGTTGTTGTTGTTCTTGAGCTGTGTGGTCGGTGGGAGAGAGGAGTGGGAGGGTTGTGAATTCGAACATCTTGGGAAAGACAGTATCCAATGGTAGTAGAATAGATACATAGCAGCTACTTACCGTGTTTGAATGATGCGTTCGAGTGATATCGCTCACGATCTTGCTTGTCTTGACTCGTCCATCCCATCATTTGCAAACAAGATTGACCGTCCTAATATATCTTAAAGAGCATCCTATTCGATAATCAAGTCACAAATCTCTACAAGCAGGTTATACCACTTTACTTATTTCCCGAAAACAGGATCATTATCCAACATCAAGGACGCCGTCACTTCTTTCTCCGTCCCTTTGAACGCCGTCCTCTTCACATAAAACCTCTCGCCTAGCTGCCTTTGCAACACATACAAATTCCTATCATACAGGGCCCTTCTCATCGACATCAGAGCATGCTCTTTTGCCCTTCTAAGCTCAGGCGGCGTCGCCAGCACTGACATCATTGACTCCACTTCCGTCGCATTTTCATCCACCAGGTGGACCATTGACTCGTCAAAAAAGTGATACGCTGCTAGCAACTTGGGCGTTGCAATCAATGGAGTGCCTGTAACGATAGATGCCCCTACTGATGATGATCCCTTGTTGACAAAGTATGCATCAGATGCAAATAAAGGCAATGCAGCTTCACAAGAATGTAGGAGATCGTAGTACTCAGGGAAGGGGAGGGATGAAAAGTGTCTGACCAGCCCTGCTTCCAGTAGATCATCAGGAATGGCTTGCACTTCTGCGTTGTACTGTCCTCCTCCTTTTCCTTGGATTATCAGAGTGAAATTAGCCTTTAATAGCTCTTCTTTATTATCTTGAATCGCAGCAAAAAGGGCATCGTAATTACGTCTACTGGGATCGACTTTGCCTTGTACACAAAAACCTTGACGTGCGCCTTGCTTGGCATTGATGACAGCTGGCGGCGGGATGTTTTCTGTCATTTCCCAGCCATCTGGATATGTTTTATTGCATGATCTATGTACTGCAGTACCATTTTTTAAATTTCCTTCTTCATCTCTTATTTTATAACCAGGTAGCCTGGGCCATGGGTAGGAGAGTGCTGCTCTGTCGGCATCAGTTGACGTGGCTTGACATTCGTCTTGATACAGGACGGGGAAGATTGGGGCAATCCAATCCAAGTCAATATAAAGATCAGGCTTCTTATGGTGATTCTTCTTCGGTGATAATTCCTTATATTTCTGCTTCTCCTCTACCTCTTCTACCTCTCCCATTTGCAGTAGCTTTGCATTACTAGCTCTTAGCACCTCGGTGGAGTACTTGCTGACGTGTGGAGCAATGGTCAATAGACTCATTTCAGTGTCGGCGACAAGTTCAGCAACGTCTGTGCTGTTAAGTGCATCTGGGTTGTGAACGAGTCCGATGTATCTCTGAGGCAGGTCAAAGGAGGTTAGAGTCTGGAGGGTGGGAATGTGGCATGTGGGAAAGGTGGCAATGACAATGATGTCGTAATTGTAGAAGTCCTCAAAGAATCTAGAAAAGAATTTGAAACCTCGGGTAAACCAAGGTTCAACTACATCATTCATATTGAAATGATCTGGGCGGACGTAGACTGTGACATCATGTTTGAGGGTGTAGAAATGGTAGGCCAAGGCTGCTACGACTTCAGTGTGAAAAGTGACAAAGTTTATAATGGCGGTGCGAGGTCGTCGGCTGACTGGGTTGCCAAGCTCTGGATCTATTAGGTAGTTTCTCTTGGCAAATTTGTATGTGCCTTCCATGGTTCTAGTGTATTCTATGATCTTTGGAATGCAGCCATCGCCTCGGAAGCTGTCATAATCAAAGGTGTCTCGAAAAATGTAATTTGTGGCAGCAAACATTGCACACAGTGCTGAGATGACAGCAGCTAAGATATACAGTTTAGTACGTTTTCTATAGAATTTTGAAATTTGATTTAAGTGTCCATGATTTGAATTTGAGACTACTGGGAGGATATGATCCATGCTGCTGTGCTCTAATAGCGACTGGGAAATCTCTTCATCTACCATGATGAATGCATACACGTCAAAAGTAGATTAAAAAGGGAAAATCGACGTGCAGATCACTTTGGTGAGACTCTCTTGTTTAAAATCTCAGCGCTCCTTAACTCTCGTCGACGTCCCCTCCGAGTCAGTCTCAATTTCCTTACTTACTGTGGCACAGTTAGGTTCTTGTGTTTACATGCTTTGGTTAGAGCATAACATATCAAATATATTGAACCCAATTTGCTAACAAAGCATCTTTAGACACTGAAAATCGACGAATCCAACAAAACTTCAACCTGAACTCTTAATTTAATTTCCTAACAATGGCTGGAGACCTGAACCCTTCATTTACATTTGATGTAGGTCAGGTAAACGACCACATATCCCCATGGGAATTTTCAGGTGAGTTTTATAACCATACATTGCACGCCAGATGCATGGCTGGATTAAGACTAAAGATGCAGCAGTTCCTTCCCCCATCCTCCTCTCTTACCATCGCTTACTTTAACGTTGCTAACACATACCTCTCCCGTGCATCCTTCCTCTTCAACAACAAACAAGTTGCTCTCGCCCAAGCCACCGCCGGCACTGGCACCACCATTGACGATAAAATTCAAAGGCAGCTCAAGACTTCAGGTGGACCTAGAAGACCAATTGGCAATGACAATAGAAATTCTGGTGGGAGAGATAGATTTAATTCTAAGACCGTGCCTATAGACCAAGAGGACGACGACGACGATGACGATGACGAAGACAGAGATGATAGCGATGAGGAACCACTGCCAGGTGAAATAGACCCTTCATCAGAGGAGGAAGAAGAAGAAGAAGAGGAAGAGGAAGAGGAAGAGGATATGGAGGATGAAGATAGGGAAGATGAGGCGATGGAGAAAGAAAGAACGGTACTTGCAAAGAAGAATACTGTTGGGTTTATGGATGATGATGATGATGATGATGATGATAGTGAAGAAGAGATAGGTGATGCTGATGCTGAGGAGGTGGAGGAATCAGATGACGAGGAAGAGGATGCTGAGGAGAGGAACAAGATCAGGCCTAATCACAACAAGATGACAGCAAAATCTAAGAATGGAAAAGCTTTCTATGACCCAACGCCCCAAGACACCAGCTTCTCCACATCGGGTGGTTTCTCCAGCCTCCACCTCAGTCGCCCCCTCCTCAAAGCGTGTGAATCCCTAGGCTACACGACCCCCACACCCATCCAGGCAGCCTGCATACCACTAGCTCTAACTGGCAGAGATATATGCGGTAGTGCTGTGACTGGGTCTGGTAAAACAGCTGCATTTGCACTCCCTCTACTGGAAAGATTGCTGCATAGAAATAGAAGGATAGCTGCTACGTACGTGTTGATACTGACACCGACACGAGAGCTGGCGGCGCAGGTCCATTCTATGGTTAGTAATTTGGCAAAGTTTACTGATATAAGAGCGGCGTTGGTGGTGGGGGGCTTGAGTTTGCAAGCTCAGGCTGCGACATTGAGGAGTACCCCTGAAATTGTAGTTGCTACACCGGTAAGTATTATACATAGGTTGTTTTTGTTTTTTAGCAGTATTGTAGTTTAGGTTTAGGGTGACTCGTGTACATGTGCATTTTTAGGAGCTTGACAAGGGAGCCAGCTAAAGTCTAGAGAGGGAGATCAATTCATTTTGATCTCTTCTCTATTCAGCTGTTCTTGATGAATCACTGCCTTGCACATCTGACGAGAAATAACAATGCGACCTGATAAGCAGGCGGTTTTGTTTGCTTTTTTGATTTGATCCTTTTATGGATTAGATTTATTAATTCATTCACAAATATACTGCCTTTTGCACAAGGTCTACATCTATTTTTATTCTTAACAGTACCTTAAATATATCTCACCTTGTATCTCCCTCTATCTTCCATCAATACACAGGGTCGCTTGATTGATCACCTGAGAAACACGCAAAGCTTTGGTCTTGAAGATCTGCAAGCTTTGGTATTAGACGAAGCTGATCGCCTGCTGGAGCTCGGTTTTGCAGAGGAAATCAAACAAATAGTCAGTATGGCTCCATCCAAGCGCCAAACCATGCTCTTCTCAGCAACAATGACTGAAGAGGTCCAGAGGCTGATTTCTCTGAGTTTGAAACATCCAGTGAGATTGGCTGCTGATGCAGCTGCAGCTGCTCCTCGTGAGCTGACTCAAGAGATAGTGCGAGTGAGAGGAGGGCATGGCATCGCATTGAAGGAAGCTTTATTGCTGGCATTATCCGCTAGAACATTGAAGAATGGCCGTACTATTGTCTTCTTCTCCACCAAACAGAACGCACATAGAGCCAAGATCCTATATGGATTGGCTGGACTCCCTCCAGCTGGTGAGCTTCACGGCGATATGACACAAGCTGCAAGGTTGGAAAGTCTGGAAAAGTTTAGACAAGGACAGCTAGCCTTCTTGCTGGCTACTGATGTCGCAGCTCGTGGTCTTGATATCCTGGGTGTGGAGACAGTTGTCAATTATGATGCTCCCCGAGACTTGGCAAGTTATTTACATCGTGTAGGTAGAACTGCTCGTGCTGGTAAGCTAGGAAAAGCAATAACATTCGTAGAAGATGGAGATAGAGGACTGATTAAACAGGTGATGAAGAAGACGGCCGTGAACTTACAAGCTAGACAAGTTCCAAACGAAGCAGTGAGCAACTGGCAGGGTCGAATTGAATCTCTTCAGCCTGCTGTGGAGAGGATTAAAGAAGAAGAGAGGGAAGAGAGAGCGCTGAGAAAGGCAGAAATGGAGGCTCAAAAGGCAGAAAACATGGTGATACACGGAGATGAAATTTATTCCCGTCCTGCCAGGACCTGGTTCCAAACAGCTACCGAAAAGAAGGCTCTGGCAGATGCTTCGAAAATACAAGCACTCGGCAATGGATATGCTGAGCACGGTACGCCAATGACAAAGAAGCAACAAAAGGCAAAGGAGAAGAATGAGAAGAGATCCGACAGGAAGCTGAAAGCTGCAAAAGATGAAGTGGAAAGGAAAAAGAAACGGAATATGCCAATGGAGGAAACTAATGCTACAGTAAAGCAAGTCAAGGCGGTGAAGGCCAGAGAAGCAGAGTTGAAAATGCAAGGAGTGCCTTCTGGAAAGGCCGGGAGGATGGCTGCTGCTCAAGTGAGTGGGGTAAAGAAGAAGAAGAAGGTTAGTAAGAAGGAGTTATTTGGTGATGATCCTGCTTCTGCTTCTGCTGGTGGTGGAGGTGGAGGAGTCAGTAAGGTGTATTCTGGAGGAGCAAAGAGTGGACAGTTGCGCAAAGTGAAGCAAGGGGCCGTGGCAAAGAGTGCAATGAATAGCGCCAAGAGGCAAGGAAAGGGGAAACATGCTTTTAAATCTAAAGCCAAGCATAGACGTCGTTAGTTATTATAATAGAATGGATACCCTACATTTACAACTTGTAGTGTATACCAGGGACAATCATGTAAAGCCCCCTATGCCAATTATTATTATTATGATGAGGACATCTGATCTAGCTGTTCTTTCATCAATTGCCTTCCAATGACCAACCTTCTAATCTCACTTGTCCCAGCTCCAATTTCATACAACTTGGCATCCCTCAGAAACCTCCCAGTTGGGTATTCATTGACATATCCATTTCCTCCGAGCACCTGAATAGCATCCAGTGCACATTTAGTAGCAGTCTCTGCACAAAGAAGAATAACGGCAGCACAGTCTTTACCTTCAGCTTTGCTTACGTCTGCTTGCTTGGCAACAGAATGAAGAAATGATCTGCATGCTGAGGTACTGGTGTACATATCAGCTAATTTCGCCTGGATGAGCTGGAAATCACCTATTCTTTGACCAAATTGCCTTCTTTCAGCTGCATACGGAACTGCTACATCTAAGCATGCTTGCATTAGACCAACTGGACCAGCAGCAAGTACCAGCCTTTCCAAGTCTAGCCCAGACATCAATACATACACTCCTTTACCTTCCTCACCTAGTACATTTTCTTTGGGAATTCTACAGTTTTCAAACACCAATTCACAAGTATCTGATCCTCTCATACCCAATTTCGACAATTTTTGAGCTGTTTTGAATCCAGGAGTGTCTTTTTCAACTATAAATGCAGTAATACCATGTTTGGGAGCAACACTTAGGTCAGTTTTGGCATAGACTATAAAGGTAGAAGCTACGGGGCCATTCGTACACCACATTTTGGTCCCATTCACCACATAGCCATCATCCAGTTGCTTTTTACCAGTCAGTTTCATTGACACCACGTCGGATCCTGCATTTGGTTCAGACATTGCTAGAGCACCTATATGTTCTCCACTAAGGAGTGGTGGGAGATACTTTTGTTTCTGTTGTTCATTGCCATTCCTAACTAGTTGGTTGATGCACAGGTTGCTGTGAGCTCCATAGGAGAGTGCAACGCTACCAGATGCTCTACTGATCTCTTCCATTGCTATGCAGTGGTAAAGATAGCCTAAACCAAGGCCACCGTATTGCTGAGGTACTGTGATTCCATGGAGGCCAAAGTGGCCCATTGCTCTCCAGAGGTTTGGTTCCTTGGGCATGGTGTTTTGCTCGTCTATCTGGGCGGCGATCTGGGAGATGTTCTCAGAAGCAAAGTCGCGAACCAATGCTCTGAAATCATCTGGAGATACATTGACGTCGTTTTTTGATTGATCAGAGACTTCAGAATGGTTTCGGAAGCCATAAACCGAAGCAATTGAAGATTTTTCGACAGATATTGGAAGCTGGACTCTAATAAACTTCGCCTGTTTCAAGGCTTTCACACCGTGCTGTAACATTTCACCTAACGCAGATGAATATGTGCAAATTACTTCAATTCAACAAACAGTAGTCCCCTCTTCCCCCATTTTTCAACCGTTCAATGGTCCACGTCAGCAAAAATGGCTACCCTGCTCCAATTGTAGAAATCTCCTCCTCTCGACTATTTTTGCCCTTATCTCTACCAAGCTTGGAAGCCATAGGCATCTTGACTTTACTTGATATTGCTCTCTCGCTTCCATCATGCGCCTGTACATCAACCGCCTCTGCTATCATACCACTTGTACCGACAGAGTCGTCTCCACGACTCACACCTCTCTCTCTTCCTCCTCCACCCCCCCCTTCCCCTCCTCCCACCAAACTACCCACATCTAATCCGTCTTGGAGAGCACTCCATACCTGACTGGCAACTGCCTCTGGAATCCCTTCTGCAGCTGCTGTTCTTAAATGAGCAGCTAATCTCAATTGCATCGCTCTCAGAGTCTGGGCCTTGTTCAACACCTCTAGCCTCTCAGCTGCCAGTCTCCTCCTCTCTGCGCTGACAGCCAGCTGTTGATTATGAGCCAACCGAGCTGTCTCTTCTAGTTTCTTTCTTCCTTGTTCAATACGCTGAGCATGCTCTGCTGCTTCTTCAAATTTTAGTTTGGCTTGTGTTGCGTTGGTTTCTGCTGAGTGTTTGTCTGCTTTTATCTGTGTTGCCATGTTTTCAATTGCTTGGGTTTGTTGTTTTAGTTCAGTGCCCATTTGAACTAGACTCGACAGCTGTTGATGTAGTCCTTCAGCATGTTGTGCTTCTTGTGCTTTCAATGCTGCCAATTTTCTCTCTGACAACACAGTTCTCCTCCTTAAATTGGCAACCTTGCTCTCCAGATCTGCCTTGTGCCTCTCCAGCATGCCCACTGACGCTTTAGCTTGTTGTGCTTCCTCCTTCTCCTTCATCCACCTTGCAGTCTGTTCCTTTAACCTTGTAAATTCTTCCTCTGCAGACTTCTTGGAATCTTCAATTGCTGCTCTTTCCTCCTCTACTCTTATTAACATCTCTTCAGCTGCCCCCTTATCCCTCGCTGCTTGTTGCCTTACCTTTTCAGCAGCACTTCTTTCTTTCACTGATTCTTTATGGAGCATAGCAGCCTCTGCTTTTGCATCGGCTGCTGCAGTAGCTTTTGCTGCTAGATCCTCTTCTTTGGCCTCCAACCTAGAATTGGCAGCGCTCAGCCTCTTTTCTTGTAGAGAAACCAGACGGTGTTTCTCTCTCAATGAAGATCCCGCTGCCTCGGCCTTTCGACTTGCTTCCTCAGCTTCAGCTTGCCTTTGTGCAGCTGCAGCTTCAAGAGCCTCTGCCTCCATGAGGCGAGAATCCGCTGCTGCAAGGCGTGCATTCATTCCAGTTAGTTGTCGAGAAAGATCGTCTCTTTCCTTTAGTGTAAGTGTCAGCTGTTGCTGGAACTCTTTTAATAGGTTCCGGCTTGATGCCAAGTGCCGGACTGCCTCGTCTCTTTCTGCAACAGCAGCACCTAATGAACTTTCTGCAGCTGCAGCTTTACCTGCAAAATGACGTTCTTTCTTTTGAGCTGCCACCAGAGCTTCTTGGAGGAGCTGGCACTGACTCTCACTGGCTGCCAGTTGTCCTGACAAGCAGGCTTGGTGTTGGGTGTCGGTTGAGCGAGATTGCTCCGCTTCAGCTGTCATTTGAGATAATAAAGAGTCTAGTGATGCAATCTTGGATCTCATTTCCTCACACTCTGTTGCTGATGTGGTGAGTTGTTCTGTTAGTGTAGCTGCACGTCTCCAGGCATCTGCTCGCTGTGCGTCGGCCAGTGCCCGCTGTTCTTGGCTCTCTTGGAGAAGGATGTGGAGGCGATGGGCCTCGCTGGTGTGAGTGGGGGGAGTTTCTGCAGCAAGTTGTGTCATTTTCTTATAAAGTCGTACTATTAGAGTCACTAAATGGTAGATATAGTGTCTAGAAGGGTTTGGATCAAATTATAAGATGGGTCAAGGGTGCCAACGCCGTGCTAGACTGATTGAAGACATGTCAAGTCAATGTAAACAAGTACCGTAGAAAACTGGGTCTGATAGCGCCAGTTTGTTTATTTTAGGTACTCAATAGTACAAAAATGTGATATAGACGTGATTATAGTTCGGCATCACGCTTGAAATAAACCAAAGGGTGGGCTCAACCGTCTCTAATTTTTCTGCCGGCCAGTTATTTGACCGGAGCACTTTTCAAACATAAAACACCAGATCTATGAAACACTATGCATTTGAACCAACTATACAACCCAATAATAGCATACGTGTTGTGGTTTATGACCGTGCAAACCGTGATCTCATTCAAATTTCGGATATTTCTCTAGGATCAGTTTTCAAAAATGGACGTCGATAAAGTTAAAGGGCAGATGCACAGCCTTGCCTTTGGCGAAGCCATGCGTGCAGCTGCTGAGAACTACGCTAAGGTCAGTCTTTCCATCACTAGAGCTGCAGTTATCCATCTCTTCCTATCCTCCCAACCGTTGCCCCCACATTTTCCAACCTAACACCTCACCCCCTCTCTTCCTAATACCACAGGAGCTCAAAGATACAGAAAAGGCATCGGCAGCAGCCTCATCTCACCAACAAGTAGACATCGATGACTTATTAGACGACCCAGATTTAGAAGCCCTCCATGCTGAGCGTTTAGCTACAATGAAGGCTGAAGCTGAAAAACGAGCAATCCTTCAAGTCAAAGGCCATGGTCGCCTAGAAGAAGTTGAAGAGGGTGATTTCTTAGAAATAGTAACCAAAACAAGCAGAGTAGTCTGTCACTTCTACCACAGAGAATTTGAGAGATGCAAAGTGATGGACAAACATCTGGGCCAGCTGGCAATGAAACATGTAGAATCAAGGTTTATCAAATTATCTGCACCAGATGCACCATTTTTTGTGGAAAAGCTGAACGTCAGAGTGCTACCTTGCGTTGTAGCTTTTATAGGAGGTGTTACAGTAGAGAGGGTTGTGGGATTTGAGGGTTTAGGAGCTGCAAAGGATGATTTTAAACCGGAAATATTGGAAAAGTTGTTGATAAGGTTTGGGGTGGTGGATGCGCCCAGAGCAAAGGCAGTTGATTCTGATGATGAGGATCAGGAGTTTTCTAGGAGGACAGTGAGGCAGAGTGTGATGAGGAAAACAGAGAGTGACGAGGATTCTGACTTTGATTGAAGTGAAGTGAGGTGAGGAAGGTAAGGATGGTTTGTTGAGGCCTCAAGTAAGAGAGCGTTGGCGGAGACTCCTGCCTTTTTCTGTACAAAATTGCGCTGTGCATCATTCTGGGCGTTGTAAATTGGGTCAACATCCATAGAGTGTATTGAGTGACGACTTTAAACCTATCAAATCGTGGTGACCTAGCAAAGTGGATTCTAGATTGCTTTCAAGAAATGGCTCTCAATATTGATCAAATACCCACATTCAAGGATGCACTAAAGTCGCATCTAAACGTAAGCAATCACTCAAACCCAAACCAATTCATGTAGTCGTTCCCATTCGCAGCAATTGATCACTTACCCCCTCCAACCCTCCTTTGTTAACACAGGTCGTCGTCCATTTCTGGGCTCCCTGGTGTGAACCTTGTGCAGTATTAGATGCCATCCTCACCCAACTCTCATCCGACAACTCATCTCTCACTGTCATCAGAGTGGAAGCTGAAGAAGCTTCTGACATCTCAGAACTCTACAATGTCTCAATGGTCCCTCATTTCCTGTTTATCAAGAACGGGAGCGTCGTCGACACTCTAGAAGGAGCTGAGCCTGCTGTTCTCACTACTAAAATCACCGCACTCTTATCATCATCCAATAATAATGAAACTAATGGAGCTATTCTCCAAGCATCCACCGCCACCACTACTACGAACAGCAAGCCAGCACAGACATTACAAGATCGTCTTAACGCATTGTTGAGCCAACATCCCGTCATGCTCTTCATGAAGGGCTCCAAAGACTCTCCCAAATGTGGCTTCTCCAGCCGAGTAGTACAAGTGCTGGACAAAGTAGGAGCCGATTATGGCTCTTTTGACATCCTATCCAACGAAGAAGTGAGACAAGGCCTTAAAGAATACTCTCAATGGCCCACCTACCCACAGCTGTACCTCAACGGGGAGCTGCTTGGTGGGCATGACATCATCATGGAACTAGAAGAAACAGGAGAGCTGAAGAGTGAACTAGCAAAGGCAGGTGCTTTGAAGGACCATAGCAAGTCTGATATGATAATGAGACTGGAAAAGCTACTGCATTCTGAGCCAGTCATGTTGATTATGAAGGGGACGCCTGATGAGCCTCAATGTGGGTTTTCCAGGAAGGTGGTGGAAGCATTGAGGAAAGAGGGGATTGCGTTTGGTAGTTTTAATATCTTGGAGGATGAAGGAGTGAGGCAGGGGCTGAAGGAGTATTCCAATTGGCCTACGTATCCTCAACTTTATGCTCAAGGGGAGTTGGTGGGAGGGTGTGACATAGTGTTGGACATGGCGGAGAGTGCGGAGTTGAAGAGCACGGTGGAAGAAATGGTGAGCAAGTTGGCTTGATAGGTGTAGATGTAATGCGTTATTAAAGTAACAAGTTATGAGGAGTGACTTCATGTATTAATAGAGGTGAACGTTTTGATCTTGGGCGGACAGAGAAAACTAATCTCATTTGACAAAAGTAGAAAATAATCCCATATGTTGAGTATAGACGACTTGACCAAACAACTAACGGCGAGGTAAGTGTTCGACTGTATGTCATGTGTGAGATGCAGCATTATTTTCGCCGATACTTGAAGTTTATTCACAACGTTTCCCTCCCTCCCCTCTTCTCTCGACAGACTCTCCGACTTTGCAAAGAGAGAAGCAGACCTCGACGCTCGTGAGAAGGCCTTCAAGAAGAGTCAAGAAGATGCAGTAAAGAAGAGGGAAGAACCTGTACCACTACCAAACATTAATGTAGAACTAGACAATCAAATAAAACAAGAGTTGAAGGGTGGACTTGCAGAGATGATGCAATTGGTAGCAGGACTCGAATCAAGCCTCTCAACTGCTGAAACACAAATAGAAAAGCTACAGGCTGCAATAGAAGAATTAAAAGCACTTAAAGAAAAGGAAAACGAAAGGAGAGACCAGCAAGGGGGTCCATATAGATCGAAGAATCATAATAAGAATAGGAATACTATGAACCATAATAGGAATAGGAATAGAGGGAGCAACAACAATAGGAGCAGCTTCCAGTATAATAATAGCAATAGGAGAGGAGGAGGAGGAGGAGGAGGAGGGATGGGAGGATGGGGAAGAGGGAATTGGCCAGGTGGAGGTGGTGGTTCTAGGCATATGAATCCTGGTCATAGATATGAGGAAGATGGGAAGGGATTGGAAAGGGCAGTGAAGTTGTTGCAAGAGGAGATGGGGGGGAGTGCAGAATGAGAAGGAAATCTGGGGCAGGGATAAAGATAGAAGATAGAGGGATACAATGATAGAAGCCGTATAACAGCGATACTGATGTAAAATGATAGCACTGATTGTCCTGTGGATAGACTGTGCATATTAATATAATATCAGAGCAATACAAGAAGTGCATTTCCAACTTCAATCCATCTCTCTCGAGAGAGCTATAATTAATTGGCAGATATACAATGGACAGTGCAATATTTAGATCATCTCGTATGAATACATCATGTCATTCACTAGAATGTTCAAACTCATATCGCCGAGTTAGGATTCATACATCAACTCACCGACCACCGGCAATGCAGCAGAAGAACGACCCTTATCGCCCTACACCCTTCCTATCATCACCCTCCATCATCCATAGAAACCCTCAATTGTCATTCCTCTCCCCACTCAAAGCTGGAGGCGACATTGTAGAAGTAGAAGAGCTCAAAGGCATTAGAGTCATTGAAAATGAAGAAAACGACCCAGACAAACCACCCCTTCTCCAATACCTGGTAAAATGGAAAGATGGCTCCCCCGACACCTGGGAACCTGCCAAAAACCTTGCTGATGATCTCCTCCGTGCATATGAACAAAAATGGTGGAGTGCAGTGAAAAAGGGTGACTTGGATACCATATATAGTATGATGGAAGTCGGGGGCACAGTGCTTGCTAGAACAGTGGACGAAAACTACAGAACTGCCATGTTCTTTGCTGCTGCTCTAGGAAAAGCAGAGCTGGTGGATAGGTTGGTGAAAGAAGGTGCAGAGGTGAACATGGCAGATAAAGAGGGCTACACAGCATTACACATGGCAGCTGGATACATGCATGTTTCAACAATCAACGCCCTGCTGGCAGGTGGCGCTGATCCCGAACAAGAAGATCGTCAAGGACGTTCTCCTCTTGAACTAGTAGAATCACTGAGAAATAACCTCCCACCTAATAACCCATCCCTAGTTCCCAGAATAATGGCTTTAGAGGAGGTGATTAAAACACTGACAGAAAATCTGTTTGAAGATGTAGAGCCCGCTCAAGTATTAGATGTCAGAGCAGCCAAGCTGGCAGAGGATGCACCAGTAGGCACTCCTCCACCTACTGGTAGAGAGTTTCTTGTACTTTTTGGTGATGATATGGACAATCCAGTGTGGCTGAATGAAAGATATATTTCGGAGGATGTGATAGAAGATTTTGAAAGTGGATTAGAGTATGCTGAAGCAGAGGAGATTTTAGATGTTAGGAATAGAGGTGATTCTAGGACGTATCTAGTCAGGTGGAAGGATGGGTATCCTGATACATGGGAGGATGAGGAGCATTGTAGTTCTGATTTGGTGCGAATATTTGAAGAAGGAAGGAGCAAAGGTGGAGGAGCGGTTGAAATGGAAGGTGGTCAACTGCAGCTGCAAAGTGCATGATTTGATTTGATTTGATATATATAGAGTAAAGGAAACATATTGCAGTGTGTTGTAGTTGCATGAAATGAACAGAATTCTAATTCTACAAAAGAAGAAGTTAGAAGAAGGGAGACTTGGCAAAGTTCAAATGGTGGTTGTGTGTTGGCAAATGAATGCAGGCCCGTCAAATGGCCGGTGCAGCGCTGCCACAAAAACATTCAAGTTTGCGAAGTATGCACCAAAACAAGACAAACTTTGTAAGTATCCCATCTTCTTTGGATTGATATCATTTCATTAAATCAAAGTTTCTTGCTCCTTGCTCCGGCATTTGAGCTAAAATCCTATAGTGATCAAGGAAGAAGAAAATATGGGAGCTAAAGTAGAACAAATAAACAATCCAGAGGTGGAAGATACGTTCATCATACCTCCAGTCAGATCTAGTGAAGATTTTGAGACTGATCCACGGGTATGTGCTCGTCAACTCGGCATTTGATTCCAACTCCTCTTATGTGCTGGCAATCTCCCCCCTGCCCTCTCCAGGTATTCTCTAACCTCCTTTCCCACCACTACTCCTTCCTTCAGGTATGGGACGTCATTGTAGTCGGCGCTGGAGTTGCTGGCGCAGCATTTGCTCACCAACAAGGCAAAGATGGTCGCAGAGTGCTCCTCCTCGAACGTGACCTCGCCCAGCCAGACCGCATCATCGGTGAGCTACTCCAACCAGGTGGCTACCTCACCCTCAAACGCATGGGACTCCACCAGTGTGTAGATGAAATAGATTCCCAAAAGGTATTTGGCTATTGCATGTTCAAGGACGCCAAGGCTGCTAAGATTGCCTACCCAGTCGAAGGCATGGGCGATGACGTCGCTGGCAGATCATTCCACAATGGTCGCTTTGTCCAACGCCTCCGTCAAGCAGCAGCAGCTGTACCCAATGTCACAGTACGAAGAGGCACAGTCCGATCTCTAGTTAACGACAAACAACAAAGTTGGGAAGAAGGTCAAGTCGTCACCGGTGTCAGGTATCGCACTGTAGACAAGGAGGAGCACATTGCTCTGGCCCATCTCACTGTTGTATGCGATGGCATGTACTCCTCATTCAGGACCAAACTCCACCAGAAAGATCCAGAAAAGATAAAAATTAATTTCCCCTCTTATTTTGTGGGATTATTATTAAAAGATGTCAAGCTTCCCCACCCCAATTACGGCCACGTCATTCTGGGCCATCCCTCCCCTGTCTTATTTTATCCCATATCATCAACTGAAGTCCGTTGCCTGGTCGATTACCCAGGAGAGAAGCTCCCATCAGTCACAAATGGCGACTTGCAACGCTATCTACTCAACACAGTAGCTCCACAAGTTCCAGCAGAGCTCCAAGCAGCTTTTAAAGACGCCATTATATCAGGACGTGTAAGAAGCATGCAAAACAAGCAATTAGATGCTGCTCCTCTCCGTCAGCCAGGTGCCTTGTTGCTTGGAGACGCCTTCAACATGCGTCACCCTCTCACTGGAGGTGGTATGACTGTTGCTCTGTCTGATGCCAACTTGTTGTGTGACATGCTCCGCCCCTTGAGAGGATTCGACAACCCTGTTGTCACCAGCGATGCCACTGCCGCCTTTTTCGTCCGTCGCAAGCCTCTGAGCGCCACCATCAACACCCTGGCCAATGCACTCTATAAAGTATTCTGTGCATCTAAGAGCAGAGCACATGAAGAAATGAGGCAAGCATGTTTTAATTATCTAGCCCTGGGAGGAATGTACTCTGCTGGACCTATTTCCCTGCTGGGGGGGATCAACCCCCGGCCCAGCGTACTGGTCGCTCACTTTTTCATGA